>Ga0256405_10006758_pt1 | contig 18004 bp, 15 predicted proteins | sample RumenRJG_02DNA_FD_189096 | JGI IMG/M metagenome (GOLD analysis project Ga0256405, IMG submission 189096) | Bovine rumen microbial communities from Lethbridge, Alberta, Canada - RJG_02 | ecosystem: Host-associated > Mammals > Digestive system > Stomach > Rumen | place: Canada: Alberta... | reverse complement strand
TCAAAGTGGAATTTCAGCTGAATTCCGATTCGAGCTATGCAATCACGCGGGAAAATTATTTTTTCGACCGGTTTGAGGGAAAACACAGTCCGGTTGAGAAGGAAGGCATCGCGACGAAATCGGAATTCGACGAATTCCGCAAGTTAATCAGCGGCAGCGACATCCCTAAAATGGAAGATGCCTATGGCTTCATAGATGGGGAAAATTCAGGCAATGCTGTTTTGTACATGGTCACCTTGACACAAAACGGGAAGAGCAAATCCGTCTTCATCAATGCCGGCACAAAACAGCATTTCCCCAAAAAATTCATTGCGTTGATTGAGTATACCAACAACTTCATAAACGCACATGTAAAACCCTAATCATGAAGCGTCGGGCACAAGAGCTAAGCCGGCGTGGGGATTGGCTTAGAATTCGAATTTTTCAAGTTTCCACTCCCCTTTCATCAGTTTCTTGAGATTGGCGCAGCCGTCCGCAAATGATTTGCTCTCACCATGGGCATCCAGGACTTTCTGGTCTCTCCATGTCTCGCAGAACAGGTAGACGCGTTCCCTGCTTGTGCTGGCGAAAAGATCATAGGAGACGTTGCCCTCCTGAGTCCTTGAATCGCAAACCATCTCTGCGGTAGCAGCCTTCACCTGCTCCGGGGTCACGCCCTCATTAACTTCGAAAAAAACATTTAATCTGATCATGATATTAAGGATTTAAGTTTGTCAGTCACATTATGAATGTCATCGAATACGATGGCATTGAATCCCAACGCATCGGCTGCCTGAATGTTCGCAGCATTGTCATCTATGAACACGCATTCTTCTGCCTGCAGATGATACCGGTTCAAGAGAATCTGATAAATTTTGGGATCAGGCTTGCTGACCTTCTCGATTCCGGATATCACCATCCCGTCGAACAGCTTGAAGAAATCATATTCCTTGATCAGCCCCTCGGCTTTCTCCCAAGACCAGTTCGACAGGCCATATATTCCTAATCCGTCGGCTTTGAGCTTCTTCAAAAGAGCTACGCTTTCCGGGAAGCATCCTTTCACGGTACGCCGCCATTCATCGTCGAACAGCTGAATCTCCTTAGCATATTCAGGGAACCTATCCTGCAACTCCTTTACTCCTTCTGCGAAAGGCTTTCCTGCATCGAGGGTGGCGTTCCAGTCGTATAGGCCAACCTTGGCGAAGAAATATTCCATCTCTTCTTCTGTCTTGAAATATTGTCTGTAAAGATACCTCGGATTCCAGTCAAGAAGCACTCCGCCGAAGTCGAAAACTATGTTCTTTATCATATTCCGCCTGAAAACTTTTTCAAAGATAAGGAAAATTGCGGGAATGGGCGATGTCTAGTTGTGGCCTGCCAAGGTGAGACGGAGGGTGAGGCCGAGGTTGTCGGCGTAGAGACTGCCTTTGTCTATGTAGGCTCCAGCGGAAACGAGACAAGGGAATGCCTTGCTGAATTTCGGGAAATTAACTTCAAACGCACAGGAAAATTGCTTTGGAGCGGATTTGAAGGCTTCGATGCGCTGAGTGTAATTGCCGTAATTAATTGAATATGTCGCCTTCAGCCTGTAAGGAACCTTACGAGCCACCTTGCCAGCAATGCCGATGTGGTGGGCACGGATTCTGTTATTGGCGATTCCAAGCACTACTCCATCGCTGCCGACAGGCATCGGAGTCATCAGCGCCAGCCCCATCGTGCGACCATAATTGGTCCAGCCGGAAGCATATTCCCCATTGTTGAAATAGTTGTCCCTTCCGCCAAGGTAGCGATAAAGCCGGTCAGGCTTCTTGCGAAGCTCCTCCTCGGTGGCAGGCCTTGCATGCACCGAACCCGACTGCGAACGAGTGAAGACATATTCATAAAGCACGTCGGTCACCCATTTATCCCTGTCTCTCAAAGAGATGCCAATAGTTGTCACTCCATCGGGGAAATTCTTGAAGCGCACCCCTGAGCCATCCTCGAATGGCCTGTCGTGGGCTGCCAGAAGCGTGAATTTCTCCGCCCGCCAGTTTAGCTGGAACAACTCGCGACCTCTATGGTCGCCAAGCACGTTAGCCTGGTCACTCGCAGTGGCACCACTGCCCCCGCTCCTGCCCAGCACAACCTTCATATAATCTTTGAAATAATGCGGCTGAGACCCATATTTCGGGCTGTCGCCTGCCCACGTGGCGAAATGCTCCAGGCCCATCTGGAAGTCAACCCTCTCGCTAAATCTGACCCTGAAATACAAAGACTTGTCGTGCAGACGAGCCTTGTCTACATACCTGTCATCTATGAATATGTAGTCAGCGTAATTGAACCTGAATGCTAGGATTCCCTTAGTCCAAGGCACGTCAATATATTCAGAATAAATATTATAGCCCGGCGCATTGCGAGCGTTTCCAGTCCACATCATGTCGCCGCCGGTGAGGGAAAGTTCCGCAATGTTGCTCCTGTCGGAGGCACCACGGAATCCAGGCAAAGCGCAGGCGACATCACTGCACCAAGGCTTGGCACAGTACATCGATTCTTCAAACCAACGTGTTCTATCCCGCATCCCCAGATACAGCCTCAAAGCCTTCCAGCCAATCCCCGCATAAAGCTGCCCAACCTTGCCGTAGAAGGCATCATGGGTGGCGGATGAAGAACCGTATGCCTCAACCGCAGGCGAAGCAAAGACAGCAGCATTCTGCGACAAAGAGGCAGCCAGCGTCGTCCCGCCATAGAGAGTCCAGCCTTTGCCAAAGCCATATCGCAAATCGGCAGCACCGGCAATCATGCCTCCGCGAGCATCTGGAAAAAGACCTCCTTTATTTGTCACTGCCCAGAAAGGCAAAGACTTCTCGCTCGCCGCAATTCCGTACATGGACACATTCCAACAGGCGGAAAGGCCATTCCCGGAATCGGATCTTTGATGAGCAGCAGATCCTGCCGGCAAGGCCACTACGACCAGAAGCGCCATTATTGATTTCATAACAGACATTGTCACTAAATTAATTATTCCTTTTGAAATCCACAATTAGGGGTATGATTGTCTTTTCTTTCATATCACTTCAATAATTTATTCGCATATTCGTATGAAAAGAGGATGAGTCCTATATACTTATTCATAAGGTCATACGACTTGAACGTTTTAAATATAATGCGCAAATTGCGAATATCAGAATTTTAGTCAGTCATTGTTTTCGCTATTTTGCGCTTTTCGCAGGAGGCCAGAACAATGGCGCTAAGCATTAATGGACATACTCTCATGCTTCTTAAGATAACAGCCAATCCTAGAATCACCGTTTGAGCCAAGAGGCAAAGAAGTAATCGTACAGGCGATAGGCGTTGCCGTCCTGCAGAACTATATCGTTGTTTACCAAAGGGCGCAGAGCCGACTGGACAGTACTTGAAGAATCCAGATTGTATTTCTTTATAAACCCCGACCTTGTGATTCCCGTCACGGTTCCCTCTTTTGCAATCGCCTGGACGAGAGCCTTCTGTTTCAGCGAAAGATTAGAGAGAATCTGCTCGTAATTCACTGCCTGGACATCCACCGCATTCTGGAAGGCCGCATCAAATTTGGCCGTCTTGCAGGTCTCTCCTTGACCCGTCATGGCAAACAGCTCATTCATAATAACTTGGACAAACCACGTAACTCCATCGAAATGGTCATACACCATGCCGACAAGTTCCGGTTCAACTTCTTTGCCATATTCTTTGAATTTAGAAATTGCGAACTTGACATAGGCATCTTTCGGAAGAGGATTGATGCCGATGCTTATAACGCTCTGATAAAATGGCTTGGCAGGGGAATTGAACATGTTCGCCATAAGATGTTTTTTGCTGCCAGCGAAAATGAAATGGGTCTGCCGGCATTGCTGGATCTTCGTCCTGAGAAGCGCCTCTGCTCTGACTCCTTTATAGCTGCCAATCTGCTGGAATTCATCTATCGCCACAATGCATGGCTTATCTGCGGATTCCAGATACTCAAAAATTTCGTCCAACGTTTTTTCCGGCTCCTTGATGTCCCCTAAGCTGAGACTTAATTCAGGCTCTCCAGTAACGGCATCTGTTCTGAAGGCTAGGCGCAAAGACTTGACCAAGTCCCAGAATCGTTTCTTGAGCGATTTTCGCTGCCCCACGTATATTGCACTGCTGAGTGAGTAGACAAATTCCTCAATTGTCTGAGTAGCATAAATATCAGTAAAAAAAACATGATACCTTTGGGCAACCTCTTTCTGACCGAAAAGATGATAGATCAGACCAGTTTTGCCCATACGCCGTGGAGATAACATGGCGACATTCCTGCCATTGACGATCTGCTTATACAGAAACTCAGTTTCTTTCTCCCTGTCACAGAAGTAATCATCAGAAATATATTTACCTATAACGAAAGGATTGTCTACCAATAATTTACTCATAGCAGCTAAAAATTTATTACAAATATAATAATTATTTTTATAATAAATGACTTCAACACGAATCCGAAGCCGTTCGATGTACGCATGGCTCCGGATCCGTTGGATTAGTATGTGAGTCTTAGCCTAGTAACCAAAGACTTCTTCGAGGGTAAGGGTCTGTACTGGACCGAGGGTATTCAGGAAGTCCATGTCGAAGCCTTTCTGGTCGCCCAGAAAGCCGTAAATGTATTTCCTGTCCTTGACCCACTTCTGCTGGAACGCCTTCACGTCATCGAGGGTGAGAGCCTGGATCTGCTCAAAAATAGCCTTGTTCCTGTCTTCGCTTAGCCCTAGATCCTGAAGGTCGAGGTAAGAATATATGACATCGATGCCCGTCGTTCTCGCAGTACGCAAGTCATTGATCATCGCAGTCTTCGCCACGTCGAAAGCCTGCTGAGATTCAGGCATGTCATTGATGATCTTGTCGAATCCCTCGACTGCGGCCTTCTGCTTATCGTTCTGAGAAGCGATGTAAGCGAAGAAAACATATGGGATGTCCGATGAATATGGCTCCACGAAACGTGCCGAAGCCGAATATGCCAGCCCTCTGGCTTCCCTCATCTCCTGGAATACTATTCCATTCATGCTGCCTCCGAAATAATTGTTGTACAGCCTGTCGACAGCGTCATTCGAGACATCGAATTTCTCGCCTCTGTTGGAATATTGCAGGTAATAGAATTGGTTGGCATCGTATGGGACTATGTACACCTTGCTCTCGTCTACGGCTATCGGCTGAGGATATTTTTTAGCCAGCGGAGCCGGATTCTCCCCGATCTTATGGTTTTTCTTGAGCATGCCTTCCACCTTAGCAAGATCGGAAGGCCCGTAATAAATGATCTTGTGCTGCTTAGAATACAGATTCCGGACTGCATCCAGAAGTTCTTCGGAATTCAGCGCCATGATCTGATCGTTCGTGAATGTGAACTTATGAACGAATTCAGCCCCATAGCGAATGTAATTCCACATATTGGAGAAGCAGGACTGCTGATTGAGCTTGTTGTCAGCCCTGCTCTTCAGGACATCCGATTTCAGCTTCGAAAGAATTGCAGTGTCAGGAATCGCATTGAAGATTCTGTCTTCAATGATGCCCAGGGCCTCCCCGACATTTTCATCCAGTCCGGTGATGCCGATGGTCGAAACAGCATTGCTGGCAGACAGGACCTCATCGCAAGCCAGTTCGTACAAATCCTTGTTGATTTGCTCTGCGCTACGGGACGGAGTTCCAAGATAAGAAAGATAATCCAAGGCAAGCGGCAGGCGAGGGTCGTTTTGGCTGCCCATGTCGAAAATCATCCTGACTTGGGTGATGTCATTGATGTCATTCTTCTTGTAAAGCAGCTCGATGTTCTTTTCTAAAGTCTTCTTCGTCATATCATTCGCATAGTCCACGAACACCGGCTCGATAGGTTTCACGGAATCGGCTTGAATATCCCTCAGGAAAGCGCTCTGCTTGTCGCGATTGGTTTCTATCGGGGTGATAGCAGGGGCAGCGATCTTCTCGATGCTCTTGTCCTCGCCGACGAACTTGAACGCCTCGACGTAATTGTTCTCTCCAAGATATTCATTTGCCCAGTCTACGATCTGTTGCTTCGTGACCTTCTCCATTCTGGACAGCTGCCGGGCGTCGTCTTTCCAGCTGGAACCATTGATGAATGAGTTCACGAACATCATGGCACGGCTGTCATTATCTTCAAGCTGACGCATCTCGTTAAGCTTGTAGTTGTTGATGGTAGCCTTTATAAGCGTGTCGCTGAACTCCCCTTTGCGCAATTTCTCCACTTCTCCCAGCATTAAGTCGCGCACCTCATCTAGCGTCTGGCCCTCGCGAGGATACCCAAGAAGAAGGAATTGTCCTTCGTCCGGAAGGGAATAGTTCACGGCAAAGGCAGAATTGATCTTCTGGGCCTGCAATAGGTTCAGGTCGAACAGTCCAGCCTTGCCATTGTAGAGAATGGAGCGGACAAGGTCTCCCACCTCGCTGTTCCTGAAATCCTTCGATCCCGGCACTCTCCAGCCAAGCACCATGAATTCCGCATCATTGCCGTACACGGTTTTGTGCACAGGGGCAGTGATGGGATCCTCCGGCATTGCCTCCATATCTTTGAGGTTCTCGTTAGGCTTCCAGTCGCCGAAATATTTCTCGATAGTGGCCACGAACGCATCCGGGTCGAAATCGCCGGAAACGCAAATCGCCACGTTATTCGGCACGTAATAATAGTTCCTGTGATTCTCGATGTTGACTATGGAAGGGTTCTTCAGATGCTCCTGCGTCCCCAGAGTCGTCTGCTGGCCGTAAGGGTGGTTCTTGAAGAGAACGGAGTCGATGGCCTCCAGGCACTTGCTCAGATCCTCTGTCAGGCTCATGTTCTTCTCCTCGTAGACCGCCTCCAGCTCAGTGTGGAATCCGCGAATCACAGGATGCATGAATCTGTCAGCCTCGATTTTCGCCCAATTGTCTATCTGATTCGAAGGAATGTCCTCGGTGTAGACAGTCATGTCGTTGGAAGTGAAAGCATTTGTCCCCTGAGCGCCTATGACCGACATCAATTTGTCATATTCATTAGGTATGGCAATCTTCGATGCCTCATAGCTGATGGAGTCGATCTGGTGATATATCGCCTTTCTCTCCTCAGGGTCAGTTTTGGTCCTGTAGACCTCGAACAGGGCCTTGATTGAATCCAGCTTCGGTTTCTCGGCTGCGAAGTCGGAAGTTCCGAAGCTTTCAGTGCCTTTGAACATCAGATGCTCAAGGTAATGGGACAGACCCGTCGTCTCGTGAGGATCGTTCTTCGAGCCAACCCTGACCGCAATATAAGTCTGCAGGCGAGGGGTTTCTTTATTGACGGTCATGTAGATTTTCAGCCCGTTGTCGAGCGTATAAATCTTCGTCTTAAGCGGATCGCCCTTCACTGTCTCATATTTGTATTTAGAGCAAGAGCCAAGCATGAACAATGCAAGGACAGACGCAAGACCCAATAAAATCTTTTTCATAATATTGAATATGAATTATTTAAACATTGCTCTAAAGATATTCATAATAAATGAATATGCAAAATTAGACGAATTCTTCAATCGCAGGCTGCAGGATCTTGCCGATGGCGTCGGTCTCTATCAGGAAGCCGTCATGGCCGTAGACAGTAGGAATCTCGAAATAGCGGGCACTGGGGATCATTGCGGCCAGGGCTTTCATGTCCTCAGGAGGGAAAAGCTCGTCTGAGGACATGCACACCAATGTGAAATATTCCTTCAGCCTGCCTAGGGCTGCCTTCAAGCCGCCGCGCCCACGACCTAAGTTATTGCTGTCCACCTGATCGCAGATGGATTTATACGAATATGCATCCCAGGACTTGATGAATTTCAGGCTCTGGTGGCTGTAGTAGGAGGAAACTTTCTCCGCAAACACGAAGTCCTCGTTTTCCTCTTCCTGCTTGAAGAGGCCTTCCTCGCAGCGATATGTCAGCAGCGCTATCGCCCTTGCAGCCTTGAGACCGAAGAGACCACCCTTAATCGTGGTGCCAGCCTTGAAGGTCGGGTCTGCCTCCAGCGCAAACCTCATAGCCGTATTGAAACCTGTAATCCACGGGGTAACGCGAGCGCCCGAGGCAATGATGAATACTTTCCCGAATGTCTCAGGACATGAATATGCCCACTCGAATGACATGAAGCCTCCCATGGACGTGCCAATGAGAATATCGATCTTTTCTATTCCCAAGTGCTTGCGAAGCATGTCAAACGCCCTGACCGTATCTCTTACAGTGACCCTGGGGAAAGCTAACCTGTACGGCTTGCCAGTTTTCGGATCGATGCTCTCAGGCCCGGACGAGCCGCACGCCGAGCCAAGCGCATTGGCACAGATGACGAAATATTTCTGTGTGTCAATCAGCTTTCCAGGCCCCACAAGAGCAGGCCACCATTCACCCTCCGGATCGGAAGATGCCGTAAGTGCATGGCAAAGCCAGATAACTTTTTTCCCGGGGTTATATTCAAAAGGAGAAGTATGATAAACAACTTTCAGATTCTCAATGCTTCCACCCGCCTCAAACTCGAATTTTCCACCGTCGAAGACATGCCTGTCCATATTTTTTTGTTATAATATGGATGTGAATTTAGCAATTATCTCAATACCGATAGCATGTTCATGGATTTTTTTTAATTTTGTGAATATGTCAAATTTCAGGATTGGAAACGGCTACGACGTGCATGCTTTGAAGGAAGGACTGCCGATGTGGCTCTGCGGAATAAAAATCGATGGCAGCAAAGGCTTCGTGGCCCACTCGGACGGGGACGTAGCCATTCACGCCCTATGCGATGCCATCCTTGGCGCAGCGGCTCTTGGCGACATAGGGAAGCATTTTCCAGACAACGACGACAAATGGAAAGGCATCGACAGCAAAGTGCTGCTGGAGAACGTAATGAATATGATACCTGAATATTCCGTCTGCAACGCCGACATAACCATAGCGCTTCAGGCTCCCAAGCTGCGCCCTTACATTGACAAAATGCGATCTTCGCTCGCTTCCATAATGAATATCGACCCTTCGCAAGTTTCCGTGAAAGCGACGACGACGGAAAGGCTCGGCTTCGTGGGCAGAGGCGAAGGCTGCGAAGTCTGGGCTACGGTATTATTAGAAAAGAAATGACACCTATCGCAGTCATAATCACGGCTCTGGCTTATTTCGCCGCGATGTTCATGGTTTCTTGGCTTTCTTCCAGAAAAGCTAGCAATGCCAATTTCTTCAACGGAGGCAGGAAATCGCCTTGGTGGATAGTGGCGATTGCCATGATCGGGGCGCCGATGTCTGGGGTAACCTACGTCTCGGTGCCCGGAATGGTGGGCGTGGGCGGCACCCAGATGGGCTACATGCAGATGGTGCTGGGTTTCTTCGTGGGCTACATAGCAATTGCCTACGTCCTGACTCCGGTTTTCTTCAAAATGAACATAGTCTCTATCTATCAATATCTAGACGAACGTTTCGGAGTAACCTCTCACAAGACCGGAGCCTGGTTCTTCTTCATTTCAAAGATATTGGGCGCAGCGGTCAGGCTGTTCCTGGTCTGCGTGACGCTGCAGCTGATGATATTGACGCCTCTGCATCTGCCGTTCATCCTGAACGTAATCATTTCCATGTTGATAGTGCTTGCCTACACGTTCAGGGGCGGAGTGAAATCCATAGTATGGACAGATGCATTGAAGACCGTCTGCATGATCGTCTCCATAGCGCTCGCCATCATATTCATAGCTAAGGCCCTCAGCCTCGACTTCAGCGGCCTCTGCAAGACCATCAAGGATAGCGAATATTCAAAGATTTTCTTCTTCGAGGACGTGAATGATAAAGAATATTTCTGGAAGCAGTTCCTCGCCGGCATATTCACAGTGATTGCCATGACCGGCCTGGATCAGGACATGATGCAGCGGACTCTCAGCAGCAAAAACGCCAGAGACTCCAAGAAGAACCTGATAACCAGCGGTCTCCTACAGGTTCCCGTGATATTCCTCTTCCTGTGCCTAGGGGCGCTGATGTACATATTCGCAGGAGCCAACGGCATCTCCGAGACCGGCGACACCCTCTTTCCCGCAGTAGCCACGGGCGGTTATCTGCCTGCTATCGTCGGGGTCCTGTTCGTGCTTGGGCTAGTTTCCTGCGCATTTTCCGCTGGCGGCTCCGCCCTTACTGCGCTTACGACCTCATTCACCGTGGACATCCTCGGCGTAGAAGGGAAAAGCGAAGAAAAAGTCACCGCGACACGCAAAAAGGTGCATCTGGCGATGGCAGTCCTCATGGGAGTCGTAATATTCATATTCTACATCCTCAACACACAAAGTGCCATAGACATGGTGTACAAGCTTGCCAGCTACACCTACGGGCCTATCTTGGGATTGTTCGCATTCGGCATATTCACGAAATGGCATGTATGCGACCGCTGGGTGCCTCTCATTGCCATCCTTGCACCATGCGTCTGCCTAGTGCTACAAATGAATTCGGAACGCTGGTTCGGCGGCTACCAATTCAGCTACGAGATCCTCATCATCAACGCCCTCCTCACCTTCCTCGGCCTCTGCCTCATTCGCAGGAAATAGCACCCATCATTAATGGATGGTTCTTCCCCCCATTAAAATTGGCACATCGTTCATTTCAAATGGATTGCTCATCCTAATTGCCGATAACAAGATGAAATTCGTCGGGAACGGCTATGCCAAAACAGCACTCTCTGCAACTATAGGTCGTCTCCCACCCCACCCTCAAAAGGCGGGAGAGCAACGACATGCCCCAAATAAATGAATATATCGCATAGCGCCGTCGCCAACGATTTGCCGATTACGTTTGGCAGTTTCGTGGAATTGCATTATCTTTGTGTACCGATTTTGGTACACAACATAAATTATGTAAGTTATGGCGGTCATTCAGGTTACGTCAAGAGAGTTTCGGGAAAAACAGGCATCCATGTTTGCACTCGCTGACAAAGGACAGCAAGTAGTAATCAGGCGCAGGGGGAAAGTCTCTTATATGCTGACACCAGTTTACGATGATGATTTTGTCCTTTCTCCTGAGGCTGAAAAGAGACTCGAAGAGAGTCGCAGGCAATACAGGGAGGGCAATGTCACGACCTTCACCACAAAGGAGGACCTTAATAGATTCCTGGAAAAGCTATGAGCATGTTGTATGAGATAGATTTTACCCCGATAGCGATAAAATCTATATCGAAATACAAGAAATCCAATCCTGTGCAATACAAGAAGCTCGTCAAATTGCTTAATGAGCTAATGGAGCATCCGAGGATAGGGACTGGACACCCAGAGCCACTCAAATCAGGCGATTCGCTAACATATTCCAGAAGAATATCAAAAAAAGATCGCTTGATTTATGACATATACGAATAAGGTAAATCTGGCGGTGTGATCTCCATGACCCAGACCGAACATTTAAAGCGGTCTGCAGGATCATCTCCATAATAATATATTCATAGCGAGGGTTCTCAGCCTCACTCCAGCAGCCTTTGCATGATTAGCAGGCGCTGAGGACGCTCCCACAAGACTCCCTCGCAAGACGTACCCGTAAATTTACCAGCGTTCGCGATGAATGCGCTCTGGCTTCCACTTATCTTTTGGAGTATTCTCTGAATCAGGATACCCTAAAGCCACGACCTCATAAGGTAGCACCTGAGGTGGCAGTCCGAGAGCTTCCTTGACCGGAAGATACCTTTCCTTAAACGGGTAGCATGCCGTCCACACCGAGCCTATGCCAAGGGAGGTAGCAGCCAGCACAAGATTCTCCGTGGCGGCTCCCAGATCGTCGCGCCACATAGGGTTAGGACCTACCGTCCTGTTTTCACCTTCCCCACGAGCCCACGTCGTGTCCGCACAGGTTACGACCAGCGCAGCTGCACGCTTGAACATTGGAAGATTCTTGTTGTCTTTGAAAATCTCGTCATACCTCGAAGTGTCGGTCAGGACTATGAAATGCCAAGGCTGCAGGTTCACCCCTGACGGAGCTGACATCGCAGCGCGAAGAATGGTGCTCATATCTTCATCAGAAATTTTCTGATTCGTGTATGACCTCACGCTGGTACGAGCAAGAATTGTCTCTATGACTGGGTTGGAAGCTTTATTTTCGGCAGCTTCATTCGAGGCGGTATTTTTACATGACGCCATCATGACTGCGGCTAGCACAAGAATAAGACATGATTTCTTCATACCGTAATATTTTGAATCATGTAAAATTAAAAAAAATTCACAGAAGCATATTCCCCATTCCCGAAATAGTTTTCAGGTGCAGCGCAACGATTGATTTGCATCGACTTAGGTGGTAAGTGAAAGACTTCATCGGAGGCAGGAGCGTGCGGTGGCGGCCGCAGGGCGGCTGACAATGAACTCGTTACAGAGACGAGCCCCACGCACCATGGGCTGGAGGCAGGAGCGTGCGGTGGCTGCTGCGGAGCTGCTGACAATGAACTCGTTACAGAGACGAGCCTCACGCACCATGGGCTGGGGCTATCGGTCTTTCATCTTAATGTAGCCTCGTTCGTCAGTGACGCAGCGGTAGGCGGGACGAATGATCCTCCGCCCTTCGAAATTGAGTTCCTCGTTGCGGTGGGCGCACCACCCGACTATCCTGGCCATGGCGAACAGAGGTGTGTATATCTCCATCGGAATGCCAATCAGGTCATAGACGAAGCCAGAATAAAAATCAACATTGGCGCAAAGCGTCTTGTGTTTGCCTTTCGTCTTATAAATCGTCTCGATGGCAACCTTCTCGACCCTCTGATAGAATTCATATTCCTTGGAACGTCCTTTCTCCTCGGCAAGGGGACTAGCCATTTCCTTCAGAAGGACCGTTCGAGGGTCTGATTTAGTATAGACCGCATGGCCTATGCCATACACAAGTCCGGACTTGTCGAAAGCCTCCTTGTTCAGCAACCGCAATATGCAAGCCTCTATCTCTTCTTCATCCTCCCAGCGTGACACTGAACTTTCTATATATTGCATCATGTTGCAGACCATTATGTTGGCTCCGCCATGCTTCGGGCCTTTCAGGGAGCCAAGGCCGGCAGCGATTGATGAATATGTGTCAGTCCCAGTTGAGGACGTTACCCTGACGGTAAATGTGGAGTTGTTTCCTCCGCCGTGCTCGGAATGCAGTATCAGAAGCAGGTCCAGAGTACGTGCGTCCAATTTCGTGTAATTATTGCCTTTCAGCATGTAGAGGAAATTCTCGGCTAAGGACAGGCCGCCCTGAGCATAACGGATGTGAATCGAGCTTCCCAGCTTCTTGTGACGCAGGATTGCATAAGCGTACGCTATGATCGTAGGGAACTTCGAGATGAGCTCTATGCTCTGCCTCATGAGGTTGTCCCGCGAAACATCGTCGGGATTGTCGTCGTACGTGTAGAATTCCAGCACGCTCCTCGCAAGAATATTCATGATGTCCGAGCCTTCCAAATCCATGATGTGCAGAATAGTCTTCTGCTTCAGTGGCATATTCTCGAATATCAGCTTTTTGAAGTCATCCAGCTCTTCATGGTCGGGAAGACGTCCGGAAAGGAGCAGAAAGGCTATCTCCTCGAACCCGAACCGGTTTTCTTCGATGAAAGCCCGCACGAGATCTCTGACTTCATATCCACGGAAAAACAGTTTCCCATCTATAGGCACAAGGCTGCCATCGGCTCTGCGATCGTAGCCCACCACATTTCCGATGTTCGTGAGGCCGACGAGAACGCCGGTGCCATCTTCGTTACGCAACCCTCTCTTCACGTCGAGTTTCTTGAAAAGCTCAGCGTCTATCTTCGTGCTCTCTTTCATTTCGTCGGAGAGCTTGAATATGAGATACTCTTTCTTCTTGAGTTTCATAGCAGTGAAATCAAGTGTTCCGTAAATTCCTTTGTGCCAAGAGCTTTGCCTTCTGGCATGAGACGGGCTAGGTCGGCAGTGGCATAACCTTCGCCAAAAGATTTCTCTAATGCTGAATATATCAGCTCGGCAGCCTTGTTCCATCCAAGATGCTCAAGCATCATGGCACCAGAAAGAATGTTCGAGCATGGATTGACGATGTTCTTTCCAGCAATGTCTGGAGCTGTGCCATGAGTCGCCTCAAAGATTGCGTTGCCCGTCTCGAAATTGATGTTGGTGCCTGGAGCAATGCCTATGCCACCCACCTGTGCAGCCAGCATGTCGGAAATGTAGTCTCCATTCAGGTTCATGGTGGCTATTACTGAATATGCTTCCGGCTTCAGAAGCGCGTTCTGCAGGAAGGCATCGGTGATGCAGTCATCGACTACAAGCTTGCCGGAAGATAGTTCCTCGGCGAATTCCCTTTCTGCCAAGGCGTAACCCCAACGCTTGAACCCACCCTCGGTGTATTTCATGATATTCCCCTTGTGCACGAGAGTAACCTTCTTTCTGTCATGCTTTATGGCATATCTGAATGCCGCGCGAATCAGCCTCTCGCTGCCCTCGCGGGAAACTGGCTTCACTCCGAATGAGGAGCTTTCAGGGAAGCGGACCTTCTCCACTCCCAGCTCGTCATGAATGAAGCTATAGAATCTAGAGGCTTCCGGAGTTCCGCTGTCCCATTCTATCCCGGCATAGATGTCCTCGGAGTTCTCTCGGAATACGACCATGTCTACGTTCTCAGGATGCCTGACCGGAGACACGACTCCCCTGAACCAACGCACGGGCCGCAGGCAGACATAGAGATCAAGTCCCTGACGAAGCGCAACGTTCAGGGAACGGATGCCGCCACCAATAGGAGTGGTAAGAGGTCCTTTTATGCCTACATGATATTCCTTGAAAGCCTCAAGGGTCGAATCTGGAAGGTAAGTGCCATATTCATCGAAGGCTTTTTTCCCTGCAGGCACCTCAAGCCATTCTATCTGGCTTTCTCCTCCGCATGCTTTCGAAAGGGCCGCATCTAGCACCAGCTTCATTGCCGTGGTGACCTCTGGCCCTACTCCGTCTCCGGAAATGTATGGAATCGTTCGCTTATTCATTTTCTTTCAGGCTGTTAAGCGCAGAACCGGCCTTAAACCAGCCAATCTGCACGGAATTATAGCTATGCTTTGTCTCAATCTCTTCGGACGTTCCATCCTCATGATGAAGGACGACCTTCACAGGTGTGCCCGCCGTAAGGCCGGAGCACAGGATGTCGAACTTGTCGCCATGTCTGACTTTCTCATAATCAGACGGACAGCTGAACGTAAGCGCAAGCACTCCCTGCTTCTTGAGATTGGTCTCGTGAATACGGGCGAAACTTTTGGCGATGATGGCCTTGACCCCAAGAAAACGAGGTTCCATGGCAGCATGCTCACGGCTTGATCCTTCACCATAGTTATCCTCAGCAACTACGACGCTGCTATGCAGTTTCCTCGCCAGAGGAGCGACCGGCCCGGACTTTCCCGTAAACGCGTCGGTTGCGCCAATGAGCAGGTTCTCGGAAATATGCTCCAAGTGTCCACGATATTTCAGCCACGGTCCAGCCATGGAAATGTGGTCCGTCGTGCATTTTCCTTTTACCTTTATTAGCAGAGGCAAGGAAATGAAGTCTTTGCCGTCCCATTTCTCGAACGGCTTGAGTTTCTGCAGTCTTTCGCTTTCAGGAGAAATCAGCGGCTCTGGGCTGCCAGGCTTTGGGAATATGCGTCCGGAGCCATGTCCGATGAAGCCACCCTCGGGAAAATCGTTGCCCTGAGGCTCAGGGAAGCGGAATCCGTCAAACGAATCTGCGAGAGGATTGAAGGAGAGGGATCCGGCAAATGCAAGGGCAATGGCCATTTCAGGAGAGACTAAGAACGCATTCGTGTTCGGGTTGCCATCGGCCCGTTTGGCGAAATTGCGGTTGAAGGTGGTGACGATGGAGTTCTTGGCAGCGTTGTCCGTCACCTTACGCCTCCACTGTCCGATGCAAGGCCCGCAGGCATTTGCCATTATGGTTGCGCCTGCCCTTCTGAACGTGTCCAGAATACCGTCACGCTCCGCAGTGGCGCGGATCATCTCGCTACCCGGATTAATAACGAGGGAAGCTTTCGGCTTCAGGCCTGCCTTCAGAGCAGTCTCCGCGACAGAAGCGGCTCTCGAAAGGTCGCCGTAGGAAGAATTCGTGCAGGAACCAACCAGAGAGACCTCGATCCTGTCGGGGAAGCCGTTTTCCTGAATCCTCCGCTTCATATCGCTCACTGGACAGGCGGCATCGGGCGTGAAGGGTCCGTTCACGTATGGCTCCATCTGCGAGAGATTTATGTGGAGGACTTCGTCAAAGTACCGAGACGGAGCTCTGACGACCTCCGGATCTGCCCTAAGATCGTCAGCATAAGCGGAAGCCGTTTCTGCAACATCTTGGCGGCCTGTGGCAGAGAGATACTTTGCCGAATTTCCGTCGAACGGAAAAATGGAGCTTGTGGCTCCGACTTCAGCTCCCATGTTGCAAATCGTCGCCCTGCCTGTGCAGGAAATCGTGCCGACGCCAGGTCCGAAATATTCAAGAATCGAGTTCGTGCCGCCTTTGACGGTAAGCATCCCTGCGAGCTTCAATATCACGTCCTTTGGACTGGCCCAGCCACTCAGAGAGCCGGTAAGCTCGACCCCGATGATTCTTGGCATCAGGAGTTCCCACGGCATGCCTGTCAGCACGTCTACGGCATCTGCGCCGCCAACCCCTATCGCGAGCATAGACAAGCCCCCGGCATTCGGAGTATGCGAGTCCGTGCCAACCATCATGCCGCCAGGGAAAGCATAATTTTCCAGTACTATCTGATGGATGATGCCAGCGCCTGGCTGCCAGAAATCAATGCCATAACGGGAAGATGCTGAAGAAAGAAAGTCATATACTTCCATATTCGCCTCCCGCGCTGCAAATAAATCGTTGTCTGCGCCATCTGAAGCGCAGATAAGATGGTCACAGTGTACGGATGCCGGAGTGCAGACTTTTTCCTTGCCGGCATTCATAAACTGTAGGAGAGCCATCTGCCCAGTCGCATCCTGCAACGCAACACGATCCGGACGGAAATCGCCATAGTCCGCAAGCCTGTGCAGAGGCCGCACCACTGAACCACAGCCCTGCCAATCGCCGGTGGCGCCATTCCAGCGTTCGCCGGCATCCCAGTCAAAAAGATGGGAATAGAGAATCTTTTCAGAAAGCGTAAGCGGATGCCCGAGGGCCTGACGCACGATCCTGACCTTCTCCTCGAAATTGGGATAATATTTCATTAAGTTCGTTTTATGAACAAATATAAGATTTTTCCCCAAATTCTATCTTCGTTCTAACTTCCATATTCCCATCTTATAGGTATCTGTCTCACCTGCGAACAATGTTTTTTTCTTAATTTTGAAAATGGAATTCCTAAAGAGCCTTGTAAAGGGAAGGAAAAATGCAAAATGAGACAAAGCATTCAAGACACCATCACTCTCACTGATGCCATCAGGCTCACAGGCCCGATGGCATTCAACATAATGCTCAAGCCGGCCGGGTCGCTCTGCAACTTGGATTGCAGCTATTGCTACTACCTGGACAAATCCGAGATATACGGTGGCAGAGAGCCAATAATGAGCGACGAGATGCTGGAAATCGTAGTTCGTGAATATATCAAAGCGAACGACGTTCCGCAGGTGACTTTCAACTGGCACGGAGGCGAGCCACTGGTGCTGGGACTGGATTTCTACAAGAAAGCGATCGCTCTTGAAAAGGAATATGCCGACGGCAAGAAAATCCTGAACACCCTGCAGACGAACGGCACCCTCATCACGCGCGAGTGGGCCGAGTTCTTCAAGGAGAACGATTTTCTCATCGGAATATCCTTGGACGGGCCACAGGACGTGCACGACAAGTTCAGGCGCGACAAAGGCGGGGCGCCGACGTTCGAGAGAGTCATCCGCGGTTTAGGGATATTGCAGCGCGAGGGCGTCGAGTTCAACACCATGAGCACGGTGAATCGCGCCAGCGAAGGCCGAGGGCGCGAAGTCTACTTGTTCTTGAAGTCTCTCGGCAGCCATTACATGCAGTTCATGCCTGTCGTGGAACACGTCAAATACCCCCTGAATGGAGCAGGGAGGCCCAACAAGAAACTTAGGCCTCACATCGTGGACCCGGCTG
>Ga0256405_10006757_pt1 | contig 18006 bp, 16 predicted proteins | sample RumenRJG_02DNA_FD_189096 | JGI IMG/M metagenome (GOLD analysis project Ga0256405, IMG submission 189096) | Bovine rumen microbial communities from Lethbridge, Alberta, Canada - RJG_02 | ecosystem: Host-associated > Mammals > Digestive system > Stomach > Rumen | place: Canada: Alberta... | reverse complement strand
GTAGAGGAAAAATTCTGAAACTGATTTATCAGCGAGGTAAAGAAAGTAGATTTTCCGCCTTTTGACAGACCGGTAACACCAACTCGAATTTCATTTTCCAAAGCCACGTTAACTTTGTCAGTAAGGTCAGTCCATATGCTCATAAAAGTACCTTTATGCAATTATCTATCAGCTGTAATAATCTGTAACTGCTGGATTTTTATATTATTTCCCAAAATACATAAAGAGCAGTGACAGAATCAGGCACACTACTATAATCATATTTCTAATCACATTATTGTTCATCTTGAGCTCCACAGATCTTTTTATCCTCTTTTAGATAATATAAATCAAATAAAAAAGGCGCAATACCTTTTGAGCATCGCGCCTTGAACATCATGTAAAAAAACTAAGCACCAAATTCAATGGCAGCCTTTACAGCCTTATGCCATAGTGCCGTTAAATCTTTACACTTTTCTTGATTATCACGAGGTTTATACAGTGCAATACTGCCATTAACTTTAAGGATACTCTCGTCGGCAAGACCTGTGGCTATGGCTGCCATATAGGCTGCGCCTGTGCCTGATAGCTCTGCATTTACAGGTACCTCAACAGGAACTCTGCAAAGGTCAGACTGCAGCTGCATCAGATAGGAATTCTTTGTGGCTCCTCCATCCACACACAGCTTGTTAAAGCTGATACCAGCACTCTTTCCTATCAGGTCCATAATATCGTTCACCTGCAGTGCAATTGAATCTAAAGCAGCCCTCACGATTTCGTTACTGCCTGTAACTCTGCTCATATTAAAAATGGTACCGCGAACAGCTGCAGTAAAATACGGAGCACCAAGTCCAGACAGTGCAGGAACAAAGCAGCACTTATCAACAGGATTTGCCTCTTTTGCCATCTTTTCAGTATCTGAAGGATGTTCTATAAGTTTCAAATCATCCTTAAGATAGGAAATAATACCCGCCGAGTAATTGATATTACCCTCTAATACATAGGTGGTTTTACCTTTGTTATATCTTCAATATGTTCTCTTTTACGACCTAGATTTAAAAGCTCTGAAGCTGAATTTACTCTATTGGAGCACATAGAGAAAATCCCCATATATTTCTTTGCCTCATCAACAGCTTCTTTATTGAAAGATACCTTAATCGTTCCTGAGCGACTGGTTGTCCAGTTAAGGTACTTAAGAGCTCTGTTCATGGCTGCTTCACTCAGCTGATCTTCCTTGCCGTCCTCAATCATTCTTTTTAATTCATAGAGATCTTTCGTCAGTATACGTTCAGCTTCAAAACGTCGGCTGCGGCTGCGGAATATTCCCAGGTATAGTCTAGGAGTAAGAGAAACATGTTCACCTTTTTTATGATTTGCACTGGTATATTTGGCGGTATATGAAAGCTTTGGTCTTACAGTGGAGCAGATCCCGGCTATGTCTTCATCGAAATCAATAACATTGTTAATATCATCAAGATCTGCTAAGTGTTTATCTATGGCTTCACTTACCCATTTACCATCATTTCTGGTGATTCTAGAGGCAAATCTGGTGTGTTCCTGGATATATGAGACAATGTTCTCCTGCGTACAGAAACCGTTGTCTGTGACAACCATTGGCTTATCAATATCAAGGAAATCAAGCTGTTTTAAAGCATTCTCCACACAGATTGAATCGGGTATATTGCCAGGCTGAGCCCAGTATGCAAAGGGCTGTTCGGTATTAAGAGAATAAAGAGTAAGAACCTTGATAGTTGGAAGACCATCATGCTCTTTATTATATCCATACCTGGCCTGAGAAAGACTATCAGAGTAGGTGGATATTGTTGTACTGTCATAAGCGATAGAGTCCCTGCTGTCCAGTCTTGATGCTCTTAGTTTGAAATAATTCTGGATTAAACTCTCATTAGTACCAAGCTTCTCAAAAACATCATGATAAATGTCTTCACTAATCATTTTCTCTGGTGAAATACCATGCTTAACCTGCCAGGCGTACATATCAGGCAGACTGTCTCCACCTGTTGCAATCCAGAATCTGGCAATGGCACTTATTCTGTCAGCCAAAGGGCCATAAACCTCCTCCGGCATTACCTGTTTGAGGTCATCATCGATACCGGTTGCAGAACCAATCCATTCAAGCAGAGACATCATTCCCATGTGGTGACGAGATATTTCCTTTGGTTCATTAGATTTAGACTTAGGCTTGGCTCTGAACTTGGTAGGAATGACTTCCCCGTTACTCTCAGGAGTGATTTTTCCAATAAGTTTGCTGGAGAGAATTTCGTTACGGCGTAGCTCAGGATTATATTTTACGGTTCGCTCATACACATAGATAAGTTTATCTGACTTACGAACCTTGGTTGTTTCAACTCTAATATCTCCCTTGATTGGTCTAGCCATAACAGTACCTCTATATAACAAGTGCTCATATATTTAGATATATTATAAAATGGTTACTCGTTAAAATAAAATAACGTGAATTTCTTCACGTAATAACAGGATTCTCCCTATATTTTCAACAAAATTCGATAATAAAATCGTCCTAAAAAGGAGAAAAATCGGTTAGCGAGTGTTCATGAGCCTACTTTCAGGTTTTCAATTAAGTCACAAGCTGAATGCTTCATTTTTTTTTGCTGAGTTTCTTTTTTTTTGTGATGGCTGATCCTTACTTCTGTATTTTGGCTTTTCCAACTCTTTATTTTTTTTTCCTGTGCTAAAATCTTAGACAGAAACAGTAACGAGGCGATTATGAAGAAAGATGTTTTGTTTTTAACTGGTATTGAAAATTTTTCAACCATAATTGAAAAGGATGCATATTACGTTGATAAAACATCATATTTAAAAGAACTTTTCATGAGTAGCTCCGAAGTCATGAATGCTCTTTTTATTCGTCCCCGCAGATTCGGTAAAACACTTAACATGAATATGATTAAGTCATTCTGTGAGCTTAACTATCAGAATCCTGGAGATAAATCAGATCAGAAGAAACTCTTTGTAGATAACGGCCGAAATCTGGCTGTTGCAGGAGATGACTACAAAGAATTCCGAGAAAAGATTATGGGAGAATTCCCTGTTATCAGTATCTCTTTTAGAGGTGTTGAAGGGAATACTTTCCAATCTGCTGTATCAGGCCTATTAGGAATAATAGCAGAACTCTACGAGCGTTTCTTGTTTCTGCGAGAAAGTGTTAAGCTCTCAGAAGAGAGAATAAAACAGTTCAATGAGATATATTCTTTCTGTACCACCAAATATAAAAAACTTTCAGATCCTGATAATTTGAATGAAGCTATTGTTATATGTGGTTCATTCCTTGCAACCTTAGCTGAGATGCTTTACAGAGAATATGGAAGAAAGATCCTTGTCATAATTGATGAATATGACGTTCCTCTACAGAAGGCTGTAATTGCAGAAGAGCCATATTACAACAAGATACTTGAAATCATCAGAAAAATCAGCGTGACCACCTTCAAGCAAAATCCAGATCCATGGCTTTACAAAGGAATCGTCTCAGGTTGTCTGCGTGTAGCTCATCAGAGTGTGTTTACTGATGCCAATAACTTTACAACTTTTGGAATGAATGCTGAACCATATACCGGTTTCTTTGGCTTCACAGAGGAAGAAACTCATAAACTCTTAGCTGACTGTGGACTTTCTGAGAAAGAGAATGAAGTAAAAGAATGGTATGACGGCTACAGATTCGGAGATAAACACATCTACTGTCCATGGAGCCTTATAAGCTACTGCTATGCGGCAACTCAGAAAGACATCTATGCTCCTCAGCAGTTCTGGGTTAACACCAGTGGCAATGACATTGTTTCCATGTTTGCAAAGAATAGTATTGAGGCTCATGATTCAGGTAATGTCGACAGATTACAGCAGTTTTCAGACAGAAATATCATTGAGATTTCGTTAAAGGAATTTACCACATATCCTGATATCAACAATAACATGGATTTTGATATCTTTATGACCTTAATGCTGCATACAGGCTATGCAACTTACGCAGAAGAAACAAACTCTTGTGACAAGGTAAAAATCAGAATTCCAAATAATGAGGTTGCTCTCTGTTTTAAGAGTAAGTTTGAAAACTTCTACACCAAGAATAATCATCATTGGTTTAATCAGACTCTAAGTCTGGTGGATTTACTCATGGAGAATAAGACTGAAGAAGCTCAGCCTCTAATCAGTACCATGCTAAAAGAGTTCTTAAGTATCAGAAACAGCGGTGATGAGCTCTATTATCATGGATTTATGACAGGTATTCTTGGAATAGCTGCTTCAACTAAAGGTCTTGAGTACCATGAGGAAATTGAGACAGGAACAGGATTCTCTGATATTGTCTTAACTAACTATGATACTAAAACCGCCTGTATCATAGAGATGAAGAAAGCCCAAGAACTGGATGACTGTTATGATGTAGCTCTTGATGCAACAAAACAGATAATCCAAAAAGATTATGCCTCAAAATTTATTTCCAAAAGATATAAGAATGTCTACGGAATAGGTATTGGCTTTGCTAAAAAGAGTTGTGAGATGGTTTCTCTCGGTAACCTTACTCATAGCTCTGTTTCAGTATAGTGTAAATTGTCTGTGTTTATGTCGTATCTGAGATATCACGATGGAACTTTCTGTGTCTAGGTAATACAGGTTCAGTTTGGATTGCATGAATACGTTTATAGTCTTTACTATTCATTTATTTTTTTTAGTAGTTCTCTTTGGTTTTTAGTTCCAGTTTTCTCAAAAATTCTGTAAATGGTCAGAAATAAATCTCTGACCTTTATTTTGCCTGATCCATATTCCAAGGCATCAGTGCATCCAGAATCTCACTTGGAATGCAGTGAGATTTATAACCTGTAATTGTTCCTCTTGCATCCTTCTCAAATACAATCTGATGCATATGTTCTGTCATAGCAGAAATAACCTTTCTCAGGTATGTTTCAAATTCAATGTGATTCAGCTGAGCAGTCTTGTACAGAGTGTATATCAGAGCCAAATGCTCTGCACCCTTGATAGTATCAGATGCCATCATGCTGTTCCTGAGGATATCCAGTTCTCTAAAACTTTCCTCAATCCTTGTACTATGCATTAGCCCGTAAGGAGAATCCAGAAAGGATTTGAGCCTATCTTCATTGTTCACGATATACACAATAGCTGAATAAAACTTTTCAGAACAGCTTCTTATGGCTTCTTTATTTTTGGTTGACTTAATGTCAGGATAAATTCTTTTTGCTTCAGCACAGATTTCCTCAATTATTGGTCTAAGCTCTTTATTTTTAAGCTCTACAATATCCAGGCTGCTATCTTTCTTACATTTATCTGTAAGCTGATGCAGTATATGGAATGCATTGGAAATCTCATCGCAGAACCAGCGACCTTCTTTAATGTCTTTCTCCCAGTGACATTTGATAAAGGAATCAATAGGTGTGTCATCTACCTTAGTGCCATAGTTCATCAGTACACAGAAGTTTCTTTTACAATGAATCCAGCACCAGCCATGCTGAAACAGGATTTCATCATTCTCATCTCGATTGAAGCCGCCTCTGTAGAAGCCATCAGTTTCTACATAGGTATTTATGTCTATGCCGTTTTCCAGAAGTATTTTCTTTGGAATATCATAGTCTCTGCAAATATCATGGTTGAATATGCAGACACACTCTCCTGCAATGCCATAGATATAGCTTCGCATACTTTTTGACAGTGATTTCTGGGCCTTACTTTTGCTTTGCCCAGGGGGCGGCTCCTCAATTTTGGATTTAAGCTTCTCTCTGCATTGGAAGTATGTTTCATCTATACAGAGGTTTTTCTCTTCCTTAATGTATGTCTTTATATGCTCATACACAGGCTGAAGCATAAACGAGGTAATTCCTACATCCTTATACAGCTGCTGTCTTGATAGCTTTATTCCGTACTCTGCAAGTGAAACTGCTACTCTGTTGAGGGGACTTTTCAGTCTAATCCAGAGATAAATGATATGTGACATCAGGTTTACACTGACTGAGGTTTTCTTGAGAAAATCTGTTTTGGAACTTAGTGCTGTTTGCCTTAAAGTGCTGATTTTCTCATTTCCGTCCTCATCTACTTCAATATATTCAAGCTTGTAGTACTGAGTCTGTATCAGCCTGATTTCAATTTCCTGCTTTACTGAGGAATTCAGTCTTCTGGTGTAACGGTATCTTTTACCGTCATCTCCTGTGAAGGTGGTACCAATGAGTTTATCTGCTTCTTCTGTAGATAGCTCTTTTCCCTTATAGCCAATAACTCTTTCACGGTGTTCTATTTTGAGCTCTTTCTGATTGGTCTTTTTCTTAGAGGATAGATTGTCTGCTCGATTCTTATCAGAGGAATCTACTCCTTTCTTCTTTTCTGAACGTTTTCCGTTAATATTTTCATCTGCGACTCTTTTATTTGAGAGAGTCTTATTTGCCAGCTGTTGCTGCAGAGATTCTACAAGTCCAAATAAGAGCTGCATTATTCCCAGCAATGCAACGAACAGAGCTGCCTGTGCAGGATTTGATTTAGTCTCCTCCTGTAACTGTTTGGCAATCTTTTCAAAGTTCGCTTTCAGCTCTTGTAAATCCACTTTAATGTCCTTATTACATCTATCTACCGATATTATAACAAACTCATTTTTAAGGATTTTTATGTGCTGAATCTGCAATCCCTGAAGTGCTTCAGAAGATCTCAGAACGATCTGTACAGATCCACAGAGATCGATGCCATGAAAAAATGACAAAAACCTTCACCAGAAAAAAGAAGCTCATATAATGACTCTACGTTTCAATAATGAAGCTAAATTTCTGTCTTCAAGAAAAAGCAAATATTGGAGATACTGTGAATTCAATCACATTGAAATTTTAAAGAACTCATCAACCGTAAAGGTTGACAGGTTAATGCTTGCCAGAATTTATTTCTGACCATTTACAAAAAAAACAAACGTACCTAATCATTGCGATTAAGCTAATGAGAAAAAACAAGTAAATTCAAAATAAAATACTTTTTACAAAGTAAGTGTCAAACAATCAATTTCTAATATAGCTAATAAAATGAGCTTTTGAACTAAATTCGGATCACAACTTAAAAGATTTTAAACTTTTATTGAATAATTAGTTTTTAAAAGAAAATAACTGTTACTAAGAAATCAGTCTAAATATTTTATAGATTATGTGAATATTTTTATATTGTCATATACTGCAACTGAAGAAAAATAATTAAAACAAATTGGTCTGCCAAAAAAAATTCTCCTTAATAAAATTTACATCCTCGACCAAGTCAATTTATTAAAAGACGTTAAAGGATGTCGCACGTTCTGACTTGAGATTTTATAAAAGCTGCGCATTTTAAACTCTCAGAACAAGAGAGAAGATCTCCTTGTTCTGTTAATCATAAAAATGCGATGAAAATTGAAGAAATGAACACATAAAATGAGTTATAATAATTATGTAGAATAGATTATCATTTTTATTACAGGCGTAAATATGGACAAAGTACTAAAATATCTTATGGAGAATTTTCCCGATAATGAGCCAATTTTCATAAAAGAACTTGAAATTGAATCTATGCCCAAAACTACTCTTAGAGTAAAGATAAAAGAACTTACGGATGCAGGACTTCTGGTGCGCTACTCAACGGGCGTATATTATCTTTATACCCCCAATACTGACGGCGTTTCACATGATATTAGCGCAGAAGAAATAATCACTAAAAAATATATAAAAAAGAATGGAGTGACAACCGGATACAACAGCTTCAATGCGTTTATAACCCAGAACAGAGAAAAGAGCACTTTTTATATTGTATCGAACGCCGCCACAAGTGACCACAGGGTCATAAAAATGGATAATTTTGTTATAGACATTAAAAAGCCAAAAACCGTAATTAATGACTCAAATTTCAGAGTTCTTCAATTTCTTGACATGATAAATGAGCTCAAAAACGATGATATAAAATCGAATTCACATCTCAAAAATGACGTGCGCGCATATCTTAAGAACATGGGGATTTCTCCTTTAGATTTGCGCGATTTTGTGAAATATTATCCAGATAAAATTTACAAATCTCTTTTTGAACTTGACCTGATAAGTTTCACAGAATTTTAGAAAATATATTGATATTTTGATGTTTTTTTTAATTTTTAAGTAGGTTGTGTAGCTATTTCTATACACCGATGATGTATAATGTGTAGAAATACAAACATAGGCATTTTTATGGGAAGAAAGGCAAATTCACTGCTTCCAGAAGTCATTTCTAATCTGAAGACGATGGGAGAACAAATCAAACAGGCCCGATTAAGGCGAAATTTATCTTGTGAGGTAATTGCCCAAAGAGCTGACATTTCGCGCTCAACTTTATGCGAAGTTGAGAAGGGATCTCCTTCAGTTGCGATTGGAACTTATGCGGCAGTATTAAATGCATTAAACGGGATGGATACAGATCTGCTTTTAATTGCAAAAGAGGATCTTGTTGGCAGAAAAATACAAGACCTGAAATTAAGAACCAGGGCTAGAGCATTAAAAGATCATGAATAACAAAAATTCCATCAGAATTTTTGAACGATTTTCATCAAAACAGGAATTACCCCTTGGGACACTATTTATTGAAAAAAATGGCCCAAAGGACATTTTTTATTTTGAGTACTCAAGAGAGTATCTTGAACACAATGAATACCGTTTTACCATCGATCCGGAACTAAAATTATTCGAATACGAGCAGGTAAAATTAAACAGTTTCTATCAGTCTGTTTTTTTTGATTCACTACCAGACTCATGGGGAAGAAAACTCATCAGAAAAAAAGAACTAATTGACTGTTACACACAAAAGCGTCAACCTAATATCTCAGATGTTAAGATGCTCCTGCAGATACACAATGATTTACGCATCGGAGCTATGAGCTTTAAAAGTGAATTTTATACAATTTCTAAAAATGAACCAGCTTTCATTCCTTCTTCAAAACATTTATCAATTTTAAGACGCCTTGCGCTTAATTTTGAAATTGGAGAACCATTCAGAAATCAGAAGGATTTTAATCTTCTGTATTCCTGTTCATGCTCACTTGGTGGAACTACCCCAAAAATCAACATGGTTTTGCCAGATAACACGTTGTGGATTGCAAAATTCAATTCCAACTATGATGACTACGATTTAAGAGCATGGGAGATTGTAGCTCTTGAACTTGCTCGAGCCTGTGGTATCGAAGTGCCAGAATCAACTATTGTATCAACTGAAGAAGATGACACCATTTTACTTTCTCGTCGTTTTGACAGAACAGACAGCGGATTTTGCCATATTGTTTCAGCAAAAGCGCTGTTAAAGACAGACGACAACAGCAGACCTTTAGACTTTCTTGATCTGGCGGCGTTCATTAAAAGGCATGGCTCAAAACCAAAACAAGATCTCAATCAGCTCTTTAAAAGAATTGTTTTCAGCATACTCATTGGAAACTGTAATGATCACATAAAAAAATACTTTTTCATTTTAAAAAAAGACGGCTGGAAGCTTGGTCCCCTTTTCGATCCGGTTCCAAGTGCAGATGGTGACTTTTTAAATATGTGCGTTGCAGACGGCAACAATATTAAAAGTCTTGATTTAGCATTGTCAGTACATAAATACTTCTCATTATCTTTAGATGAGGCAAAAGAAATCATAAGAACTATGAAAATGACAATCCGTGCCTCTTATAATGATTTAACTGAATTATATGGTGTCAAATCTGGCGAAATAAAGATTATGAAAGATGCTTTAAAGCTGTGTTTTATTTAAATTTGATTAGATATGTTCACAATTACGTAATATTTATCAGAAAACTTAAAAAAGTTGATCTCTATCAAGGTATAATATCTTCAAAATTATATAAGGAATTTAAGCATGAAACCTATTTATCTTGGAGTAAATATCGACCACGTCGCAACCGTAAGAAATGCACGCGGCACCAATTACCCAGATCCTGTTACAGCAGCTTCAATAGCTGAGCTCGCTGGTGCCGACAGCATCACTACTCATTTAAGAGAAGATCGTCGCCACATCACTGACAGAGATGTAAGAATTATTCGTGAAACCGTTAAAACTACCTTAAACCTTGAAATGGCAGTAGCTGACGATATTTTAGCAATCGCTGTAGCTCTTGCACCACACAAGGCATGTCTAGTTCCAGAAAGACGTGAAGAGGTTACTACCGAAGGCGGTCTTGATGTAGTTGGCAACTTTGCAAAAATTGAAAACGCAGTATCTAAGCTTTCAAATGTTGGAACTGTTTGCTCCCTTTTTATCGATCCTGTAAAAGAGCAGGTAGATGCTGCTGTTAAAGCTGGTGCCCCATTTGTTGAGTTCCACACAGGTAGATATGCAAACGCAACAAGCGAAAAGGAACTGCACGAAGAACTCAAGATTTTAACCGAGATGGCAGCTTATGCTGACAGCGTTGGCCTGGGAGTTAATTCAGGACACGGTTTAAACTATAATAATGTTGCTGCAATTGCAGCCATTCCACAGATGAATGAGCTGAATATCGGCCACAGCATTATTGCACGAGCAATCTTTACCGGTCTTCCAGAAGCTGTAAAGACCATGAAGGAAATCATGGAAAAAGCTCGCACCAATTCACATATTTAATGAGGTAAAAATGTCCAGTCATAACCTTTTAGAAGTTTTTGGCAGTACTGCTATTGAACGAGTTGAAGCAGCAATCGAGGCTTTAAAGAAAGGCCGCGGTATTCTTGTTGTTGATAATGAAGATCGCGAAAACGAAGGCGATTTAATTTATGCAGCAGAAACTGTTACTGATGCTCAGATGGCTTTCATGATCAGAGAGTGCTCAGGTATCGTATGCGTATGTATCGAAGAAGAGCAGGCAAAGAGAATGAATCTGCCTATGATGGTACAGAACAATACCTCAGCTTACGGAACTGCTTTTACTATCTCTGTTGATGCAGCTGAAGGTGTAACTACCGGCGTTTCAGCTCCAGACCGCGTAAAGGCTATCAAGGCTGTTATCAACCCTAATGGCAAACCTTCTGATCTGGCTGCTCCTGGACATATGTTCCCATTAGTTGCAAAGAAAGGCGGTGTATTAACCCGTGATGGTCATACAGAAGCTTCTGTTGATCTTGCAAGACTTGCAGGTCTTGCTCCTGCAGGTATCCTCTGTGAGTTATGTGCTCCAGATGGTTTGATGGCTAAACTTCCACGTGTAACCCAGTTTGCACTCATGAATGATTTAACCTGCCTTTCAATCGAAGATCTCATTGCATACCGCAAAGAGAAGAACGTTTAATTACTCAGATAGCAGCGCCTATTGGCGCTGCTAAGAACTTTTTATGCGCGTTACTCCTAATTTAAAACTTGGCGTAACTGAACTTGGAAACAGGGACGGTAGAACTATATTTGTAACTCATGGATGGGGTACAGATCATAACTTCATGCTCTGTTTTAAAGATCTATTTCCTGACTACAGGATTTTGCTTGCAGATATGCCAGGATACGGCAAATCCCGTCATTTAAAGCAGTTTGCTGGTTATCCAGGGTTAACGGGGCAGCTTATATTAAATACTATTCCACATAACTCAATCCTTCTGTCCTGGTCTCTTAGTACTCTGTCTGGCATCGAAGCTACCTGTATGGACAAAGAGCATAAGATTGACAGATTTATCTCTGTATGTGGAACTCCAAGATTCCCAAGCGATCCTAACTGGCCAGGATTTGACTATAAGTATGTTCTGCGTTGTCAGCAGCTTTTCTCCAACCCAAAGAATCAGCGTTTATTAAAGCTTTTCTTTATCAAACAGACCCAGTGCAGCACCCTACCAAAAGATCAGTGTGATAACTTTATTAAAGCCTATGAAAATATGCTTCCTGTAGATATGGAAGTACTTCATAAAGGTCTTATGTGTATGGCACACTATGACTTAAGAGAGGCTCTTTTCTCTGTTAAAGTCCCTTGTCTGCATCTGTTCGGAGCTAAAGATCGCCTCGTCAAAGTCGAATCTGCCTCATGTGTTGTAGATCTCCCTTACCACAACACAGCAATCCTGCATAACAGTGCTCATATGCCTTTTTTAAGCGAGCCAGATGAGTTTAAAAGAGTAATTAATTTATTTTTAAATTCTAGCTATTTGAAATAATTAGAATTTTTATTTTAAAGTTTTACTGCAGGAATGCCGATATATGAAGTAAGGGATTACTTTAACTTCAATTTTATGGCATTTGACTATGGGTATTGCAACTTCTACTGTGACCTCTATAGTTAATACGGGCATCGCCATCGGCGCACAGGAAGCTCGTAAAGATGCTATTGCCCGCAATTCTATCCCTCAAATCAATCAGAACGCTCAGTCTAAGAACTCTAATGCCTTCTCTCAGGCTCAGTCACAGTTAGCTCCTGAACAAAGTGCTTTATACGTTCAATCAGATGCAATCAATAAGGTTGTATCAGAAAGGGAACAACAAAAGCATAAGGATGACAAACTTAAAAACGAAGAAAGAGAAAGCAAAGAAAAAGCTCTTGAAGATGGTGATTTTGAAGGTGTTAATGAACTCCAGGGTGTAAAAGGTAACTCAGCTGTTGCCCATGTATCCACATCTGTAAGCGCATCTGGAAACAGCCTTGATAAAGATGTAACTTCTATCGGAGTTATTCACGAGGCAGCCTCTGCAGTGCTTGGAGCCACCTATTCAGAAGAAGCAGACGACAGGAGAGAAAAAGGTAACGGATTTAGCTCAAAAGTAATTGCCAGCACCTATAACGCTATCAATCCTAATGTATCCCTTGGCAGGAACGTAAACGTTCATTCATAGCGTCTACGCTCCATATAATGCTGTCTTATACTCTTATTTTGATTTCTTGAGCAGTGACTTCATGTATTCTTTCTGAATCTTTTTCTGCTCTTCTTCACTTATTTCTTCAATAACGACTTCGTCATCATCATTGCTTGAAAGAGTATTCTGTACAACTTCCTGTTCTTCAAACCATTCAGGTTTTACATAGGAAATCTTATTGATATACCAGGTGCGTCTGCCATTAGGAGTTACAACCTCTCCATCGTCATCCACGCCTTTTCCAAGCAGAGCTTTGGCCATTGGGGCATCAACAGACACATAATTGCTTCTGCCAAGGATCTCGTCACCCCCTACAATGCGGATCTGCTTTACAGAGCCATCATCTTCAGCCTCAATTTCAACATAAGCACCAAAGAAAACTCTGCCATCCTGCTGCTTGTTGTATTCAATTACCTGCAGATCTGCAAGACAGTGTCTTAAGTAGCGTATTCTTCTGTCTATCTGTGCTAATAAACGCTTGTTATAGTGATAATCAGCGTTCTCTGAGCGATCACCTAAGGAAGCAGCCCAGCTTACCTTCTGAGTGATTTCTGGACGCTTTACTTCCCATAAATAATCAAGCTCTTTATGTAAGTAATCAAAACCTTCGCGGGTAATGAATGGTTTACCCATATTTTCTGTCCTCTGTGAATGAAAAACCCGGTGCAATGCACCGGGTCATATCAGTTATATTTTGAAAGAATCAAATTATAACTGTGGGCCTGACTTAACTAAATCAGGGTTGAATGCTTCGAACTTCTTGAAGTTGTTGATGAAGCGGCCAGCTAAATCCTTAGCCTTTACTTCCCAATCAGCTACATTAGCATAGGTATCACGTGGATCTAAGATCTTAGGATCAACGCCTGGTAATGCTAAAGGAGTCTTGAAGTTGAACATTGGGATGGTCTTGGTGTCAGCCTTATCGATTGAACCGTCTAAGATTGCATCGATAATACCACGGGTATCCTTAATTGAGATACGCTTGCCGGTACCATTCCAGCCAGTGTTTACTAAGTATGCGTTAGCACCTGACTTCTCCATTCTGCTTACTAATACTTCAGCGTACTTGGTTGGAGGCAGTGATAAGAATGCCTGACCGAAGCATGATGAGAAGGTTGGGGTAGGCTCGGTAATACCACGCTCGGTACCTGCTAACTTAGCGGTGAAGCCTGATAAGAAGTAGTACTGAGTCTGACCCTTATCGAGGATTGATACTGGAGGTAATACACCGAATGCGTCAGCTGATAAGAAGATTACGCGCTGAGCTGCTGGGCCCTTAGAAATTGGCTTAACGATGTTGGTGATGTGGTTGATTGGGTATGAAACACGAGTGTTCTCGGTTACAGACTTATCAGCGAAATCGATCTTGCCATCCTTAGATACAGTTACGTTCTCTAATAATGCATTGCGCTTGATAGCTGCCCAGATGTCTGGCTCGTTTTCCTTTGAAAGGTTGATAACCTTAGCATAGCAACCGCCTTCGAAGTTGAATACGCCGTCATCATCCCAACCGTGCTCGTCGTCACCGATTAATAAGCGCTTTGGATCGGTTGATAAGGTGGTCTTACCAGTGCCTGATAAACCGAAGAAGATTGCAGTGTTCTTGCCTTCCATGTCGGTGTTAGCTGAGCAGTGCATTGCAGCGATGCCCTTTAATGGTAAGTAGTAGTTCATCATTGAGAACATACCCTTCTTCATCTCACCACCGTACCAGGTGTTTAAGATAACCTGCATACGCTCGGTTAAGTTGAATGCTACAGCGGTCTCTGAATTTAAACCTAACTCTTTGTAGTTCTCAACCTTAGCCTTTGAAGCGTTGATAACAACGAAGTCTGGCTTGAAGTTAGCTGCTTCTTCAGCGGTTGGAGCGATGAACATGTTGGTTACAAAGTGAGCCTGCCATGCTACTTCAACGATGAAGCGAACTGCTAAACGGGTACCCTCGTTAGCACCACAGAAGCGATCTACAACGTATAACTTCTTGCCTGATAATTCTTTAACAGCCTTAGCCTTTAACTGATTCCAAACGTCAGTTGACATTGGGTGGTTGTCGTTCTTGAATGAATCTGAATTCCACCAGAAGGTGTCGTGAGAAGTAGCATCATCAACGATGTACTTATCCTTAGGAGAACGACCAGTATAAACACCAGTCATTACGTTTACAGCATCCATCTCAGTGTTCTGGCCAACATCGTAGCCGGTTAACTCTGCCTTGGTCTCTTCTGCAAAGAGGGTCTCATATGATGGATTGTGAACAATTTCAGCAACGTTGCTGATACCATATTGTGCTAAATCAAGCATCTGTTTTCTCCACTTGTTAACTGAGTCATACTCAGGGTTTCTAAAGTTACAAGCATAATAATAGCTTAAAATTTCATATATTGCATATAGAAATATGAAATAAAGTATCATTAGTCACTAACTTTTTTATATTTGCTATTTTTTTGACCAGAAACTGCTTAATTAAGTTCAAATTAATATAAAATTATCTCAATTATTTCATTAAATTAATTAAGGTTATTATGAGCAAAATTCATGTAAGCGAAAAAGCCCAGGCTTATTTCATGGAGATCATCTCCAAACAGAAGATGGAAGGTCTTGCTATCCGTCTTACTGCTACCAATGTTGGTACTCCTGGTGTACAGTGCGGCATCCTTTACTGCCCAAAAGAGTACATTACCAGTGCCGACGAGCACTTCCAGATGAAAGGCTTTGAAATCGTTATTGATAAAAATGTATCTGAGTATCTTGATGACTCTGTAATCGATTTATCAAAGAACGATGAAGGTGAAGATCTGTTAACCTTCCACGCACCAAACCTCAACAAGCAGGATCTTCCTGCTGATGCAAGCTTATTTGAGCGTGTTAAGAGATTCGTTGATTCAACCGTAAGCCCTTCTTTAGCAGGTCACGGCGGTTCTGTAGAGTTAATTGAACTTGGTGATGACGGTATTGCAAAGTTCAAGTTCCAGGGTGGCTGTCTTGGCTGCTCAATGGCAGGATTAACCTTAAAGGAAGGCATCCAGACTCAGTTAAACCAGGCTTTCCCTGGTATGATTAAGGATGTAGTTGACGTAACCGAGCATCAGGTAACAGATCAGACATACGGTTAAAAGATATTCTTTGTATACAAGCCTCGCCGTGCGAGGCTTTTTTTTCAGGTGTAATATGCCGGGACTTGGAACAATAATCAACTTTGCAGCTATTGTAGCTGGTGGGCTTTTAGGTCTTTGTTTTGCAAAAGGCCTTTCCAAAAGATTTCAGACAATCATCACCATAGCATGTGGTCTTAGCGTGCTTTTCATGAGTATCGGTGATGTTCTTTCACATATGATAAGTGTTGATGGAACAAGAATTGTCTCAAAAGGTGCTTTTACTATTATCATTTCTCTGGTACTCGGATCTATTACAGGAGAACTCCTTAACATAGACAGGCTTTTAAATAACTTTGGTATTTACCTTAAGAAAAAGTCAGGAAATGAAAATGAAGCAGGTTTTGTAAATGGCTTCGTGACAGCATCTTTAACCGTATGTATTGGAGCAATGGCTATTATCGGAGCCATCAGAGACGGTCTTTACGGTGATTACAGTATCCTGATTGCAAAATCCATATTAGACTTTGTAATCATTGTTGTAATGACCTCTTCGATGGGAATTGGATGTATGTTCTCGGCAGTTCCTGTAGCTATCTTTCAGGGTGCATTCACAGCCTTAGGCTTTGTAATTGAACCAATCCTCACCGAAAATTCTGTTAACAGCATTTCTTTAGTTGGTTCAATCCTGATTTTCTGCGTTGGAGCAAACCTGATACTTTTAGAGACTGAAAGCAGATTCCGTTTTAATGTGGCAAATATGCTTCCTGCTATCGTCTTTTCAGTAATCTGTTCCTATCTACCTTTCTTAGAATAGAAATTCTCAGGTAATAACTTATTTCCTGGTTTTAACATTGTAAGTATTCAGGTTCTTGCCAAAAAATAAAGGAGCTGACTAAATAAGGTATATTTTAGAAAATTCTAAAAATCACCTTTTTAGTCGCCCCTTAAGTCTAAATATCTGAATTATTCCAGAGTCTGATCTGCATCATATTCTGGCTTTAAAGATCTGCCAAGCAGAGTCAGGGCAGCATCCCTTCCAGGTTTACCTTCATAAAGAACTTCATAGATTTCATTACAGATAGGCATCTGCACATCAACCCTCTTTGCGAGGGTATCTAAAACCTTAGTCATGGTATATCCTTCAACGACCTGTCCAATCTTAGACAGAGCAGCATCAACACTCATACCCTGACCAATGTAGTAACCGAAAGTACGATTTCTTGACTGGTTATCAGTACAGGTTAAAAGAAGGTCACCTAAACCTGCAAGTCCCATAAAACAGGTGTAGGAAGCGCCATAGGCCTCACCAAGTCTTGTCATTTCAGCAAGACCTCTGGTAATTAATGCTACACGGGCGTTAGCACCAAATCCAAGGCCATCAGAGAGACCTGCTCCAATTGCGATAACGTTCTTGATGGCACCACCAAGCTGCATTCCTATGATGTCATTACTTTCATAGATCTTGAAGGTACGAGTATGCAATAATTCAGAGAATTCCTTTAAGAAATTGCCATCAGTTGCAGCAACTGCAATAGCTGTTGGTGAGCCCCTGGCAAGCTCTTTTGCAAAGGTAGGACCTGAAATAAAAGCTTTAGGCACTTTGTCACCTAACACCTCATCTGCAACTTCACTTAAAAGTTTGCCTGTTTCAAGCTCCAATCCCTTTGTAGCCCATGCAAGACGATGCTCTGAAGAGAAATATGGTTTGATGTCCCTTAAAACCTTTCCAAAGGTATGACTTGGAAGTACTACAAGAATATTTTTTGAGGCTGTAATTACTTCCTTTAAATCTGAAGATACAGTCAGTGTATCAGCAAGCTTTACATTCGGAAGATACTTACTGTTGCAACGGGTCTGCTGCATCTGCTGTGCCTTTTCCTCGTTTCTAGCCCAAAGCATCACAGGAAGCCCCTTGGATGCAGTTGACTGAGCTAAAGCGGTTCCATATGAACCAGCGCCAAGAACACTGAGTGCACAACGATAATCGGACATATTTTATCCTTATTATTGGTTAACCTAATTAAAAAAGGAGCTTGTATTAGCTCCCTTTTATAAAAAACTAATATCAGTATATTTAATATTAGTACAAAATGGTTAATTAAGCCTGTGGGGCACCATCAGTTGCTGC
>Ga0256405_10006755_pt1 | contig 18010 bp, 14 predicted proteins | sample RumenRJG_02DNA_FD_189096 | JGI IMG/M metagenome (GOLD analysis project Ga0256405, IMG submission 189096) | Bovine rumen microbial communities from Lethbridge, Alberta, Canada - RJG_02 | ecosystem: Host-associated > Mammals > Digestive system > Stomach > Rumen | place: Canada: Alberta... | reverse complement strand
GCAGATTCCGCAGGAATCTGGCATATAGCACCAGCCCTCGCGAAGCGAATTCCAATGGGCTGGTGTTCCCAGAAGCGCAAAGCGCGAAGCGGTCCGATATCGACTTTTGACACTCACATCATATTATTAAATCGCTTAAATATAAAAAGAGGATTGGACATGCATCGTAAGACCACAAAAGAGATTTTAGTAGATTCTTTAAAAGAACTTGCACAGAGTAAATCAATAGACAAAATAACAGTTAAAGATATAACTGCTAACTGTGGGTATTCCAATGCCACCTTTTATCGTCAGTTTAAAGATAAATATGATCTAATCGCCTGGGCCTACAGTCACGATGTTGAGCAACTTATGGAAAGGATCGTTGATGAGAGCATTAAATGGGAGGAAATATTACAGGATGCTGCCAATTACTATCTTGAGCACAAGCAATACCTGGAAAATCTCTTATTGCATACCAGTGGCTACGACTCCTTCTTTTCTAATATGACTGAGATCAATTATGACTGCCTGCTTAAAAAGATCATAACTGCAAATAAAAATATAAAGCTTGATAAACAAACTGAGATGATGATACGCATCTATGTCTTAGGCACAGTATGTTTTACCTGTGAGTGGATCCTGGGCAAATGCGAGGCAGATCCTAAAACTCTTACACAAGCCTACATGCAGTCACTCCCTGAGCCACTACAGAAATATTTGTATTAAATGATACAATTAGGCCAAATCATCTCATAATGCAACATTTAGCTCTGATACTAAATTGAATGACTCCGAAAAAGCTATATAATTTAAAACATAGATAGCGTACAATTTAATTGTACAAATTATTAGAGAATAGAATTTACGGAGGTACTTAAAATGTCAAAGGAAAAGATTCTTGAAGGTCTTCAGATTATTGTTTCAGATTTAGCACAGCAGGCAGATGGGCACCAGATACAGTCCCGCATTTTTGCAAGTGAGGGTTTCACAAAGCTGGCTGATAAGTATGCAGAGCATGCTGCAGAGGAGCGTGATTATGTTCAGCAGTGCATCGATAGGATTTTAGATCTCGGAGGCGAGGTTAAGCTCGAGGCTAAAAAGGCTGGCACTGTCTGCAAAAACCCAATTGACTGGATCAAGTACGATTTGCAGGTATCTAAGGATGGCCTTGCATGGCTTGGAGATCTCATAGAGGAAGCAAGAACTGATTACACCACATTTGATATTTTAAAGAAATATTATCAGGACGAGGAAGAGGATATGTATTGGGGTGAGTCACAGCTCGAGCTTATTGAGCGTATCGGTGAGCAGAACTGGCTTTTACAGCAGCTTTAATATATAACCTTTCTCAATATAAAAACTTTAAAAGAAAGGATAAGATTATGAGTAAGAAACTTGTAGCATTTTTCTCAGCATCAGGTGTTACTGCCAAGGTTGCAGCCGAGCTTGCCAAAGCTGAGAGCGCTGACTGTTTTGAGATCAAGCCAGTAGAGCCATACTCAGCAGCAGATCTTGATTACAGAGTAAAGGATTGCCGCAGCAATCTCGAGATGGCTGACGAGTCATGTCGTCCAGGCATTGTAGACAAGGTTGCAGATATGGCACAGTATGATACTGTATTTATCGGTTTCCCTATCTGGTGGGCACGTGAACCGAGCATCATCGATACATTCCTTGAGGCTTATGATTTCACAGGCAAAAAGATCATTCCATTTTGCACATCTGGTGCCAGCGATGTAGCCAAGGCTACAGAGCATATCAAGGGTATCGTTGGAGACGGCGTTAATGTTGATGCAGGAAAGCGTCTCGGTGCAGAGAGCTCAGAGGAGGAAGTAAAGACCTGGACTGAGTTACTGGGACTTTAATTCTGATTTCAGCTAATATACATCTCTTTTAATTTTATAAATACTAAGCTTTGTACAAAAGACGAGGCCATGAGGATTTTATTATCCCCATGGCCTCAATTTATGTGCATTACTTTATGAAACTATACGTCCTACCATAATAGCTCTTCCGTTGGTTGCAGCATCTACACAGGTAGACATTGCAACCATCTTATCAGAAGCAGTCACATCCATATCATCATGTATGTGTATAGCATTTTCCTTTACATAATCGACAAAGCTTGCAATCTCTGACTCTGTCCTCTTGTTACTTACGGTAAAGACATTATCATCATAGGCATCTGTACTGATACATGCCCAAAGCTCTATCTTGTATGTGGTATCAGGGAGATACAGAGTACCGGTCCTGTGCTTGTCAAAATACCTCTCATCCAAAAACTCCATGATATCTCCAAACATAGCACCATTATCCATGTGGTGACCATAAATCAGGTTGTACCTGTCACTAAAATCCTTTTCATTTTGTGAGGCGAGGAATATGGCACCTGATAGAGAGAACTCACCATAGATATCCTTGTTGACGTACTCCATATCATCCTGCCCTCTCACGATAGGATAATCTATGTGAGTATCGTCGATCACTATCCATCCCAGGACATCATCATTTATTGCCATGAGTTCCTCAAGAGTAGGATTGTCCTCTCCCAACTGTCCTGACGGCCTGTACTGTAGCAGATCGTTGCTCAGGAATGCTCCTCTATAAACATTATAGGTATCCCACAACGCATATCCGCTGTAGCTTAGTACCACAACGACAAATAAGCTGACCACCAGATTCAATATTCTATTTCCGGCCCTTGCCACCAAAGATATAGTATCCAAATTATGTCCTCTGTTTTTAAGCTAATATCATAAAGGGGCATCGACATCCATAAATGGATGACAACGCCCCTCTGGTTATCTATCGAAATAACTATTTACTTCATCCTGCGCTTCATAAACTCTCTGGTCCAAACTACAATAACACCTATTGCAGCTATGAAGCAAAGTGCTGATACCATCATAAAGCTGTTATCACCAGTTCTTACTGCACCTCTTGTTGCTCCAAGTACACGACCTATCGGGCCATCCTCAACTGCCTCTCTTGCGGCACCAAGTACCTGTCCCACAGGACTGCTCTCTACTGCATCACGCACAGCACCAAGTACACTGCCTGATGTGCCATCATCTGCACTATCTGATCTACTTGAGGTACTGCCTGATGAACTACTCTTTTTATTACCACTGCCATCATTATAGTGGTTTGTAAATGTCATAGAGTCAAGCTTATCAGAACCCTGAGTGATTGTCCTCGTGGCCTGTAACTTGCCATCAATCTTTTCTACTACTACTGTAACTGTGTATGCGGTGTCATCATAGGTAAAGTTGGCAACACCATCTTTATCCTCAGTTACACTGTAAGTATAAGTTCCAGCCTTTTCATACTCCATTATACCAAACTCGTATGAACCTGTACCAGTCTCAATAGTCTTTACACCATCTACACTGCCCTCTGGCATCGGATAGGTCTTATCGTCTGCTCTCATAGAGAAGTGGAACTTAACATCATCTGGTGCTGTACCAGCGTCATTGATAACCACCTTGTTAATAGGAGGATCAGTATCAGCTGGCGCATATATGTTAACAAACTCAGCAGCCCCCTGCTTTGTTGATTTATCTTCGTCTTTATAAACCTGAACAACGGAAGCCTTTAAATCACCGTTATCATCATTCTCTACAAATACAACTGCTGTATATACTGTATTGTCATATACGTATGCATCTGTTGCTCCTACAGTCTGCTCAATTCTGTACTTATAACTTACTGGCTCAGTAAAAGTCTTAGTAAATTTTGTCTCTACTGTCTCACCTTTTTTTGCATTGACTGTAATAGATCTCTGATCAAACTCTGGTGCACCATCAAGTGGTGTCATAGTTATGGTCATGTCCTCATCGTGAGCCTTTTTACCCTCGAGAGTTACCTTTACAGGAATCTGTACATCTGCCTCGTACTTTGTTGCTGCAAATGCACTAATGTTAAGAAGCAAAGCAAACAACATCACCAGGAATGCTCCTATATAGTTTTTTCTTAATACCCTACTCATCCTTAACGAGCCTCCTAACCAGTTTGCTCTGTTGATATCAGACGTCCTAAAACTGCAGCACGTCCGTTAGTCGCCGCATCGACACAAGTCGATAAGCAAATTATCCTATCATCTGCTGTTACACCTATATCTCTATAGTGTGTAGCTGTTTCTTTTACGTAATTTTGTAAACCCTGTATATCCTCATTAGCATTTTTGACATTGTAGATATACTTGTCATAAGCATCGCACTCAACAAGTGCATAAATCTCAATATCATAGGTTGCATCTGGAAGATACAGTTTTCCTGTCTGGTGTTTGTTAAAGTAGTCCTCTTTGATGAACTCCATGACGTCACCAAACATACCGCCATTGTCCATATGGTGACCATACAAAAGATTATATGGATCACTGAAATCCGGCTCATTGTAAGCCGATACAAAGATCGCTCCGGAAAGTGAGAACTCACCGTACACATCCTTGTTGACATACTCCATATCATCCTCACCCTGCAGTACAGGATAATCGATATGTGTTTTGTCTATTGTTATCCAGGCCTTAACATCCTCATTTATAGCTCTTAGCTCTGCGAATGTCGGCGCATTGTCAGCACCCTCTCCCGGTTTAAATTTAAGAAGGTCACTAGACATGAAAGCACCGCTGTAGGTGACATAAACATCCCATAGGGAATAGCCGCCATACATAAGCATCAGCAGGATCATAATAGAAGCTATAAAACCAAGAACCTGATTGCCAAACCTGGCAAGAGATGCCGCTCTCTCCATTGGACCTCCTTCCTATTTAATTATTAATTACAGAAAATAATTAAAAACAATTTTATATATTCGGTGAAGCATCAACTTTATAATATGACACTTCACCGAAATGCACCAGTTAATTTTCTCTAAAAGGATTAACTATAAATTAGTCCTCAAAAGACTCTTTCTTGCGAAGGAATGTAACTGCAGCACCACCAGCAAGAGCTACCATAAGAGCATATGGAGCAACATCCATAGCTACACCAGTAGGAGTTACGTTATCTTTATGGTTTGTAATTGTAATAACAGTCTTATCAAGAGTTGCAGTTAATGAAGCCGCATTATCCGCTTTATTTCCAAGAGTCGCAGCAGCAGTTGTTGAAGTCTTACCGTCTTCTGTAGGAGTTGTAATAGTATATGTAGATGTATATCCTGCTTCGCCAGCCTCTACTTCATATACTGATACCACATAATCTTCTGTGAGACCCTGAATCTTAAGAGATTCTCCGCTCTTGAGTGGAACATTTTTCCAAGCTCCGGTAGCATTGAGAACACCATCAGTTGTTACTTCTGCTCCTGTTGAATCAAGCAGAGTGAATTCCTGGTTTATACTAGCAACATCCTCAGATACACCACTCTTTCGGTTAACTGAAACATTGATATGGAAATCCTTATCACGCTGTCCTGCATTACCTGTTACTTCCTTTGTGATAGTAATGTCATGGGTTTTATCATTATTTGTATTATCAGCACCAAAATCGTTTGTGATTTCCTGGGTCTTTGTTACATTACCATTTGCATCAGTCTCTGCAAGTACAACAGAATCTACTACTAAAATAGGTTTCTTTGTTGTTTCATCATAAACTACTTTGTCATCAACAATTTTGTTTATTACGCTCACATACATAATCTTATCAGCAGTATCATACTTAACACCTGTATATCCGCTGTTAGTCTCGTTAAGCTTAAATGAATAAAGACCAGGAGCACTGAAAATGCTAACAGGTACATCTAATTTGAACTGTGATGAATATACTCCAGTCTGAGAATTATATGTATATCCATTATTGTCTGTTCCATCCTCATTTGTTTCCTTTGCTGCCTTAAAGTTAGCATCTACAAGTGTATCCTGAATTGCAGCTATCTGTGCTTCTGTTGGCTTTGTAACAGAGAATGTCTTTTTTCCATTAATTGTATCAAGCTGAACATCAGTTGTTGGTCCCTCTGATACTGTAAGTGTGAATGTAGTATAAGGTGCCTTTGTCTTATTGGCAGTATCAGTTGTTACATTCTTGATAATAGTAACATGGTTATTACTATCATTGATTCTCTTATCTGTTGCGTTGTCAGCGAAAGCTCCGAAGCTCATTGATGCTGCAAGTGCACCGGTCATAACAAGTGTTGCGAGTTTGTTTACATTCCTTCTCATAATTAATTAACCCTCTCCTAATAAATTAAAAATATACAATACCTTTTTTATATTCAAATAAGTATCTGCGCGACAATACTTAATTTGACCAAATAATATGTTGGATAAGACTTACAGATTTGATCTTCTTACTATTGTAATGACCTTACCCTCTATTTCACTTTTCTTTACAGCTCCGTAAAATCGGCTGTCCTTAGCTCCTGATCTGTAGTCACAGAGGATAAAATACTCATCCTCAGCCAGAGTTACAGGATACTTAACATAATCCTCATATTTCGGTGTGCTGTAAAAGATGTCACTCTCGATCATCGTACTATCGTTGATCTTTAGCGACGAATCATCTGTGACCTCTACTTTGTCTCCACCCTTTGCCACAACTCTTCCGGTGTAAGTCTTACCATCTTTCTTGACTACGACCACATCACTGGAATTAATACGTGTCTCAAGTCTGTAGAAAAGCATCAGGTCTCCAGCACTGATTCTCGGTTTCATATCGTCATTCGCCATAGGCTGCAGTCCGAAGATCTGCCAGAACATTATGTATATCATGACTATCATGATGATAAGCCTTGAAAAAAATGACTTTATATCATCTACCTGACTCAGTTTTCTGCGTCTTTGCTTGATTGCCTCATCAACAGGTGTTCCTGTTTTTCCTTTTTGCGAATGCTTCTGTCCAAGAGGACTGTCAACATGAGCAACGTTTTCTTTACTCATTTCGTCCTCCATTTTCCTTATTCAATTTTTCTTTTAAAGTTTTGATTTCTTGATCTCGTTCCTCGAGAAGTGTCTGGTACTTGACTTCCTGAGCATCAAATACTGATTTGTACTCATTGTTCAGGTCGTCAATCTTTTTCCAGACGCTCTTCTCATCAACCCCTCCGAAAAGTGATTTTCGGAACTTCATTTTTTTGATAAATTCTGCAATTTCTTCAAATGTTTTTGCTGCCATTTTTTGCCCCTTTGATTCTAATTAGTCTTCAAAAACTCTACGCTTTTTAAAGTCGTATGCTAAGAATACTATAGAACCAATTCCAGCAAAAGCAAGTGCTACAAATGGACTTATATTGTCTGTAAAACCGGTTGGGACTACAGAACCAAGTTCATTTACGAAGTATACTGTGTTGCACCCTCCGTCGCCACTACCAAGCTTCGTCTTTTCTATACATTCCCCTTCTGTTTCATGATATGCAGTCTTTCCACACTTTGTTGTGTATGAAGAATAGGCTTTACCTTCCTTAACCTCAGATACGGTGTAGTAAATTCCTGCTGGTAAAGTTAGTGTTATACTTTTATATTCGTCCAACTTTCCTGCACTAATTGTAAAGTCATATTGGCCTGGCACATCTTCACCATTATTTTTCACTGGCGTTAATACACTAGTATCGCCTTCTTTATTTAATGCACTTACATCAGTTGTATACGCTTCACCATCAACAGATTTAAACAATGATAATCTAAATGTTGTGTCCTGAGAAACCGCCATATCGCCAGTGTATTTCTTGTAAACCTTTAATGTATCATATTTTGCTATATTAGTTGCAGTAATAGTCGCCGATGGATTATCGTTTATTAACTCTATTGCTGTGAGTTCGTTACCTTTATATGAAAATTTCATATTCTTAAGGCTACCATCTACAAGCATTGGATGATATACATCTACTCCATTTTCTGTATTCAAGGCAAATGAAGCATTTCCTTGCGGCTCAGTTAGTGTATAGTCATGTCCGTTCTCAAGTAGGTAATAATCTCCAACTAATTTACTATCTGGTAATCCCAGACTTTCTCCATTAGTCTTTGAAACCAAAATACCAGGTGAAACATAGATCTTCTGTTTTGTATTCCAAGTATTATCATTTACATAACTCTCAGGTCTTCTTATTGATACATCAATTCCTGTACTTGGTTCTACACCATCAGCTTTCAAGTTAAGCTTAATTGATTTGGTATCTTTAAGCACATCCTCTGGTTTTAGATTCTTATATTCCCACTTCTTTTCAACTGACAAAGGTGTTGAGTCTAATAACATCTTCTCTGGATCCAACTCAATAGTTTTCTGTGGTATATACTCTGTAGTTTTCCCAGTTTCCTCTTTTACAAGTTTATAATCTACAGTTGCTTTACCTTTATTTGACTCGTAATACCATTTATTATCAGCAGCAACAAAATTTTCCCCAGGCTTTGTTACATTTTCATGATCATTAAGATATTTTGACAATGCATCATATGCTTCCTGCTTTGGCCATACTAAAAAGCTAACAGAATATGTTGCACCTTTCTCTAACTTTTCATGCTCACCTTTAATAGTCCATGTTACCTTATTATTTGTTTTATCAAATGTCGCTGACTTTAATTTTTTCTTTTCATCTGCATCATTTTCTGATCCACCAACCGAGTATGTAAACATTGAATCCTGATCTGCCAGAGAAGCAGTCCACTCTGTTAAAGTATCATTAATGACTACATCTGAATATGCGGCACCATACTTGATCGTCTTTGCTATCTCAGCAAATTTTGATGTTAAACTTGAATCATCCGTAGCCTTATAATAATTACCTCCTAAATCCTTCATTATTTCTTCACTATCATCATCACCATAGGCATCTATTGTGTATAACTTCTTATTTGAATCAAGTAAATAACTTGCCGCTTTTTTTGCTGCATCAAGATTTTCATCTAAGTAATAATAGCCCCAATAATCATAATAGCCGTATAAACGATATCCATTTTCATTGATTTCCTGATCACTTATTCCATTTGCACTTGTTCTACATGTAGGTTCTCCATCTGAAACAAAAACTATATGCACTGGATTACCATTTCCGAAATCATAACAATTAGCTGCAGTTAGTGCTGCCTCCCAGTTAGTTATGCCAGAACCTTCAGCAGGTAACTGTCTAATAATACTTTCTAGACCCTCTTTGTTTGAGATTTCACCATAACTCGTATCATTAACAATTGCATCGAAAGTCATTAATTTGATCTTAACATTGTCACTTGCCTCTCCAAGTAGTGTTTCACCAAGGGTTCTTATAGCACCTTTTGCAGCTTTCATACGGCTAGAACCCATACTTGATGAAGTATCCAACATTATAATTACATTTGCTTTATGTACTTCATCATCTGTGGCCTGATCAGATGTAACACTAAGTGTCATAGTATAAGTACTACCATCAGAATTTAGTGTTGCTTTTTTACTAGCTGTAAGAGGAACGACCTCAGGATTTCCTCCTGTAGGAACAGTCAATTTTCTATAAATCAGATAAATGTCCTTAACTACAGTTTCACAAGCGTAACTATAAGAAACAATTCTTTCTTCATATTTAATTCTACCAAGATCAATATCATACTTATTATAGTTACCAAAAGCATCCTGATAATATACATTATTCTCACCGCCATGATCAGAAACTGGATCTTTACCTAATTCTTCGTATCCGGTGAGTCTCTTATTATTATTCCTTCCTTTCCATACACCATAGTACAACTTTCCATTATCTTTATTCGTCGAATATATTGAATACTCGCCTCTGTCATAATAAAGACTTGTTTCTATTCTAACATACTCATAATTAGGTTTATTAGTTACCACAGTAGAATCACTTGTTACTTCTTTACCGTTAGCATCATAATACTTAATACTATAATTATTACTATTATTTGGTTTAAAGCTTATAGCCTCAATATCTACTCCTTCAGATGTGTAATTATTTAACTTAGCACCTACATAGACGTAATTTGTAATTCCTCCTTGGTACTCAGAAATATGCCAAACATCTCCACCATCTTTATTGAAAGATATATCATTCAAAGTTTTAGTATCCATGTTCGGGATGGGGTTTCCGCTTTCATCAACATAACGTACAGTGATTTTTGATATATCAACGCCATCTGAATAATTCCAGGTAATTGTGAATGTAGAAAAGCTCTCAACCTCAAACTCTGCAACTGCGCTGGCTACTGTAACTGCGCTCTCTTCGCCCTCTGCCACTGCTGCTGCATTGGCCTCAAGGTCTGACTCTGAGATTGCTGTATCGTTGTCATCAAGTGCTTTTACATCATCCTTTGTAGCGACCTTTTCAGTTTTTAATGTGCTGTCTTTCTCTTCCTTAATATGATGTACTTCCAGAGAAGTTACATCAACCTTATTAAGGAGTTCCTCATCACTTAATGTGATCCTTACCTTTACTGACTTAACAGGCTCGATCTCATTGCCCTTACCATCTGTAAAGTGGATATCAAGTGACTGTGAGTTGTCATATACGTTGTTAGCTTTAAGCTCCTTAACCTCTGCATCTGAGAGTGTCTTATCTGCTGATTTATTCTCTTCTGGCTTATAGAGCTTCTTAACCTCAAGCTTAGGCTTGTCGATCTCAAATGCATCCTTTGTAGCAAATACATCTACCTTGTATCCGTCGATCTCTGCCTCGTAGTGGAGCTTGCCCAGCTCATCAAGTGTATACTGTGCAACCTTTGCTACCTTGATGTTCTCTAATGCTGCATCCTTGTCTTCCTCAACAGCCTCCTTGGCCTCTGCGATGAGCTCCTTGGCAAAGTCATCATAATCATCGCTCTCAAGCTCTGATGCTGATGCAACCTTTTTTGATGTCTTTTTAACTGCTGCTGTTGTCTCTTCTGTATCTGCGGCGGCTGTTGTTTCTACTGCCTCGGCGGCTGTTGTCTCTACAGCCTCATCTGCTGTTGTTTCTATTGTTGTATCTGTAACTGTTGACTCTGTCTCAGTAGTTGTGTCCTCTACGAGTACTACTGTGGACTCTGCAGCCTCTGCTACTGTATCATTTTTGTCATCAGATGCTGTTGTATCAGTAGCCTCTGCCTCATCTACTGTGGCATCAGACTCTGTAACTATCTCAACTACATCCTCCTGGTCATCATCCTCATCGCTCTCAACTGATGGTGCGTTTTGGTCATCACTAAACTCATAACCCTCACCAACAACTGTGTCTGCGTAAGCTACCATCCTGCCGAGTACTGCATCTGTAACACCCTCAACCGCCTCATGTACTGCCTCAGCGATCTTTTCTGGTATTGTTGCCTCTGTCTCAGGCTCTGTCTCCTCGACCTCGGCCTCTGTTTCCTCAGCAACTACCTCTGCATCATCACTCTCAGTCTCAGCTTCTGTCTCCTCTGCTGCAACTGTAGTCTCTGTATCTGCCTCAGCAACTGTTGTCTCAACCTCTGCTGCTGTAGTCTCCTCTGTAACCTCTGCAACTGTTGTTTCCTCAGTAGCTGTAGACTCAGTCTCTGCTGTTGTTTCTGTAGTGGTTGTTGTCTCAGCAGCTGTTGTACTTTCCTCAGTCTTTTTTGTACCAGCCTCAGCAAGTAACTTTTTAAGAGCTGTCTTTCTACCGCTTACCTCTACCTTGTCATAAGTAACTCCATCAACCTTGAGTGTAAAAGTTAAGGTACTGTCTGATCCATTTATAAACATAAATGTGATCTTTTCCTTACCTGTAAGCTCATAGTCTGAGTTATCAGTGATGTCCTGCTCCGGCTCCCTGTAGTAAGCATCCTCACCACCATTGACAAGTGTGTCAACATTGGTTGATGGCTCATAGAGGATGATGTCCTTTTCTGTACCATAGCGGAACTCAACGTCCTTTGACATGGTTGACTCATCACTGTCCAGCTCACTGAGACTGGCAATCTCACTTGCAGTAGCGATCTCTGCCTTACGCATCTTTGTATCCTTTTGAACAAAGATACGGAGCTCAGCATCTAACTCACTCTCAAGTGTGTCAGCGACTGACTCAGGAGCATCTACTACATAAAGTCCAGGGTTCTCGTTGAAAAACGCCTCATATTCTTTTATTGCTTTTTTGCTATCGGATGTGGCGCCCAGATAATCGGTGCCATCAAAGAGATTATCATCGCGGATAGCTGTAAGAGCAGCCTCTCTCAGATCATCGCCTGTCAGATCAAGAGTTACTTTTTTACTAACAAGTCCTGATACTTTTGCGCTCGACTCTGTTTCTGTCTCTGTCTCCTCAGTATTGCTTGCGAGTGCAGGAACCTGAACACCTGTCAAGACCATACTGGTCGCTAAGAGCGCAGCTATCCCCTTCTTTAAATTGTTGTTGATCGAATATATAGTTTTTTTCATATACTACTACCTCAAACGAAGCCAACCCCATAGGCTTTCTTTTTCATGTGTCAAAATATATCAAATCAACAGTTAACAATTTAATTAAAAATATTGTAATATTTTGTTTTATTGTACAATTAAATTAATACTAACTTCATTCAGTTTCTTTTTAATATTTTTTATACAAAAATAAGGGCAATAGCCTGAGCTACGCCCTTGTATACAAGTAGTGCACAATGATCATCCGGTTTATTTTGTATTTTTATGCATCTTTTAATTTAATTTTATGTTTTTAAGTAAACCGGTTATCTATTATTTTATTCAATTTGTCCTATTTTTTTAATTATTTACTATTTTATTAAGACAAATATTTTAACTAACCGGCTTTACCATCAACTGGATTTAACCATTTTCCATCTATTATTGTATAGAGAGTCTCCCTTTGGTCCGAGGTAGTGATAAAACTCACTGGTCTCCAGAAGCTTCTTTGTATCCGGGAAGACATCCTCATTATCCAGATACTCCTGATCAAGGAGCTCCAGAGCACCCACATTTGGAGTGGAGTATGTTATATACTCAAAGTTCTGTGCTGCCACATCCGGTCTGCAGAGGAAATTTATCCACTGCTCAGCATACTCTTTATTACGTGCATTCTTTGGGATGACCCAGGCATCTATCCAGAGATTAGTGCCCTCCTCAGGTATTACATAATCAATCCTTACATCTGTATCAGACAACTCATCCTGTACATAGAGTATCTCACCTGAGTAAATAACTCCGATTGCGGCCTCCTCTCCGATCATCTTGTCTCTAACCTGATCTACTACATAAGCCTGGACGATTGGTTTATGCTCGATAAGATCTCTCATTGCAGTATCCAGCTCATCTGTATTCTCCGTATTACAGCTTAGTCCATTCTTTTTGAGAGCAACCATAAAGGCATCTCTTACTGAGTCCTGCATGAGTATCTCATTTTTGAGAGCAGGATTCCAGAGGTCTGCCCACTTGGTAGGATAAGGTATACCCAGCTCATCCAGCATCCCCTCATTATAAAGGATACCAACTGTGCCCCAGGTATATGGCACCGCGTACTTATTGCCCGGGTCAAACTCCGAGGCCATCTTCATATAATCATCACCTATATACTTTATGTTAGGGATATTGTTATAGTCGATTTCCTGCAGGAGATTGTTGCCTATCATCTTTTCGATCATGTAATCTGACGGACATACACAATCATAGATAACACCGCCTGCCTCTATAACAGGATACATTTCCTCCAGTGTCTCAAACACATCATACACAACGTTGATGCCGGTCTCAGCCTCAAACTTGTCGATGAGTTCAGGATCGATATATTCGCCTGCGTTATATACATAGAGAGTATCCTTGGCGGGAGTAGGTATCTTTTCTATCTCCTTTTCTGTGGTGCCGCAGCCCACAGCCACGAGGGAAACTCCCAGTGCAGTAACAGCCGCTGCTGCCCCCAGGAGCTTACGTCCTCTTATCTTTTTAATTACCTTTATGATCTCATAATTTCCAAAACTCATTATGCTTCCTTCTTCCTCCTGCTGAGCCACTCAGGTGCAAAGTTTCCTATGAGGAGCACGATAAACACTGTCAGGAATATAACTGTAGACAGTGCATACATGGTCGGGCTGATGCCCTTACGCACCTGGCTGTAAACGAGAGTAGATATGGTATCTATACCTGCACCTCTCGTAAAGTGAGTGATGATAAAGTCATCGAGACTCATGGTAAATGCAAGCATAAATCCTGATGTGACGCCCGGCATGAGCTCCGGCAGCACCACCTTAAAAAATGCCTGCATTGGTGTGGCTCCCAGATCCAGGGCAGCCTCATAGGTGTCCTTGCTGGTCTGCCTTACCTTAGGCATTACGCTCAGTATAACGTAAGGCAGGTTAAAGGTTATATGCGCTATCAGTATAGTATGGAACCCAAGTGATATTTTGAATGCTATAAAACAGAGCATCAGTGAAATACCTGTTACGATATCTGCATTGAGCATCGGGATGTTAGTGATGCTCATGATGGTGTTACGTGACCAGGACTTCATATTGTTGATGCCGATGGCTGCTACTGTGCCAAGTATTGTTGCGATGAGGGCTGACAGAAATGCAATGATAAGTGTGTTTCTGAGGGCCGCCATGATGGTATCGTCTGCAATCATCTCCAGGTACCAGCCTGTGCTAAAGCCTGACCACTTGGCACGGGAGCGTCCGCTGTTAAAGGACAGTACCACGAGTGTTGCGATTGGCGCATACATAAACAGCACGATGAGCGCGAGGTAGCAGTTTGACAGTATCTTTTTAAGTTTATCCATCACATGATACCTCCTCTCCTGGTGTCTGCCTTGTCATCAAAGTGATTAACAAAAAGCATGGAAACTATGACAAATATCATGAGTACCAGACTCAGTCCTGAGCCCTGATTCCAGTCTGAGTCCTGCATGAACTCCTGCTCGATGACATTACCGATGAGGTAGATCTTGCCGCCGCCCAGCATGTTGGATATTGCGAATGTTGTCAGCGCAGGGACAAACACCATAGTCACACCTGATACTATGCCGGGAAGTGACAGTGGCAGTATGATCTTTGTGAGTGTCTGCCAGAAGCTGGCCCCCAGATCGTAAGCTGCGTTTACTGTGTTGTCGTCTATCTTCATCAGTGCGTTGTACAGTGGCAGTATCATAAATGGCAGGAAGTCATAGACCATACCGATGAGCACTGCTGCTGTAGTGTTTATAAGATGCTGCTCCGGGAGGTGCATGGCCGTAAGCATTCCATTGATAACGCCTTTACGCTCCAGGAGTGTCTGCCAGGCCAGGATACGGAGGAGTGAGTTCATCCACATAGGAAGTATAAATATGAACACTATGATGGAGCCTCGTCCCACCTTGTAGTTACGGAGTATCATGGCCAGTGGAAATGCCAGCAAAAAACAAATCAGTGTACAGGATGCCGCAAGGAGCATGGATCTGAACAGTGGTCTGTAGTTCTCCCACAGCAAAATCTCTGAGAGATTACTTAATGTAAAAATGTGATTGCCATCTGTAAAACCGTAGTAAACGATAGTCAGAAGGGGGATAACTATAAATCCTACTATCCATATAACGTATGGCATAGCCAGGTATCTTGATGATTTACTCTTCAACTCCCAGTGCCTCCTCGTCTTCAGATTTTGGCTTGTTCATGATCTGGATGTTGGATGGTTTTACATAAAGTCCTACCTTTTTGCCAGGCTCGTGCATCTCTGTTGAGTGGATGAGCCACTCAAAGCCGTCCTCGCTCCTGCACTCCATCTCATACATCTCGCCCTTGAAAATAATATGTATCATCTCACCATGTAAGATCGCCTTTGGATCATCATCCTCAACTATCTCCACATCCTCTGGTCTGATAACTACATCAACCGGCTTGTTTTCACCAAATCCAGCATCGATACACTTGAATGTCTTGCCGCATACGCGCACTACATAATCCTCCAGCATAACGCCGCCGATGATGTTGGAGTCACCGATAAAGTCTGCGACGAAAGCATTCTCAGGCTCATTGTAGATCTGCTCCGGACTGCCTGCCTGCTGGATGTAACCCTGGTTCATGACTACCACGTAGTCAGACATGGTGAGGGCCTCCTCCTGATCATGTGTTACATATATAAATGTGATGCCCAGCTCGTTTTTGAGTCTGATGAGCTCATACTGCATCTCCTGACGGAGCTTTAGGTCCAGTGCTCCCAGCGGCTCGTCAAGGAGGAGGAGTCTAGGCTCGTTTACGATAGCGCGGGCTATGGCGATACGCTGCTGCTGACCTCCTGAAAGTGAGTCAATGGAACGCTTTTCAAAACCGTCCAGGTTAACCAGCTTTAATGCATATTTGATCTTGTCCCTGATATAGGACTCTGACTTGTTCTTGATACGGAGTCCAAAGGCAATGTTGTCGGCGATGCTCATGTGTGGGAACAGAGCGTACTTCTGGAATACAGTGTTTAGCTGTCTTTTGTTGGCCGGCAGGTCTGTGATGTCCTTGCCGTCAAAGAGGACTCTGCCCTGGTCGGGCTTTTCAAAGCCGCCGATGATACGAAGTGTTGTCGTCTTGCCGCAGCCTGATGGTCCCAGGAAAGTGACAAAACTGTTTTCATGTATATCTAAAGTAAGGTCATCAAGTATGAGCTGACCATCGTAGGATTTGCTGATATTTTGTAACTCCAATAAATTCTTTTTCAAAGCTTTCCCTCCATAATATAGACAAATAATTATTTGGATTGCCCTATAAAAGACATGCACATGCTATATAAAGTGCATTGCCTCATAAAAGTATGTTCCAGCTCTAAAAAATGAGCTGATTTAAAACAAAAAAAGGTCAGAGTCAATGTCTGACTCCAACCTGTATAACGACCTATATCTAGAAAAGAAAAACTGAGCTAAAACCTGTCAATGTATGTTACGTTGTGGGCTGCAACATGTGGTTGCCATCTCGAGGTTCATCGGTGTGGATTGCACTATGATACCATCATGGTGGATCACATCATGTGGTGACATCGGTGCGAGCTACATCACATATGCTATCGGTGTGAGTATCATGTGGTGAACTCCATACCTTTGAGTTCCGTCAGATCCTGTGCAATGGCCTGAGGATGATTAACCCATCCCACATTGCCGTCATCATGCCGATCCATGGAGCACTGTCTCATAACATGCTATGTCTCAATGACAGTCCGATGTACAGTTATTTCTTTTTCCCGTCTATCCAGAGTGCTTACAAAGGCAACTCTATTGATCGTTTCACAAGGTGGAGTACCTGTACTCCGTTCAGCAGTTAATCTCAACACCTGCACCTGCAATGTATTAGATGCTCCGATGTCCTGATTATCGGCAACGCCTTATAAGATACTGCTAAATACTTATAAAATTTGAGTCCTCCTGACCTTTCTACACATCAGGGCCAACCTTTCATGTATCCAGCACCCCAGGGTACCTTTGCATGCCGTCAGCTACTCAATCAATAAAATCATTTGTAAAACATCTCTGTTTCACGCATTTTCATTGCGATATTAACAGTAAAAATCGTCATCGTCAACGGATTTTTACAATTGTTTTGGCTAGTTTGAACTTTGCGTTTTCAACTTTGATTTTAGTTTATTTTTAGTTTGTTGCTAGTTTGAATGCTTCTCCCTCGCATGTTTGGAAAGAATTGCCTTTTGAGCCTCGTTTAACTTGAACTTGTCAAGCTCTACGCGTCTTGCATCCAGCTCCTTGTGACCTACATGATCACAGTGCCCGAGCTGAGCCTCCTCACAACCACCACAAGGACCATACTTTTTATAATTAAGATAAATTCTACGTATTATAAAAGCAGTAATAATGAGTAATATTGCGATTACGATAATATCTGCCATTTGCTGCCTCACTTTCATTGTGAACAATTTAATTTCATTAACAATATATCATATGAATCAAGTATTGAACAGCCTTTTCACAAAAATGCACAGGATGGGCACCAGGCTTGCTACTTAAGAGAAAATGCCATTCTAATGCGCTTCGCGCTGGCATTTTCGTGTGATTTCGGCTATCGCCGAAACAGCCTCGCCGCCTGGGGGCATCAACATTTCTTGTAGAAATGTTGGCTCAATCACAAAACTTGTGGGATTTAGGGTTCCGGACATAGTCCCGTCGGCTCATGTCAAATAGCTTCAGGAAGAAGTATTCGTCATCCGGATAGCCATAGCCCTGTCTGCGAAGAGTCTTG
>Ga0256405_10006754_pt1 | contig 18011 bp, 16 predicted proteins | sample RumenRJG_02DNA_FD_189096 | JGI IMG/M metagenome (GOLD analysis project Ga0256405, IMG submission 189096) | Bovine rumen microbial communities from Lethbridge, Alberta, Canada - RJG_02 | ecosystem: Host-associated > Mammals > Digestive system > Stomach > Rumen | place: Canada: Alberta... | reverse complement strand
GATTTGCCCCCATGAGTGGGCAATAAGCGTGTTGGACGAGATGAGCCAAAGCGATGGGATGTGGATGGGCGCAGCGTGAAGCCCTGTACACTTTGGGGGTCCTCAGCGACATTATGCAGCCATCCGTCATGACGCTTGATTTGCTGTTCGCGTGAAGCTATGTCTGTTTCACCACTATCAGCTTTGATTTCAGTTTCGAAACCAAAGAAATGGCACCACAGAAATGCTACAAATAATAAGCGTAACACAAACCTTTTCACGTCATCATCATTAAATTCGTATGCAAAGGTACAAATAAGTGAGTAAAAAGAGCAAATAAATTTGGGTTTTTATTTGTTTCTTCGTACCTTTGCAAGAAATTTAACTCTAAAACAAGAAAAGAATATGCAAAGTGACCCCAAGCAGTGTCTGTACTGCCAGAACAATGAGACTCTACACAATCTGATGATTGAGTTTGCCCAACTCCGTGTTTCACGCGCTTTCCTGTTCAAAGAGCAGACCTATCGCGGTCGTTGCCTCGTGGCTTACAAAGACCACGTGAACGACCTGAACGAGCTCTCTGACGAGGACCGCAACGCCTTTATGGCTGATGTGGCTCAGGTGACTCGCGCCATGCAGAAGGCTTTCAACCCTGAGAAGATTAACTATGGTGCCTATAGTGACAAGCTGTCGCACCTGCACTTCCACCTGGCTCCTAAGTATGTGGATGGCCCCGACTATGGTGGCACGTTCCAGATGAACCCAGGTAAGGTGTATCTCACGGATGCTGAGTACGCAGAAATGATTGCAAAAATTAAGGAGAATCTATAAGCTATGGCAATAGTAAAACCATTTAAAGGAATACGCCCACCAAAGGAACTGGTGGAGCAGGTAGAGAGTCGCCCTTACGACGTGCTGGACTCAGAAGAGGCTCGCGCAGAGGCTGGCGACAATGAGAAGAGTCTGTATCACATCATCAAGCCTGAGATTGACTTCCCTGTAGGCACCTCGGAGTATGATCCACGTGTTTACGAAAAGGCTGCAGAGAACTTCCAGAAGTTCCAGGATAAGGGTTGGCTGGTGCAGGACGCGCAGGAACATTATTATATTTATGCCCAGACGATGAACGGCAAGACGCAGTATGGTTTGGTGGTTTGCGCCCATACCGACGACTACATGAAGGGCAACATCAAGAAGCATGAGCTGACCCGTCGTGATAAGGAGGAGGACCGTATGAAGCATGTCCGTGTGAACAATGCCAACATCGAGCCCGTGTTCTTTGCCTATCCTGACAACAAGACGCTGGATAGCCTTATCATGCGTTATGCTGCTTCGAAGCCTGAATATGACTTCATCGCGCCCATCGATGGTTTCCGCCATCAGTTCTGGGTAATTTCCGATGATGCTGATATCCAGACCATCACGGCTGAGTTTGCCAAGATGCCAAGCCTGTATATCGCTGACGGACATCATCGCAGTGCAGCAGCAGCATTGGTTGGTGCTGAGAAACAGAAGCAGAATCCCAACCACAAGGGTGACGAGGAATATAACTTCTTCATGGCTGTTTGTTTCCAGGCTTCACAACTCACTATTCTGGACTACAACCGTGTGGTGAAAGACCTGAACGGACTGAGCTCGGAAGAATTCCTAGCTGCCCTGCAAGTAAACTTCACCGTTGAGGATAAGGGTACTGAAATCTACAAGCCTCAGCAGTTGCATGAATTCTCGCTGTATCTGGATCAGCACTGGTTCAGTCTGAAGGCCAAAGAAGGTACCTACGACAACAGCGATCCTATCGGCGTACTTGACGTGGACATCTCCAGCCGACTGATTCTTGACGAAATACTGAATATTGGCGACCTGCGTTCTTCACAGCGTATCGACTTTGTAGGAGGACTGCGCGGACTGAAAGAACTGAAGCGTCGTGTGGATTCTGGTGAGATGCGTGCAGCATTGGCCCTCTATCCAGTATCGATGCAGCAGATTATGGATATTGCTGACAGTGGCAAGATTATGCCTCCTAAGGCTACTTGGTTTGAGCCAAAGTTGCGCTCGGGATTGGTGATACATAAATTAAGCTAGAAAATCTAGAGTGTCTAGATAATCTAGAAGATCTAGAAGATCTAGAATATGTCTGACGAATACAAGACAATAGCAAGCACAAGCGAGGGATATTACACCGAAAAGCGGAGTAAGTTCCTCGCTTTTGCCCATCATGTACAAACCGTTGATGAGGTGAAAGAGCTGTTGGCAGGCTATCGCAAGAAATACTACGATGCCCGCCACATTTGCTATGCCTATATGCTGGGAGCCGAGCGCACAGAGTTTCGTGCCAACGACGATGGAGAGCCATCGAGCACAGCAGGCAAGCCTATATTGGGACAAATCAACTCGAACGAACTGACGGACATTCTGATTGTGGTGGTGCGCTATTATGGCGGAGTAAATTTGGGCACTAGCGGACTCATCGTAGCCTATCGCGAGGCTGCTGCTGATGCTATCAGCCACGCAACCATCGAGACACGCCAGGTGGAGGAAATCGTGAAGTATTCGTTTGCCTATCCTCAAATGAACGATGTGATGCGCATCGTCAAGGACATGAATCCACGCATCATCAGCCAGACATACGATAATACGTGCGAGATTGTATTATCGATACGAAAAAGCGAAGCCGAACAGCTTCGCAATCGATTAAAGAGTTTGCTCTAGACAGACTAGAAATTCTAGACATTCTAGAGTGTCTAGAAGAACTTGGATTCCAGGTAAGCTGCGCACATTTCTGCACAGCGTTCTCCATCCACTCCAGCAGAAACAATTCCTCCGGCATAACCTGCACCCTCGCCACAAGGAAATAGTCCCTGCAAGCGGACGTGCATCAGCGTTTCGTTGTTGCGGACAATGCGAACAGGACTTGACGTACGAGTCTCTACACCTATCATCAAAGCTTCGTTGGTGAGGAAGCCGTGACAAGACTTGCCAAACTGTTTGAAACCTTCTTGCAAACGATGGCTAACACCCTGAGGTAACCAGAAATGCAAGGGGGAGGAAATCAAACCAGGTGCATAAGAGGAGCGAGGTAAATCATAACTCAGTCGCTTATTGACAAAATCAGCCATGCGCTGGGCAGGAGCCGTCTGTTTCATATTGCCCTGTTGCCAGCAGTTACGCTCCAATTCCTCCTGGAAATGCATCACACGCAAAGGGTCGTCGCCAGGAATATCCTCAGCACGTGTCTCTACTACCATACCACTGTTACTCCATTGTCCACCACGATTCGAAGGACTCATTCCATTAACTACAATCTGTTGCTTGTCAGTAGCGGCAGGAATGACAAAACCACCAGGACACATACAGAAACTGTATACGCCACGTCCGTCCACCTGTGTGACAAACGAGTATTCCGCTGCAGGCAGGTATTTGCCTCGTCCCTGTTTGTTATGGTATTGTATCTGGTCGATGAGCATCGACGGGTGTTCCAAGCGTACACCTACAGCAATGCCTTTGGCTTCCAGTTCAATGCTGTTCTCGTTTAAATAGCGATAGACATCACGGGCACTATGACCTGTGGCAAGAATAACAGGACCATGGTATTCTTTGTCGTTTGCGAGACAGCCAACCACACGATTGCCATCAAGAATGAGGCGCGTCATCTTGGTTTGAAAATGTACCTCGCCACCACTCTTCAGAATGGTGTTGCGCATGTTCTCAATGACACGTGGCAACTTGTCCGTACCGATGTGTGGATGGGCATCAGCCAGAATATTGGTAGATGCACCATGCTGACAGAACACATTGAGAATCTTCTCAATCGAACCACGCTTCTTGCTACGGGTGTAGAGCTTGCCATCAGAATAGGCACCTGCCCCACCCTCGCCAAAGCAATAGTTGCTCTCAGGGTCTACCTGCTGCGTCTTGGTAATCTGCGACAAGTCTTTCTTGCGCTCATGAACATCCTTTCCACGTTCCAAGACAATGGGACGCAGACCCAATTCTATCAGTCGCAAGGCAGCAAACAAACCACCAGGACCAGCACCCACCACAATGACTTGTGGCTTGTCGCTGACATCAGGATAATCCACAGGGACGTATTCATCATCCTGAGGCTGTTCGTTGATATACACACGTACTTTCAGATTGACAAAGATGGTGCGCTGACGGGCATCAATGCTGCGACGCAGGATGCGCACACTGGTCACTGTACGAACATCGAATCCGTACTCATCTGCCAACCATGAGCGCAGTGACTGTTCATTGGCAGCCACCTGAGGCAAAACCCTAACCTGATACTCCTGTATCATTCCTGCTTGAAGAGGTCGCTGATTTCCTCGTCTATCTCGTCTTGATCAAACCACTTGGCCAACTTCTCCTTCGCCTTTGTCTGGATTTCAGGATCGATATCGGTCCACACCTTCTTCAAGACGAAAAGCAGTACAGCCAGGTCGTCAGTCAGTCCTGCAATGGGAATAGCATCGGGAATAACATCCAACGGACTAATCATATAGCCCAGTGCTCCGATAATCATGGCCTTGTTAGCCGTACTTACCTTATCACTCTGCAACGTGTAGTAAAGGATCAGCGCTGCATACACCAATTTAGCACCCGCACGTTTAGCAATGCTGGAAATCTTCTCCACAAAGTCCGATTGCGAGAACTTATTGGCATAATTCATAAAATCGGGTAATTCCATATTTTTTCTGTTTTTTATTTTATTCTTATGATTCGAATGCCCGTATGGGTCTTATGTTTCTGTAAATATTGACGAAGTGTCATGGGTTCTGTCACCACCTTATGGTGCAGTTGCGAGGCATTGAGCAGATGAAGTCCGTCTTTCTGCCAAACAGCAAAACCCAGGTGAGCTATCTCCAGCCCTTTCTTATTGCAGGTAATGGCAATGATGTCGCCATCCTTGATGGTTTGGCACATCAACTTGGTATTCTTTACCTCATGTTTCGGGATATAACGGAATGTCTTTCCCGTCAGAGCCTGTTCCTGTTGACGAATGACAGGCACCAGCGCAGGATTAGCCTTTAATGCCTTGTAATATTGAGGATGCTGACTCATAAAATCAACATCAATACGCTGAACAGCAGTAAACGGAGGATTAGGCTGTTGTATTTCCTCTACGAATTCCATCTGTTGCTTGTCGAGAATCCAATCCGTAAAATAGTGCAATCTGCTGGTATAGCCATTGAGCACACCCTGACGATAGCGCAGGGTGCGAAGCATATCCAGATAGTCAGTCCATTGACGTTTCTCCTGCTTTACGCAAAGTGTCAAGGCTGTTACCGTTTCCACCAATGTGGTACAATCCAGTTCACGCGTGTTCACCACCAATTGTTCCTGATTGTTCACCTCCAAAGTGTGGGCTACATAAGGAATACCATGAAACTGACGGGCAAGCCAAAGCGTAGAGGCTTGTTGAGGAGCCTGCTTTAGCAGTTTACAGATGGTCAGGCTATCAGCACGGGTGTAAGTCACCTGAGCCGAAAGAGCAAGACTCATCATCAGTCCTATGATTCCTATGATATATCTTCTCATTGTTTCTTTTTATATTGCGACTTGAGTCCAAAATTATAACCTACAAAGAGACACACCTCACCCAGCACGTTGTTGGCCACGAAGCGCTCTTTCCTATATCTATAGGTACGCACGATAGCATTGGCTCCTGCGTACCATTTTGTATTGTTGTAAATCAGTCCGAAACGTCCGATGGCATCCACATTGAAGTTGTTCACATCGAACCCGCCCTTATCCGTATCAGCTGTCTCACCACGACTTTTCTTGTAGGCCAATGACAACGACCCACTGGCACAGAACAGGCAATTGCGTGCAAACACCCAGTTATAGGCATAACCCACAGAGGCGTTGATATTATAATATTTCACGCTGTTGAACATCAAGGCACTATCTAGAGTAACCTTTTGCTCGCCATAACGCTCGTCAACCAACTGCTGGAACTTCTCATGGTCAAACTCCAGACTGTTGCTCAAATATCCGATGCCTGCCATCCACGATCCACAACTAATCTTCTGACATGTGCTTTGCGCAAAGGCTGCAGGATAGGAGAACCGCTGGTGGTTGAAGATGTAGTACAGATTAACACCTGTTGTACCCACATTGATACCATCGAACGGCACATCCTCCAGCAGGCGTTCATTCACTCCCTTGCCCAAGCTCACCTCACGCAGCATATAGTCATTCTGGGTGTGGTGATAATACACATCTGCACCTATCTGTGCACTGTATATACTGGCATCTATACCTTTCCATCCTGAGCCACCTAAGTTAAAACTGATGTTCCTCAAATCTACCGTATAGCCCAAGAACACCCAGCGCCATCCGAAATAAGGGCCCACCTTGAACACATGACGGGGCGAGAATGCCACCGACTGTCTGTCACTAACCGTCGTACTCAGACGGTAGAAATCCCAAGTATAACGCCCTAACAGCATCACGGACCAGTTGTAGTGTTGTGGTTCTACATAGTTCTCGTCAATATAGCTGAAGCCACGAATAGTACGACGCAACCAGCTCAGTTCCTTTTTCTTCGGTTCCATCGTTTCTGGTTCCTGTGGCTGGTCCACCGTTAAGGTGTCAGTTGCCGCTGAGCTGACACTCATCACCATCATCAATACTATCGTCAGTATCAGTCGCATTGCTCAGAACTTCCCTAAGATACGGTCAAGCACCCAATTGACTGGCGTTGCCGAAACACTAGTGCACTCGCAGAGTCCAATGCCCTGCAGATGCTCACAGACACTCTTAATGATGGGATATTGTACATAGGGAGGGTTGGGAACCATAATGGTCTCTGCACCCTCACTGGTATGTAGTTTAATGGGATGGTAATCGAAAACAGAGAAACTGACAGATCCTTGATCGCCAATAATCTCAATACGATCTTCCTGAGCCGATTCGTGAGCCACGAAACACCAGGAGCCACTGCCTGGCAGACCACTTTCAAACTCAAAACTGGCGCATACCGAGTCTTCGGCTTCATACAATCCTCCGCGATTGGCACGGATTCCATGAGCCTCGGTTATCACACCAAAGATATGCTGTAGCAAGTCCAACTGATGGGGAGCCAAATCATAGAAATAGCCTCCACCCGCAATGTCCGGTTGCAATCGCCAGGGCAATTTCCCTTCCTTTCCATAATCCTGTTCACGTGGAGGAGTGGCAAAACGCACCTGGACATTAATAATCTTGCCAATGATACCATTATCAACAATATCCTTTACCTTCTGAAAATAAGGCAGGTAACGGCGATAATAAGCCACGAAGCAAGGAACACCTGTTTCCTCGCTCACACGGTTTACTCTGGCACAGTCCTCATACGTTGCTGCCAAAGGCTTCTCCACATACACGGGTTTACCCGCCTTCATCGCCATAATGGCATAGGTGGCATGACTACTGGGAGGTGTCGCTATATAAATGGCATTCACATCAGGGTCGTCTATCAACTCCTGAGCGTCTGTATACCACTTAGGTATGCCATGTCTTTCCGCATAACCACGCGCATTTTTCTCGTGACGACTCATCACTGCCACCACGCTGGAACCTTCCACTTCAGAGAAGGCCGGACCACTTTTCAATTCCGTAACTTCACCGCATCCAATGAAGCCCCATTGCAATATTTTCATAATTTATCTTTAAAGATGGTGCAAAGATACGAAAAAATGCCTACCTTTGCAAAACTCTTAGTAAAAAATAGTAGTTAAAAAGATGGAAAAACAACAAGATGATACATTGATGAAGGCGCGCAGTTACCGTGGCGTAACGGCTTCTGCACTGCGTTTATACACTTCCTCTTTCCGTAAGATTTTCAAATCCAGCTGGCATTTCGCCGTGATTTATTCCTTAATAGTGTCTGTTCTTGGTGCCTTACTTACCACCAAGTTCCTGCCCGTATTGCTACAAATCATTGCCTTGCCACAATACAAATGGCTCATTGCCCAAGAGCATCTTCGTCTTATCATTGCTTTCGTAGTGCTTTTTGTGCTGGGCTTCGTGGTACTCCTGATGGTTTTCGGTATTGTAGCTGGAAAATTGAAGGAGCACAAAGACACCGACAAGATTACCGCACCTGCAAAATGGTTTGCCCAGCCTAAGTTCTGGAAGCCTTTCCGCAGCATGCTGAAAGCTGCTGGTCGTCATTGGCTGTTGACATTGGGCATCTTATTGGTAGGACTCATGGTTCTGACGCCCATTTGTCTCTTCGCTTGTCTGCCAGCAATCATCCTTACCGTTGCAGCCATTCAGGCACACATCGGAACCCTTATGGGCGATCCTTTCGGCATGCCCTCCTATATCGATTATCTTGCTGAAGGCACTTGGCTCCTAGCAGCCTTCCTTCAGATTTTCATCATCATCAGTCTGCTGTTCGTAGGCTATTACGCTTATGGCTCTGCAGAAACCCAGAAGAAAGAACGTGAACAACAAAAGCTGAACATACAATGAAGAAGATTCTATTTATCGACCGTGACGGAACCATCATCCGCGAACCTGCTGACGAGCAGATTGATGCCTTTGAGAAACTGCAGTTCGTGCCTCGTGCCATCAGCAATCTCGTTTTCTTGCGTCAGCATACGGACTATCTTTTCGTCATGGTAAGCAATCAGGATGGATTGGGTACCGATGCTTTCCCCGAGGATACCTTCTGGCCTGTCCATAACTTTATTTTGGATACGCTGAAAGGCGAGGGCGTGGAATTTGACGACATCCTGATAGACCCCCACTTCCCAGAGGACAATGCTCCGACACGCAAGCCCAACACGGGACTGGTGGAGAAATACATGAACAATCCTGAATACGATATCGAGCACAGCTATGTCATTGGTGATCGTGATACAGACCGCAAATTTGCTGAAAACATAGGTTGTGGATTTCTACAAGTGGGCGACTGGGACAAGGTTGCGTCAATAGCCTATGGAGGTGAGCGCACTGCAGAGGTGCAGCGTACTACTAAGGAGACTGATATATATATTAAGGTAGACCTTGATGGCAACGGCCATTGCGACATCCAGACTGGCTTGGGATTCTTTGACCACATGTTGGAGCAGATTGGTAAACATGGCATGATGGACCTGACCATTCAGGTAAAGGGTGACTTGCACGTGGATGAACATCATACTATCGAAGATACGGCTCTGGCCTTAGGCGAGTGTCTGTTAAAGGCTTTGGGCGACAAGCGTGGCATTGAGCGTTATGGTTATGCTTTGCCCATGGACGACTGTCTGTGCTCCGTATGTCTGGACTTTGGAGGTCGCCCTTGGTTGGTATGGGATGCAGAGTTCCATCGTGAGAAGATTGGTGAGATGCCCACAGAGATGTTCCTGCATTTCTTCAAGAGTCTGAGCGATGCTGCCAAGATGAACCTGAACATCAAAGCCGAAGGACAGAACGAGCACCATAAGATTGAAGGTATCTTCAAAGCACTGGCACGTGCCCTGAAAATGGCAGTACGTCGCGATGTCTATCATTACGAACTGCCATCCACCAAAGGAATGTTATAATGATGACCGACGACAAGATACAGCGAATGCAACAGCTCATCCGTGAGCTGAACGAGGCCAGCGATGCCTACTACAACGGACAGGCTGAACGCATGACGGACTATGAGTGGGATGCCCGTTTCGATGAACTACGCTTGTTGGAACAAGAGACAGGCACTAACCTGCCCGACTCGCCCACGCAGAAGGTTTCGGAAGACAGCATCACCGGTCAAAAGGAGGAACATGAGTTTGCAGCCCTTTCGTTGGCCAAGACCAAACAGACTTCAGAACTCATCAAGTGGGCAGAACAGAAACCTATCTGGATTTCATGGAAGTTGGATGGTCTAACGCTGGTGGCAACCTATGATGCTGGAAAACTAACCAAGGTGGTGACCCGTGGTAATGGCCATATCGGTACCAACATTACGCATCTTTCCTCTGCCATCAGTGGTATTCCTGCCACCATTCCCGCTAAAGGACATACCGTGATTCGTGGCGAGGCCGTTATCTCTTACGATGACTTCGAACGATTCCTTATTGAAAGTGGTGAGGATTATGCCAATCCACGCAATCTGGCATCAGGTTCCCTCACGTTGAAAGACGTGGAGGAAGTGCGTCAGCGCCACATCCAGTGGATTCCCTTTACCTTAGTATATACTGAGGAAGAAATCACCTCTTGGGGTGAACGCATGGACTGGCTCGACCGCCAGGGCTTTACCACCGTGGAACGTCTCTATTTGGAGTGCCCTTCAGAAAGTTCCGTGGAAAGTGGTATTGCCACTTTCACCCAAAAAGTGACCACAAAGCAGAACCCTTTCCCTGTTGACGGATTGGTAATCTGCTATGATGATACAGCTTATGCTCAGACGGGCTCTGTCACAGGCCATCATGCCACCCGTGCAGGTCTGGCATTCAAATGGCAGGATGAAGCTGCTGAAACCGTATTGAAGGAGATTGAATGGTCGTGTGCCGCTTCCACGATATCACCCGTTGCCATCTTCGAACCCGTAGAGTTGGAAGGCACCACTGTCAAGCGTGCTTCGTTATGTAACATCAGCGAGTGCGAACGCTTGGGCATCGGGGCTGCTGGTACTCGAATCAGTGTCATCAAGGCCAACAAGATTATTCCCAAGGTCATCAAGGTGGTTCAAAGTGCCGGCACATTCAGTGTACCTGACAAATGTCCCGTTTGTCATGCCCCTGCTGCGATCAAGGTGAGCGAAATCAGTGGTACGAAGACATTGCATTGTACCAATGCCGAGTGTCCTGCCAAACAGCTCAAGAAGTTTGCCCGCTTCGTATCGAAAGAGGGCATGAATATTGATGGTATCTCCGAACAGACACTATCCAAGTTCATCAACTTAGGCTGGGTCAGCGAGTATGCCGATATCTACGAACTTCGCAGTCATATCCGTGAACTGGCTCAGATGGAAGGTTTTGGCGAGAAGTCGGCCTCCAACATCATGCGTAGCATTGACAAGAGTCGTGAGGTAGAGGCTTATCGATTATTGTATGCCCTGAACATTCCTCTTTGCGGACTGGATGTCTGCAAGCGTCTGCTGTCGGCCTATCCTTTGGAAGACCTGGTCTTCGAGGCCACGAAAGCTGGTGCGGACCTCTTCTCCCCCCAGACTGAGCCTCAGGAGATGTTTGCCCATGTCAACGGCATTGGTCCTGAGAAGTCGGCATCCTTTGTCCGCTGGTTCCGTGATGATCACAACCTGATGCGCTATCGCCACCTGATGGAGAAAATCAGTGTGACGCAGGCAGATAACACCCCCAAGGGCAATCGCTGTGAGGGACTGACCTTCGTGATTACGGGTGATGTGTATCACTATAAAAACCGCAACGAGCTGAAAGCCTATATCGAGTCGCAGGGTGGCAAGGTGGCCTCAGCAGTCAGTGGCTCCACCTCTTACCTTATTAATAATGATGTCACCTCGACATCGGGCAAGAACAAGAAGGCCAAGGAACTGAACATTCCCATTATTTCAGAAGACGAATTTATTGCGGCCTACGGCCTAGTGAATAGTGAAAAGTGAATAGTGAAAAGTGAAAAAATAAATAATTATATGACACAGAAAATGAAAACCGCAACGCTCTGCGTACAGGCTGGATGGAAGCCTAAGAATGGAGAACCACGTGTTCTGCCTATCATTCAGAGCACAACCTTTAAGTATGACAACACCGAGGAAATGGCCGATCTCTTCGATTTGAAGAAGGAGGGCTACTTCTACACCCGATTGGCTAACCCTACCAATGATGCTGTGGCCCAGAAGATTGCGGCCCTCGAAGGTGGTGTAGGCGCCGTACTGACCTCCAGTGGACAGGCTGCCAACTTCTACGCCTTATTCAACATCTGTGAAGCTGGCGATCACTTCGTGACCAGCAACGAGATTTACGGTGGCACCTACAACCTCTTTGGGGTGACGCTGAAGAAGTTGGGTATTGAGTGCACCTTTATTTCTCAGGAGGCTTCTGAGGAGGAGATTGATGCCGCCTTCCGTCCTAACACGAAGGCCCTGTTTGGCGAGACTATCTCGAACCCAGGTTGTCAGATTCTCGACATCGAGAAGTTTGCACACATTGCTCATAAACATGGTGTGCCCTTGATTGTCGACAACACCTTCCCCACCCCCATCAACTGTCGTCCTTTCGAGTGGGGTGCCGACATCGTTACCCACTCCACCACGAAGTACATGGATGGCCACGCCACACAGGTCGGCGGCTGCGTTGTAGACAGTGGCAATTTCGACTGGGATGCCCATGCAGATAAGTTCCCCGGACTAACCACGCCCGATGAGTCGTATCACGGACTGACCTACACCAAGAAGTTTGGTAAGATGGCATACACCACCAAACTTGTGGCCCAATTGATGCGCGACCTCGGTAGCATTCCCGCTCCCCAGAACTCGTTCCTGCTGAATCTCGGACTGGAGACACTCCATCTGCGTGTGCCCCGTCATTGTGAGAATGCTCAGCGTGTGGCAGAGTTCTTGCAGAACGATCCTCGTGTGGCTTGGGTTCACTATAGTGGACTGCCCGGTGACAAGAACCACGCTTTGGCGCAGAAGTATCTGCCCAATGGTTCCTGCGGTGTCATTGCCTTCGGACTGAAGGGCACTCGTGAGACTGCCGTCCAGTTCATGGACTCACTTCAGATGATTGCCATTGTTACCCATGTGGCCGATGCCCGCACCTGCGTGCTTCATCCCGCCTCTCACACCCATCGCCAACTCTCTGACGAGCAGTTGCGTGAAGCTGGTGTTGCCCCCGACCTTATCCGCCTCTCTGTAGGCATCGAGGACTGCGATGATATCCTGGCCGACATCAAGCAGGCATTGGACAAGATTTAAATGAATATTCTAATGATGATGCTCCGTGCTGCGCGCCCCAGCCGTCTCAACGACATGCAGGCCGTAGCCAAGCCCCGTTGGATTAAAAAAGGATACGACGGACTGACTTTCTTCGGCACCATCATTACCCATTCCGCTCAGGAGGCTGAGGCGTTCAACCAGCGCCTCAGTCCCTTGAGAAACCACGAGATGATACATCTTTATCAGGCTCGCGCCACCCACGATTCATGGTTGCTGTTCTATCTGCGCTATGGTTGGTATTGGCTCCTTGCCTGTCGCTATCGCAAACATCTCAAGAATGCAGGTTACCGACTCAACCCCTTCGAGATGGAAGCCTATGCCCACATGCACGACCTTCACTATCTTGATGATAAACAAGGCGGTACCTATGAATGGAAAAAGTATGCACAAATGCCCTTATCTGAGCGGTTTTTACACTACGCAAAGGACATGTAACAAAAACAAGCGCCTTAAAATTTGGTGCATTCGCAATAAAAGCTTATCTTTGCAAATTGAAAAAATTAATTCATTACTAACAAATATCATTTATGAACAACATTCCTGTAATTAAGATCGGTATCGTGGCTGTTAGCCGCGACTGTTTCCCCGAGTCACTGGCCGTTAACCGCCGCAAGGCCGTTATCGCCGAGTATGAAAAGAAGTTTGGTAAAGAGGGCATCTACGAGTGTCCTATCACCATCGTAGAGAGCGAGATTCACGCTCAGCAGGCTTTGGCTGATGTGCAGAAGGCCGGCTGTAACGCTCTGTGCGTTTACCTGGGCAACTTCGGTCCTGAGATTTCTGAGACCATGATTGCTGACTGGTTCCAGGGTCCTACCATGTTCTGCGCTGCTGCTGAGGAGAGTCAGAACGACCTGATTGACGGTCGTGGCGACGCTTACTGCGGTATGCTGAACGCTAGCCAGGCTCTGTCTCTCCGTAAGACTCGCGCTTACATTCCAGAAGAGCCTGTTGGTGACGCTGGCCAGTGCGCAGAGATGATTCACGAGTTCCTGCCTATCGCCCGTGCTATCGTAGGTCTGCAGAACCTGAAGATCATCAGCTTCGGTCCCCGTCCTAACAACTTCCTGGCTTGTAACGCTCCTATCCGTGCTCTGTATGACCTCGATGTTGAGATTGAGGAGAACTCAGAGCTCGACCTGCTTGAGGCTTTCCAGAAGCATCAGGGCGACCCACGTATCGACGCTGTTGTAGCTGATATGGCTAAGGAGCTCGGTCACGGTAACAAGATTCCTCAGGTACTGCCTAAGCTCGCTCAGTATGAGTTGACACTGACCGACTGGATTGAGGCTCACAAGGGTTCTCGTCAGTTCGTGGCTATGGCTAACAAGTGCTGGCCCGCTTTCCAGACCATGTTCGGTTTCGTTCCCTGCTACGTTAATAGCCGTCTGACCGCTCGCGGTATCCCCGTAGCTTGCGAGGTTGACATCTATGGCGCTCTGTCAGAATACATCGGAACCTGCATCAGCCAGGACGCCGTTACACTGCTCGACATCAACAACACTGTTCCTCAGGATATGTACGAGGAGAGCATCAAGGGCAAGAAGTTCGCTTGCGACAGCTACACCGAGAAGGAAATCTTCATGGGCTTCCACTGTGGTAACACCGCTTCTTCTAAGGTTTGCAACTGTCAGATGTGCTTCCAGCGCATTATGGCTCGCGCCCTGCCTGTTGAGGTTACCAACGGTACACTGGAAGGTGACATCCTGCCTGGTCTGGCTACTATTTATCGTCTGCAGTCAACTGCCGACACCAAGCTCCGCGCTTACATCGCACAGGGCGAGGTTATTCCTGTAGCAACCCGCTCATTCGGTTCTATCGGTATCTTCGGTATCAAGAACATGAGCCGCTTCTATCGTCACGTCCTCATCGAGAAGCACTATCCACACCACTGCGCCGTGATGTTCGGTCATCAGGGTAAGTACCTGTGGGAGGTTCTCAAGTACATGGGCATCCCCGTTGACGAGATTGACTACAACTTCCCGAAGGGTGACTTCTACCCCACCGAGAATCCGTTTGCATAATCAGCAATGTTCCTGAGATAATAATAGGAGTAGTCTCACTATCGAGGCTGCTCTTATTTTTTATGTCGCCGATTCAGTAAAGAAGCATCATCAACAGATAGCCCACACCGATGCTCACAAAGGTCGTGATGAAGCCTGCCAACTGGAAAGAGTGGTTCACCACATATTTGCCAATGCGCGTCGTACCCGTAAGGTCGAAACCGATGGCAGCCACCTCCGTAGGATAGTTCGGCAGGAAGAAGTAGCCATTCACGGCAGGAAACAGCACGAACAGCACCATCGGCGGCACACCCAGCGCCAGTCCAACGGGGAAGAGCGTCTTGACAGTGGCGGCCTGCGAGAAAAGCATGATGCTGAACAGGAACAACGGAATGGCAAACAACATCGGATAGCTGGTAAAGAAGCTATCCACACCACTCAATATCGCCTCGTGATGCCCCTCGAAGAAGGTACTGCCCATCCAGGCCACACCGAAGATGGAAACCATCGCGTTCATGCCCGATGCGAACACGTTGCCACTGGCAGCCTTGCGCACGTCGGCCTTTCCCACTAGCAGAATCAGGGCTGCTATACTCATCATCACCACCTCGATGGTGGTATTCATTGGCAACAGTTTACCGTTAAACGAGGGGCGCAATTCTGGGAATACGCCAAACAGCACCACCAACAGCACACCCAGCATGAATGCCAGCACGGCCCATTTGGCTTGTGGGTTGTTGGCCATGGTCTCGTCGCGAGTCTCATCTTCCGCATTCAGCAGCCCTTCACGGATTCGTCGCTGATATTCCGCATCTTTCTCCAGTGGCTTGCCCACATAATTCTGCACCAACGAGGCTACTAGAATGGCGATGAGAGAAGCAGGAATGGTAATCATCATAATATCCGTTATGCCGATGCCCTTGTCGCCCAACAACGCCTCTGACACAATAGCTGCTGTAGCAGCCGATACGGGCGAACCCGTACACCCCAACGACGCCGCTATCGTCGCCACACTCAGGGGACGTTCTGGGCGCACCTTGTCCCTATGGGCTATCTCCGAAATGATAGGCAGCATCGCATAGCAGGTGTGCGCCGTTCCCGTGCACAGGGTGAGAAACCAAGTGACCAGTGGAGCGTAGAAAGTGATGCGACTGGGGTGCTTCTTCAGAATGCGTGCCGCCACGTTCACCATATAGTCCAATCCGCCAGCAGCCTGCAGAGCAGCTGAAGCCGTGATAACACTCACAATAATGAACATCACGTCGATGGGAATCGCTCCTGGCTCCTCTCCGAAGACAAACACCAAGATGAATACGCCCACCATTCCGTAGATGCCCAGTCCGATGCCACCCTTCTTGGCACCGATGAATATCATCGCCAATACGATGGCCAGTTGCAGGAGAATGATAAATGTTGTCATAGGATGATTAGTTATGATGTTGCAAATATAAGCAAAAATGGCGAAACATCAAAGTATTTCGCCATTTTTTTACTTTGAACGTTCAATTTACTATGTGTGGTGTTTCACTAAAAAACAGCAAAAAGTAACAAAGTAACAAATAACAAAATAACATTTCATATTTTATTATGGTGCTGTTCGGAGCCGTTGCGAGCTTTGACCTGGTATGGAATCTGGTCGATTTCTTCATGGCATTCCTCACCGCTTGCAACCTGATTGCCATTGTCATCTTGGGTCGATATGCTTTCCGTCTGCTCGACGACTATCGCCAGCAAAAGCGTCGAGGCATTAAGGAACCGACCTTCCACCGCAGTCAGATTCCAGAGCTGGCGAACGAGTTGGATTGTTGGGAATAGGCGACATCTCGCAATTGTTACTTTGTTATTTGTTACTTTGTTATTTTTTCCCATTTTTTTTGTTCCCGGGGAGAGAAAAAATGGAGGGGGAAGAAAGGAGAATAGGAAATCATTATATAATTATATATATATATATATCTTATTAATTTTATATATATTATAATATATATAAAATCATTAGTCCCTCTTTGCGCAAATTGAAAACAGCAAAAAGTAACAAAGTAACAAATAACAAATAACTTTTTCTGTATTCAAAATTGCCTTGTGATTTATTTGCAAAATTAGGGCGAAAAATAGGCTTCAAAAAGTATGGTTTTTCGGGATTTTATTTGCAAGCCCTTTGAAAATTTCGTACCTTTGCATTGTCAAACGAAAGGTAGCGACGATGCGCTCAGGGCAGCTGGAATTTACGTTTAGGCCTGACAAAATTTTCTGCCTGCCCAGAGAGTAAAAAACCGATGCCGATAACGCTAACCTTAACGGAAACGACAAACGACAAGCAAACTTCAAAAAGAATTGACAAACAAGAGAACCTGAGAAGGGACTAAGCAAACCGAGAGGCGAGCAATGAATAAAAATCAAGAGGAGACAAGGAGGAATGGGCATGCTACGAAAAAAGAAAAAGGGAACCACATCTGGACAGACGCAATCCCCTTGGAGTATTTAACAATTCGCGGGTTACTTCTGGCGGAAGGCCTCGGCTTGTGAGCGAATCAGTTCTTCATCGTCGAAATAGTTGATCTGCATGGCCTGGCGCACCTCACTCATGGTCTGAGCAGCAGTCTCACGGGCTTTCTCAGTGCCTCGGCGCAGGATGTTGTAGATCTCGGGGATGTCCTGCTCGAACTCGTGACGACGCTGACGCATGGGCTCCAAGAACTCGTTGAGTATCTGGTTGAGGAACTTCTTGCACTTCATATCGCCCAAGCCACCACGGCGGTAGTGGTCTTTCAGCTCGTCGAGGTTCTGATATTCAGGCCAGTACTGTGCAAAGTGCTCAGGACGCGAGAAGGCGTCGAGATAGGTGAACACGGCGTTGCCCTCCACATGGCCAGGGTCGTTCAGATTGATGTGAGTGGGGTCGGTATACATAGAGCGAACCTTCTGCCATACGGTGTCGGCATCGTCGGAGAGGTAGATGCAGTTACCCAGCGACTTGGACATCTTCTCCTTGCCATCCGTTCCAGGCAGACGACGAGCTGTTGCATTCTCGGGCAACATGATGTTAGGCTCCACCAATACGGGAGCGTAAATCTGGTTGAAACGACGAACCAGTTCGCGGGTTACCTCCAACATAGGTTCCTGGTCTTCACCAGCAGGCACGGTGGTAGCCTTGAACAGGG
>Ga0256405_10006753_pt1 | contig 18015 bp, 16 predicted proteins | sample RumenRJG_02DNA_FD_189096 | JGI IMG/M metagenome (GOLD analysis project Ga0256405, IMG submission 189096) | Bovine rumen microbial communities from Lethbridge, Alberta, Canada - RJG_02 | ecosystem: Host-associated > Mammals > Digestive system > Stomach > Rumen | place: Canada: Alberta... | reverse complement strand
GCTTGTCCGTAGCAACCACGGTTGGCGAAGTGGTCGATGGGGTGCTGGTATAGCCATAGCTTCCGTTTTCCAACTGGGTCAAACCAAGAGATTTTGAAAGCTCGCCTGTATACTTTGCTTTTATGAGGCTCTTAACAGTATTCGTCAGATTTTTCTGAGCATAAGGGGCAAGGGTTCCTTTCTCTGCAAAGCGGTCTGCCGTCATTGTAGGGGTACAGATTCCTTCAAGCTTGATATTGTAATCCCATGACAAGTTTGCCGTTGCCTTGAACATAATCTCACCAAGACGGCGATCAATATAATCTGGGAAGATAAAATCCGTATAATCGTTTGCGTTGAAGTTATCAAGGACATGAATCTTGTCGCCTTTGCCCCAGACTTCCTTCATTTTTCCTGCGCGCAACTGTATGCGTCCGTCAGCAAAGCTTCCGCCAACGCTCGCCTCATCAATTACATCCTCTGGATGGTCGCCGATTGTGCGAGAGTCAAGCTTTACCTTCAAATTCATGTCAGTATAGTCACCTGAATAATTGAGATTCAGCTTTGCCTTTGCGCCTGAGTCTGTCTCAAAATGACGCCAATCATGTGCAGTATTTGATTTGTGAGCGTTAAAAACACCGTCTTTGTTTACGTTTCCGCCCCAAACACGAGAATCTGCATTTACCTCACCGTTTATCGTAAGCTCTGGGGAACTTGTGTCCTCAAAGCTTTCCATATCCTCAAAATCTTCAGAATCTTGAGCAGATGCACCTGCTGTAAGCAAAGCTACGGCAGAAAATGCAATAATAGCTTTCTTTATGTTTTTTTTCATAATAGCTCCTATTTTTGGTCAGTTATTTTGCCTTACCAGTCTGCAACCAGTTCTGAGTAAAATATCCAGCAGAAAGTTTCTTGTCAAATACTTCATTTGCAGCCATAACACGAGTCTTACGACCAGTCTTGTGGTTCTCAATGAAACAAGAGCGACGAAGAACGTAGTTTTTACCAGACTCACCCTTTACGTTGTCAATCTTTTCTATAATAAATGTCTTCAAAAGAACATTTGGATCTTTCTTGTCATAATACTCCATCTTTACAGGAAGATATGTGTTTTTATCAATCCAAGAATAGCGGAACGAATACTCAACCTCGCTCTTCTTCTTTGGCGTAGACTTGATTTTCCAGCAGTTGTATGTAGCAGAACCATAGTTGGCACCGTTTGTGCTGCCATTGATAGTGATTGACTCGTTAGGGCTAATCATCTCATGAGTATCATCGTCTACGTGTCTTATCGACATATCATTGTAAGTAAACTCACAGCCTACGAACTGCTTTGAGCGTTCTGCAGTAGGAATACGGCGTGAAGTCTTAAGCTCAGGAAGATAAATCCAGCGGTCATCATCCTTTTCGCTCTTCTCAGACTGAAGAACGCGTGTATCCTTTACGTTTGCAGGGCTCTTAAAATCAAATACAGTAGCTTTCAAACCGTTTACTTTACGACCGTACTGCATCATTGTACGTTTCTCAACTTTTCCGTTCTTTTCGATAATCTCAAGGTTCAAGGTAGCCTGGCTAAAATCAGGTACATCCAATGTCGTAAATTTTTTCATTACATCATAAGCTTCATCTGCAAAAACAGCAGCTGATACCATGACGAAGATTGATAGCATTGTAAAAAATTTTCCCACTTTCATTTTAAACTCCTTTTGAGTGATTTTATTATAATGATAACGTAAGGTTAGATATATTTCCAGTTTTTTTAAAAAATGTTGTAATTTTTAAAAAATCAAAAAAATTAGAAAAAAAAAGTTATTCTTGTGAATTAAAAAAAAACGGTTATAATATTTACTGTAAGAAATTATAAAAAGAAATTCCAATACTAAAATGGAGTAATTATGGCTAAAAACAGGGATTATAAGAGAAGAAATTCTATTGCTTTCAGAATTATTATTGATATTACATTATTAACGGCGGGACTTCTCTTAGCATTAGGAGGACTAATCTATTTCAGGGTAAAGGGCGTAAACGATGACCAGTTTACGGAACGTCTCAATAACAACCAACACCTTATGGATCAAACCCTTACAGCCTATCTTGAAGGGATGATAAAACAGGTCAACCTTCTTGCTATTACAGGAAGCGGAGAAGAAGAAACTGTCCTTGATTATGCGAACAAAATCATTGAAAGCAACGACAGCCTTGTTTCTGCTGCTGTAGTATATAACGACGGAAATATAATCTGCTGGCCAGAAGAATATGTTACAGAGGAAGATTACAGCAACTGGTTTGACTTTGCTTTGGATAAAGACGGCGAAACATATTTTTCTCCATTGTATGAAAAAGAGGACGGTTCTCTTGTAATTTCTGCCTCTCGCGCGATATTTGATGATTACGGCGACACTCTTGGCGTTGCATGTCTTGAAATAAACGCAAACGATTTAATCAATATTTTTGGTGACGTAACCTCAATGGGAAGCATCAAATTCATTATGATAGATGAGAATGCGAACATAATTCTCAATCCTTTTGACTCTGAGCTGCGTATGCAGAGTGTACACGACTTAGGCATAAAAGCACTCGGTTCATACCAGCAGGGCGGCTATGGTATTAGCCATGAGCGGATTTCTATTGGCTCTGATATAGTTGATGAGCCTAATGAAATCCGTATTCTTCCTTCCGTAAATGATTACTACGCATTGGATTACGCAATTCTTATACCTATGGAAATATTAAGTGCGAGCACAAAGGCTGTCAGCCGCACGGTTTCTATTATCATTGCCTGTGGTCTTATCCTTGCCATTTTTATTGCATTCGTCATTTCTCGCCAGATTACAAAGGTTCTTGTAAAAGTTACCGCGACCCTCAAAAACATATCAGAGGGAGACGGAGACCTTACAGTTCAGCTTCCTGTAATCTCCAAGGATGAGCTTGGTCAGCTCTCTGGACACTTCAACATTACAATGAGCAAGATTGCGAATGCCATGAAGTCCATCATCTCGCAGACAAGCGGAATGCGAGAAAAAGCTATTCAGCTTAGCCACAACATGAATTCTTCTGCAACTGCAATCGAGCAGATTAACGAGAACATAAACTCAATCACGAACATGGTTCGCGACCAAGGCGACGGTGTTTCTCGCACAAACAAGGTTGTTGACGACATTACAAAGAGCATTAAGACGCTCAACGAGAATATTGCGGTTCAGAGCGAGAGCGTTTCGCAGTCATCTGCCAGCGTAGAGCAGATGGTCGAAAGTATTCATTCTGTTTCTGAAATTCTTGAAAAGAACGACACTAACGTACAGCTTCTTGCCGAAAGTGCAGAAAACGGTCGTCAGGCTGTTGTCCGCACGGTAGATATGACCACAAAAATCTCAGACGACTCTGCGGCTCTTATCGAAGCAAGTGCAATCATCCGTAATATCGCTAACCAAACAAACCTTCTTGCTATGAATGCGGCAATCGAGGCTGCCCATGCAGGTTCAGCAGGTTCGGGATTTGCAGTCGTTGCGGACGAAATCAGAAAGCTTGCGGAAGACTCAAACGCACAGGGTAAAAAAATCAATGATGTAATGAAACACCTGCGAGAGCGTATCGTTGAGATGAGTAACGACGCACAGGAAACTCAGCGTCAGTTTGACATCATCTTTGAGCACACGCAGACTGTAAGCAAACAGGAGAACATCATCAAGAGCGCGATGGCGGAGCAAGCTTCTGGCAGCCGCCAAGTTATAGAAGCAATTCACCAGATTAACACAATCACAACGGACGTTCGGGATAGTGCCCAAGTAATGGAGCAAGGCAGTATACGTATTCAAGCCGAGATGAGCAAGCTTTCTGAAGAAGCGGGTCAAATTAACACAGCCATGAGCGAGATTTCAAACGGCGTAACAGACCTTAACGCCTCAATTCAGGAAGTAAACCTTCTTTCACAAGAGAACGGCGAAAGCGTTGGACGCGTAGCGACTGAGCTTGGCAAGTTCAAAGTAGAGTAGTTCTAACAGGCGGAGATTTTGAATCTCCGCTTTTTTGTTGGTCGGTTCTATTATTTTACGATGTCGGAATCAAAATGTTACAGTGGGTTCTAGTGCATAGAGGCGACCTTAAGATATAAGGATGATAAAGATGGAAAATGTTGAGATTTCAAAGGGCGTTTTGGAAGGTTGTAGAGACCAAGACATAGAGGTTGCAATTATCCCGGACGGAATTCATACGGTTGGAAGCAGCAGGTGGGAAAGAGTTTTTCCTTTCTGCGATTCTATCAAAGGCATAGTTTTGCCAAAAGGTGTGAAGCGCATTTACGCAGGATTTCGCGGGCAAAAGGAGCTTTCTTCGCTTGAGTTCGGCGGAACGATGGCAGAATGGAAAGCCGTGAAAATTACTGACAAGTTCTGGCGCTCAGGCACGAAGCTCAAGGCGGTGAAATGCTCTGATGGCGTGGTTGAGCTTGAGCCGTACGATGTGAAAGACGGCGTTCTCACAAAATGCTATTTTGCCTTTGAGGAGTTTTCGATTGGCGACGGCGTGACGGAAATCGCGGACGAGGCGTTCAGCTATTGCTCCAGCCTTGAAAAGCTCGAAATCCCTGAAAGCGTGAAGAAAATCGGGAAGTGCAGCTTTGCGTTCTGCAAGTCTCTGAAGGAAATCGTTTCAAAATCGAGCGAGTACCCTTGCGAGAACGGGCTTCTCTTCAACAAAAAGACGAACCGCCTCCTTGCAACCGTCTGCGGAAAGGTGACAATTCCCGCGTTCATAAAATCACTCGACAACTTTGCGCTCCAGAACTGCACGGAAGTCGAGTTTGAAAAAGGCGGCAAAATCACGAGCGCGTCAAATCTTGATTATGGGGCAACAGAGCGCTCTGTGCTGTATGCCGCTCTTGATGAAGCCGAGAAGAACAATGCCAAGATAGACAAAATCGACGCTGTGGGCTTTTCTGGCTCGGGCGCTCTGCTTCAGGCTATTATCGAGGAAAGCGGCGTGAACGCGGAGCTTTGGCAGGACAAAAGCGCAGTCGTTCTTGCGGTGAAGGCTCTTGATTATGGGCTTGAGATACGGCTTTCTTCAAAAAGCACTTCGTGGCAGAAAAATGTCCGAGAGTTTTTAGAGAGCGTCAAAGAAGGCGCAGACATCGTGCAGCTCATAAAAGCCGCCGAGGACAACAAGCTGAGAATCGCAAGCAATCAGGCAAAAAAATACGCCGTTTTCAAAGTCGATGTAAAAGACAAAAACTTGTACTGCAAAGAAGACCTCGAAACCGTTTATATCGCTGACGGAGTCAGCACAATCGGAACTTATGCCTTCTGGTGCTGCGACAAGCTCAAAACAGTTTACATTCCAAAAACCGTTACGGAAATCAAGTATGCTGCTTTTTGCGGTTGCCACTCGCTCAAAACGGTTACATTTGGCGGAACGTTTGCACGATTCAGTATGATTCAAGGAGAAAGCATATCCAGTAGAGATAAGGTTACTGTGCATTGCACGGACGGGGACTTTGAGCTATAAGGAAAAATGAACTCGTTTCAGCATCTGCGGTTGCTGAGCATAGCCAAAGCAGATTCTGAACCAAGTTCAGAGGGCTTCCGTATTAGACTGCTGGCGAGGAGTACCCAAAAGACGAGTACGAATCGCTTGCCCTTAGTACAAATGCTCTTCACTAGATGGGCGTTCATAGCACAGCGAAAATCGCTGCCAGCGACTGCTACTAGGTAGAAAATGGAAAAATCACTTTCGCAAAAGAGATATGTGCATCTTTTGCGATTTCTCTTCTCAAAACCTAAGTTCTGGTGTAAAGTTTGTGAATGAATATCTGTCTATTTACAGAGGAAGAATGTACCCGCATCATTCCAAGAAAAGACGAGCGGGCAGAGCATATCATAAAGGTTCTGCACAAAAATACTGGCGATTCCTTTGATGCAGGAATAATCGGCGGTAAGGCAGGCAAAGCCACAATCACAAATATCAGCAATGAAGGCATATCTTTTTCTTTCGTGCCTGAAAGTGACGGAAAACCTCTATACCCGCTCACTCTCATAATTGGTTTTCCTCGCCCAATCCAACTGCGCCGCTTACTGCGAGATGTGGCGGGTCTAGGAGCGGAACAAGTCATACTTGTCGGAACCGAGCTTGGCGAGAAATCATACCTTAAATCAAATGTCGTACAAGACGGAGGAGCATACCAAATGCTTCTTGATGGAACAGCACAAGCCGCGAGTACACACATACCAGAGTTGTCCGTAGAAGAATCACTTGAAAAGGCTCTTTCTCGCTTACAAGATTTTGCACCTGACTCAGCCCTTGTAGCTTTGGACAATCGCCGTGCAACGAACTCATTAAGCAAGTGGCTTAACCAAACAAACCCAAACAAAGTAGTCGCCGCAATTGGCAGCGAGCGTGGCTGGACAGAGCACGAGAGAGATATCCTTGAACGGTACGGCTTTACTCTATGCTCAATGGGAACAAGAGTTCTACGAACAGAAACAGCAACAACCGTTGCTTCTTCAATAATTTTGGATAAATTTGGTGTATTAAACTGAAAATCCCGTTATAATGGAATAGGAAAGAACATGGATAACAACGAAATAAAAGAAAAACTTCTTCAGATAGAAGAAACAGAACTTGATTTTACAGTAACAATGACAGGCAAAGAGAGCACACGTGTAAATGGTCTTTATAAGCCAGAGACGCATGAAATCCTCTTGCACAATAAGAATTTTAAGTCCGATATGCAGCTTATTTATACTGCTATACATGAGTATACTCATCATCTTATGACAGAGGCAGACCTTAAAGTTTCTGGTGGTGCATTGCCGCCAAAATACACAAGAGTTCATACAGCAGCATTCTGGGCTAAATTCCACGGACTTTTGCAAAAAGCAGAGGAGCTTGGAATCTATAAAATCTCAATAGAAGAATCTCCAGAGCTAAAGGAACTTACTGAAAAAATCCGCAAAGACTATATGGAAGTAAACGGAAAGCTCATGCAGGAATTCGGTCACTTATTGGCAAAAGCCCATGAGCTTTGCGAGCAGGCAAATATCCGCTACGAGGACTATCTTGACCGTATACTTTGTCTTCCTCGCACTACGGCAAAAGAAATCACAAAGGTCAGCAGCGTAGACGTAAATCCAGCCCTTGGCTTTGACAACATGAAAAAAGTCGCTTCTCTAAAAAACCCTGACGAGCGAGATTCAGCAAGTAAGCAGATTCTTGCAGGTAAATCTCCAGACACCGTTTCTGAGTTTATGCGTAAAAAAGCCACGGAAGAAGACCCAAAAGCAAAACTTGAAAAAGAAAAGAACAGACTCACAAAGACTATAGAAGCTCTTCAACAACGCTTGCAATATGTGGAGGAAAGCCTTGAAAATCTTTAAGCTTTTATGTGCCTGTGCCATTACAGCACAGTTCTCGCTTGCACTAGCCCAAAAAGCACAGCAGTCAATTGCCATGCCGACAATGCCAAGTATGCCTAGTATGTCAACTCCAACAATAGGCAGCGGATTCTACGTGCCTGGGGCAAATGGTTTTTACGGTGCAAATTCGCAGCAGCAGAGTGCAAAAAACAGCCAGAAAAATTCCTCTGCCACACCAGCGTCTTCAACCGTAACGTCGGTAAATGCTGGCTCTGCTTTATCAGACGGAACAGATTCCATTGCATTGGCAAAAAATCAGAACGACATTCTTGAAGCCCTTGCTTCAAAAGTTAGTCCGACATCTGCACTGAATCAAAACGTTCTTACAACTGGAGACATATCATCGCTGGACAAACTTGGACTTTTTGGCTCTGTCTCAAGCCTTATCGGAAAAAATAGTGGCACATCAGCGACAACATCAGTAACAAACGAGAAATTGCTTCAGCAAGTCCTTACAGAACTGCAAGAACTTAAAGCCCAGGTTCAGGCAGAGGGCACAGCGACTGCAAAAAAAGCAGCATTGTCAGTTCCTTCAAAGAAAATCCTTAGGTTCAATCTAAACGGGCAGGATGTCATAACAGGAATCAGGCAGGTGTTTTTCTCAAAAGAAGAAACAGACGGCACATTCTTGCTTACTGGCGACCGAGTTTTATCTGTAAACGGTTCTTCCATCCCAGAAACATTCTACTTGCTTTTTAAGGCTGTAGGTACAAATTGCGGAACAACGCTTTACGACGTATCAGTTTCTACAAGCATTGCCAATGCTATCGAGTCTGGTTCTGCAGAAAAATCGGCGGTTATATCTTCACCACTTGCCGTGGCTGCTTCAAAAGAAAAGCTCTCTGCATCCAGAACAGGAAACTTAGTCTCATTAAGAGTAAATGAAGACAACCTGCACATGGACTTACTTTTGGGACTCGATAATTAGGCGAAGGAGATAACATGAGCTCTGTACTTCATGACGGTCTTCTTGCACTGGGCTTTGGAGACGGCAATTTTTCAGGAATACAAACACGCAAAGCAGAAGAGCTTGAGCCGATTCTTGAAAGTTATGTCTCAGCATTGCAGGAATACAACTCAAAATTTGACTTGATAAACACGGACGAGCACGATGAGATTGTTATTCGGCATATTTTGGACAGTCTGGCGGCTGTTTCTGAGTTATGCTCGCAAATTTCAAAGCGTTTTCCAGAAATTCCAGACGACTTTGTTATTGCGGACATAGGCTCTGGGGCTGGTCTTCCAGGAATTCCGCTCTCAGCAGCCCTTCCGACGTTTAAATTTGTCTGCGTAGAGCGAATGACAAAAAGATGCGGCTTTTTGAATCACTGCAAGGAACTCTTGAACCTGCAGAACGTCAGCGTAGAAGAAAACCAAGTTGAGAGACTTATGCAGAAACGCTTTGCCGTAGCGGTTTTCCGTGCGTTCAGACCGCTTGAAAAAAAGATGACAAAGGTGCTTTTACGCATATTGCAGGATAATGGCTTTCTTGCCGCATACAAAGCCCGCCATGATAAGATTGCAGAAGAAATGGCGGCACTTCCTCAAAACCCGTCATATTCGGTAGTTCCGCTTCTTGTTCCTTTTCTTACAGAAAACACAGGAACAGAAGAAGAACGCGAGCGAAATCTTGTAATTATTGAAAAAGCATAAAAAAAGCTGCCCAAAATGAAGCGTACTTCAACGGGCAGCTTTTTTATCGTTTTGTGGCTACGACATATCCACTTTTTTAAGCAGTTTTATCAAAGCTTCTTTTTCTACAAGGTCAATCGGGCGGCCTTCTACATATCTTCTGGCTTCATCGCTAAAGACTCCAGCCGTAAAACAAACACCCTTATCAACCTTAGATTCCATAATCTTGGAGTGGAAATCCCTTACGTAAAGCTCTCCTGTAGAACCAGTCGTTCTGTAGAATCTGAAAATATGAACTTCCTCAGAACGTGGGAACTCTACGTTCAGCGTAACTTCTACACAATCAGGGTTTACACCTATATCAAGAATCTTTGTAAAAGCCTTTTTCTGATAGTAAACTGATACAATTCTGCGGCAAAGAGAAACATAGTCGCTGGAACTAGACATAAGATATGTCTGCAAGTTCTTGTTCTGGCTAAGTTCTTGATAACGGGCTATAAGCTGCGGAACATCCTTGTAGTTCGGGCTCATAGACTGAATCTCGTTCAAGGCGGTCAAACCACGAGAAATCTGTTTCATTGAGAAACAAGCATTAGCATATCGGTAACGAAGCTCAATCGCAATGTCCTGCGGAACGTTCTGATGCTTAAGACCAATCTCGAAATCCTGCAAAGCTTTGTCCACCTGACCAGCCCTAAAGTGATTAAGACCAGCGGCAAGACATGAATTAGCACCAAATTCAGGGTCTGCACGGAGATGCATGAACACTTTCATTGCTTTGTCGCCATAACCGCTTTCATTCATAGCATCAGCCATTGCATACAGAACCTCTTTGTTCTCAGGGTTCTCATCAAGACCTTTCTTCAAGTAGCTCAAACATTCTTTGTAGTGCTTGCCTTTATAAAGAGCAAGACCAAGCATCGTTGTAAGTCCAGGAGCCTCTGGTCTGAGCATTATCGCTTTCTTCATGCAAGGAACGCCCTTGTCAAATTCATTGTTTTTATAACAAGCGAGACCAATATAATAGTTAACATCAAAGCTCTGAGAATTTATTGTGTACGCCGCCCCAAGTCCCTTAAAACATTCTGGCAGCTTATTAAGCTTCAACGCACAAATACCTTGTCTGAGAGATGCCGTAAATGGGTCTATCTCCTTATGTGCTGGTGCAATGCTCATCATCGTTTCGTACAAAGGATAAGCCTTGTCCCACGCCTGCTCATTGAAATACAGGTCACCCAAAGGAATCAAACCATCGGGATTATGAGGATCAGCTGAAAGTTTTCTGTTTGAATCACGAATTATTTGAGCCCTTGATTTTTGCTTTCCCTTCTTCGGATTTCTCTTACGAGTAGCAAAAGCTAAAATAAGTGCTCCAAAAGCTAGTACAATTACAATTCCAACAATTAACGAAATAGATTCCATAACACTATATTTTCGGCATAAAAACAAGAATTTAAAATCAAAAAATGCAAGGAAATAAAATTTTTAATCCCTAGTGCAAATCACATTTGAAAACAGAAGTTTTCTATTAGGTATATTCTACCAAATTATTCCTTGTGATATAATACCGAATATTGAATTTTCGGAGGAAAAAAAATGAGAAAATCAATTATAGGACTATTTCTAACAGCCAGCATTTTTTTAAGTTTTTCATGCGGTAACAAAAAAACAGTTGTTATAAATACAGCGGCTGACCTTGAAGGAAAAAAAATTGGTGTTCAGGCAGGCACAACTGGTGAACTTTACGTTCAGGACGAAGTAAAAGACGCAAAGATTGAGTCTTTCAAAAACGGAATCGATGCTTCTCTTGCCCTTGCAAACGGCTCTATCGACGCAATCGTCATTGATGAGCTTCCTGCAAAAGAAATTGTAAAGAGAAATCAAAAGCTCACAATCGTAAATGATAAATTTGCATCTGAAGAATATGCAATCGCAGTAAAAAAAGGCAACTCAGAGCTTCTCGCTTCTATAAACGCAACAATCGCAAAAATCAAGGAAGACGGAACTTACGATTCACTTATAAACGCTTATATGCCTGTTGACGGAAACATCACTATTCCTAGCGTAGAGCTTATTGATTCGCAGGATGTTCTTAAAATGGGAACAAATGCCGCATTCCCACCTTTTGAGTATGTTGAAGGTTCAGATGTCGTAGGTTTTGACGCATCTCTCGGAGCTATCGTTGCCAATAACTATGGCAAAAAGCTCAAGATTGTTGATATGGCTTTTGACGGACTTATCGCCGCATTGCAGTCAAATGCAATTGACTTCATTGCCGCTGGTATGACAGCAACTGACGAACGCCGCCAGAACGTAGATTTCTCTGAACCATATTATACATCAAATCAGGTAATCATTATCCGTAAATAGTTTTAAGGGGCAAATATGTTTCAAAGTTTTTATAGCACAATGATAGATAAGGGCAGATGGTTGTTAATACCAAGAGGATTGGGAACAACTCTGCTCATCGCTATTTGTGCGGTTCTCATTGGTTCGGTTCTTGGATTCATATTTGCCATGATGAAAATCTCAAAATCAAAGCTTTTGAGAGCCGTAGCCGGGTTCTACACCACTATTATCCGTGGTGTACCTATGGCTACGCAGCTGATGATTTTTTATTTTGTAATTTTTTCACCATTGGGTGTAAGTAATACTATCCTTGTTGCAATCATTGCATTCGGAATAAACTCCGGTGCTTATTGTACGGAGATTTTCAGATCGGGAATTCAGGGTGTTGAGCTGGGACAAATGGAAGCAGGACGTTCTTTGGGTATGTCCTGGGCTCAAACAATGCAGAAAATCATTCTTCCGCAGGCATTCAGAACAATTTTGCCAACTTTCGCCTCGGAATTTATAACGCTCATAAAAGAAACTTCCGTAGCAAGCTTTATTGCCGTCGTAGATTTGCAAAAAGCCTGCGACAACATCAGGAACTCTACTTACAACGCATGGATTCCATTGTTGACATGTGCGGCTATTTATCTCTGCCTTACAATCGGGCTTACTAAATTCTTTTCTCTAATTGAAAAAAGGATGGCAAAAAGTGATAGAAAATGAAATGCTCAGAATTGACAATCTGACCAAAAAATTTGGTAACAATGTTATCCTTGATGGCATTTCCGAGTCGATAAAAAAAGGCGAGAAGATTGTTATAATAGGACCGAGCGGTGGTGGAAAGTCCACTTTTCTTCGCTGCTTGAATCTGCTCGATAAGCCAGATTCAGGCACTATTTACTTTGAAGGTGCGGATATTACCGACAAAAAGACGAATATAAATGCCATCAGGCAGAAAATGTGCATGGTTTTTCAGCATTTTAATCTTTTTCCGCACCTTACTGTATTGAAAAATATTACGCTTGCACCTGTAACGCTCAAACTTATGAGCCAGAAGCAAGCTGATGAGAAAGCACTTGAGCTGCTTGCCAGAATTGGGCTTGCAGACAAAGCAAACGCTTATCCGTCAGGATTATCAGGAGGGCAAAAGCAGAGAATCGCTATTGTACGAACTCTTGCAATGAACCCAGAAATGATTCTGTTTGACGAGCCTACAAGTGCCCTTGACCCAGAGATGGTGGGCGAGGTTCTCAATCTTATGAAAGAACTTGCTGACGACGGCATGACCATGGTAGTCGTAACGCACGAGATGGGATTTGCCCGCGAAGTCGCTACCCGCGTTCTTTTCATGGATTCAGGAAAGATAGCGGAGCAGGGGACTCCAGAGCAAATATTCCAAACACCAAAAAGCGAGCGTTTAAAGCAATTTTTGAACGCAGTTCTATAAAAAAGGGCAGCCATTTTGAAATGCACTTCATTTCTTGGCTGCCCAGTTTTTTATCCTTTTAATTCTTTTACGAATTCCGCAATTCTATCAAGAGCAATCTTTATTTTGTCAATGCTAGTAGCATAACAACAGCGGATGTGCCCTTCGCCGCCAAGACCAAAGACACTACCAGGAACAACAGCAACATTGTGCTTCTGGAACAGCTGCGTTGCAAATTCCTCGCTTGTAAGACCTGTCGAGCTTATATCAGGGAACATATAGAACGCACCCGTCGGCTCTGGCACAGGAAGCCCCATATCGCAGAAAGCCTTATACATAAGGTTTCGTCTTTGCTGATAGCTTACTCGCATTTTTTCAACATCTTTCCAGCCGTTTTTGAGACCCTCAACGGCCGCGTACTGACTGAAAATTGGTGCACAAATCGTATTGTAACCATGAAGCTTAACAATCTGAGCAAGAAGCTCTGCTGGAGCCGCGATATAGCCGATTCGCCAGCCAGTCATAGCAAAGGATTTTGAGAATCCGTTAAGGATAATCGCATAATCCTTCATTCCTGGATAGCTTCCTATAGACACATGCTTTGCGTTGTCATAGGCAAGCTCACAGTAAATCTCATCAGAAATACACCAAATCTGATTTTTTACGACAAGCTGGGCAATCTTTTCAAGCTCTTCCGCAGGAATCATGGTTCCTGTAGGATTATTCGGAGAGCACATCATTATTGCCTTTGTTTTCGGGGTGATTGCCGCTTCTATCTGCTTTGCAGTCGGATAGTAGCCGTTTACGCTCGAATCAATCGGGACAACTTTTGCATTGCAAAGATTTGCGAGCGGTGTATAGTTTACGTAACACGGCTGCACAACGATTATTTCATCATCAGCATTGAGAATCGCCCTAAGAACAGCATCTACACCCTCAGAGGCTCCTACAGTAACAAGAACCTCATTCTTTGGGTTGTAGAACATACCATAACGTTCCATGTACTTTGCAATTTCTTCACGCAGCTCTATCAAGCCCCAGTTCGACGTATATGATGTATGTCCTTTTTCAAGGTGATAATAAGCCTCTTCCCTTATAACCCAAGGCGTAGGAAAGTCTGGCTCACCTACGGAAAGCGAGATTACGTCGTCATGTCCAATAAGCATCTCAAAAAATTTGCGGATGCCGCTTGGTGGCGTAGTCATTATCATTTTTGAAAATTTATCTTCTCTTGTGTTCATTATGCCATTACCCCTTCTCGTCTGTCGCTCTCATCTTCAACATAAAGAACATCGTTCTCTTTGTATGTTTTGAGCAAGAAATGTGTTTTTGTTGAGCGAACTCCTGCCAATGTAGACAACTTGCTTGACACGAAATTAGCGACCTCCCACAAATTGTCACCTTCGATAACTACTTTCAAGTCGTAGCCGCCGCTCATAAGATACAGGGATTTTACCTGCGGAAATCTGTAGATTCTCTCGGCTATAGCATCAAATCCATGTTCACGCTCAGGCATTACTTGAATTTCGATTTCTGCCCTTACTTTGTCTTTTGCGGCGGCGTCTTTTTCAGGATTCACAATGGCGGCGTATTTTAATATCACGCCATCATTTTCAAGAGAACGGATAATCTGTTTTACCTCATCCTCCGTTTTTTTTGTCATGGCTGATATGTCCTCAATAGAAAGACGTGCATTTTCTCGCAACAAATCAAGGATTTCTTCTCTTTCGTTCATACTACAACCTCGTTTTTAGAATCGGAGCTATTTTGTAAGCCCGACTTCATATTATTAGAAAACAATTTGTAATGTCAAAGGGGTAGGGAAGTTTCAACGCCTCACTTTTCCCCCTATAGTAAAAAAAAATATGTTTTTGTATAATAGAGGTGTTCGGAAACTTCAGTTTTCCGAACACCAACTTTATAAATATGTAATTTTGTAAGGCTTTATCCTGAAAAATTACATAAACCTAGAGAGGAAACTGCGGTCATTATGATCTGCGGTTTCCGAACAGGTCTAATAAAGGAGTCTTAAAAACTTTTTTGGAGCAAATATGGAAAAATTAAGGATTCTTTTAGCAAAAGGAAGAATTTACGAGTCAGTATATAAACTTCTTAGTGATGTTGGTATTTCGATTTATCTTCCTGACAGGACATATTTTCCTACAACAAATCAGGATGACTTGGCTTTTCAAGTCGTAAAACCACAGATTACGAGTGCTTTACTTGCAAACAATAAGGCTGATGTAGGATTCTCTGGCAAAGACTGGGTTTACGAGAACAACGTTGTTGACCAGGTTGAAGAAATCATGGATTTGGGATTTGACCCAGTACGCATTGTTGCAGCTGTACCAAACACAGTTGATTTTGATTCCCTCATAAAGAATCCTGTTACAATCGCTACAGAATACCAGAATCTGAGCCGCCAGTGGATTGAGAACAAGAAAATCTCTGGAACTATTTTTCGCACTTGGGGAACCAGCGAGGGCTTCGTTCAGGACAACGAGGATTCTCTTGCACAGATTCTCATTGACAACACAAGCACAGGCTCAAGCCTTAGGGCAAACAACCTCAAAATCGTTGATACTTTGATGGAATCTTCGACAAGAATGTACGCTTCTAAGGAAGCCCTCAAAAATCCAGAGAAAAAACAGAAAATCATGGAGCTTAAAATGCTCTTTGAGTCTGTCTTAAATGCAAGAAACAGGGTAATGCTTGAGATGAATGTTTCAAAGGACAACTTTGACGCGCTCATCAAAGGACTTCCATCTATGAAGAGTCCGACAGTAAGCCCGCTCTTCGGAGATAATGGCTATGCAGTAAAAATTGCTGTAAAGAAGAGCGAAGTTCCTACATTGCTTCCAAAACTTCAGTCTTTGGGCGCAACTGATATTCTTGAATATGCATTGCGAAAGGTAATGCTCTAATTCTCACAAGCAAAGGGAGCCTTTTATGAACAGAACTGCAAGTATTGAACGAATCACGGGAGAAACCCAGATTTCGCTCACCCTAAATCTTGATGGAACTGGAAAATGCACAGTTGAAAATCCTATTGGGTTCTTTGACCATTTGCTTAAATCATTCTGCAAGCACGGACTTTTTGATTTATCAGGAAGAATCGCAGGAGATTTGAATGTTGACCAGCATCATACAATAGAAGACACAGGGATTGTTCTAGGCTCTTGCTTTGCAGCGGCTCTGGGCGATTGCGCAGGCATTTACAGGAGCGGCTCATTCCTTTATCCAATGGATGAGTCTCTGCTTAGGGCTGCCGTTGATTTTGGCGGTCGCCCGTACCTTGTTTGTAATGCGGATTTATCAAATATTCCATTGGTAAGCGTGCAGGACGGTCGCAACGGAACATTCCAGACAGATTGCTTTGATGATTTTTGGAACGGATTTGTGCAGAATGCAAAATGCAACTTGCACTTGGACACTCTGAGGGGACGCAGCGACCACCACAAAATGGAGGGCTTATTCAAAGCTGCCGCCCGCGCAATACGAGCGGCTGTAGAAGTGGACCCTCGCAGAAACGGCGAAGTTCCGAGCACAAAAGGTGTTATTTAGCCAAAACTAGCTGTGCCTTTATTTCTTCAAGCACTTTTAAGTCTTCGATTGCATCTTGCAGAGGAGATTTTAAAAGTGCTTTGCCATCCAAAAAATTAACTGCATTCTGAACCATATTCGAGAAGTATCCTGTATTCCGTGGAAGTTTTATTTTTGAATTTGTAAGCGTATAAAAGCCCGTATAAAGCTTCGATTCCTTTCTCTCATAAAATTTAGCATATCCGTTTCCTATGCATATTCTGCCTAATGTTCCAAGAATATCCAGTCCAAAAGAAAAGAATTTGCTTCTTCCGCTCATTGAAACCGTTATTTCTGGAATAAAATCCGTCTTATAATGTGCGCTAAAATTTCTGACAATGCCTTTCTCATCATTAAAAATGCCCGTGACGACAGGTTTTTCAAGCTTACAACCCAAGATATATTGAACTATATCAACGAGATGGGTTCCATCATGTATAAGGCTGTAAGTGCCGTCCTTTTCAAACTCTTCCCCATAAATGCGAAGTCCCGAATACAGCTCAGCCCGCACGCTTTGAATTTCACCAATTTTAGGCAAAAAATTGCGTGCAGCAAGATAATCTTCAGAAAAACGCCTCTCATGGTTTACCATAACAGGAACCTTGCATTCCTGAGAAACCTGACGAATCTGCTCTGCCTCGGTACTATTAAGCGCGACTGGCTTCTCTAGGATAACAAGCCTTGGTTTTGACTTTATCGCTGCAATGCACTCTGGAAGATGAGCATCCTCATTAACTGCAACGGTTACAATGTCCGGGTGAAGAGAATTGTAAAGCTCTGCACTAGATGAAAAAATCTGAGCCTTTTTTACATAACTATGCCATTTCTCAAGATTTTCTTGGTTTGTGTCAGCTCCAGCAATCAAACTTATGTTTTTATTTTTGAGCAAAGCCATTGTATGAGAAGCAGGTTGCTCTCTTTTTTTGTCAAAGCCCAAAGAAAAGCCAATTCTCCCCGTTCCAATTAAAGCAGCAGTATACATATAAAATCCCCTCAATGGCTAAATATACCATTAAAAGGGCTATCTAACAATCTTTTCGGACATTTTTATGAGGGATTTACAAAAGTTCAAATAAACAAAAAAAAGGCTCAGGAATACTATAGCACAACTGAAATCCTCATACCGTTGCTGCCTTCCGGCTCTCGCGGGGTTTTGAAGCTCCAGCTTGTATAGTTCCTAAGCCATATCGGAAAGAGGGGGATTCGAACCCCCGGTACCTTTTGAGTACGCACGCCTTCCAAGCGTGTACCTTAAACCACTCGGACATCTTTCCTTATATCCAAATGTAAAAAAAACACATATAATCAATAAAAAAAGCCTGTCAAACAAAAGACAGACTTATTAATGAGACCGACACGATTCGAACGTGCGACCTCCACCTCCGCAGGGTGGCGCTCTAATCCAACTGAGCTACGATCTCAAATGATCACCAGAAACGCTGTTTCTTATCGGAAGCGACAGGAGTTGAACCTGCCCAGCCCGTAAGGAACTGACGGATTAGCAATCCGTTGTATTACCGCTCTACCACGCTTCCATTTGATTTTTCTGACACCTAACAAATAAAAGTGTAAGGCAGAAACGGAGCGGGAGGGATTTGAACCCCCGGTACGGTTACCCGTACGTCGGTTTTCAAGACCGGTGCATTCAGCCAC
>Ga0256405_10006752_pt1 | contig 18018 bp, 11 predicted proteins | sample RumenRJG_02DNA_FD_189096 | JGI IMG/M metagenome (GOLD analysis project Ga0256405, IMG submission 189096) | Bovine rumen microbial communities from Lethbridge, Alberta, Canada - RJG_02 | ecosystem: Host-associated > Mammals > Digestive system > Stomach > Rumen | place: Canada: Alberta... | reverse complement strand
TGCAAATTTTTTTTGTAAAAAAGAGTTACAGTATTTTGGCCGTTAAGTTTTTTTATTACATTTGTGACCTAAGAAACTATAATTTAATTCAAACCAAACAAATGAACAATTTCGTATTTCAGAATCCTACCAAAATAGTTTTTGGAAAAGGAACAATCGCCCAATTGAGTGAATTACTCTACAAAGGCGAAAAAATCATGATGACATACGGCGGTGGCTCTATCAAGAAAAACGGCGTATACGATCAAGTAAAAAAAGCCCTTGAAGGTTTTACTGTAATTGAATTTGGCGGTATAGAACCGAATCCGGATTTCGATACATTGATGAAAGCCGTAGATATTTGCCGTAAAGAGGGCGTCGGATTTTTGTTGGCAGTAGGTGGCGGCTCTGTAATTGACGGAACCAAATTTATTGCCGCAGCAGTAGAATACCAAGGAGATGAATGGGAAATCCTCACCAAAAAACAAATTCCGAACGATTGTTTGCCGCTTGCAAGCGTTTTAACAATGCCGGCTACCGGTAGCGAGATGAATTCAAATGCTGTGATTTCGCGCCGTGCTACCAAAGAAAAATTCGATTTCGGTTCACCAAAGGTATATCCGGTATTTTCAATTCTCGATCCCGAAGTTGTATATTCTATTCCAAAACGTCAGAAAGCCAATGGTTTGGCAGACAGTTTTATCCATGTAATTGAACAATATCTTACCGATGATATCAATACACCGATTCAAGACCGTTGGGCTGAAGGTGTAATGAAAACTATTGTTGAGACTGCTCCGAAAGTTTTGGTTGACAAGCCTGATTATGATTCATGTGCAAATTATATGTGGGCTGCTACCTGTGCATTGAATTTCTTTATTTCGCCGGGTGTCAATCAAGACTGGTCAACACACATGATAGGTCACGAACTTACAGCGCTTTGCGGATTGGATCACGGTGTAACACTTGCAATTGTTTTGCCCGGCACAATGAAAGTAATGCGCGAACCTAAGAAAGCAAAAATTATAATGCTTGGTAAGAATGTGTTTAATATTACAGCCGGTACCGATGACGAAATAGTTGACAAGACTATCGACGCTACAGAAAAATTCTTCCAATCGTTGGGAATCAAAACATTGTTGTCCGATTATAATATTGGAGATGATGTTATCAACGAGATTGTTAGAAGATTCCGTGAGCGTGGTGCTGTACTTGGAGAACACGGTATTGTAACTTATGATCATGTAGAAAAGATTCTTCGCAGCAGATTGGCTTAATACAATCCCGTAGTTAATCAATAAGAAATATTTAAAGACTGCCACGAAAGGTATGATTTTAATACCATTTTGTGACAGTCTTTATTTTTATTCGATTGTAAAACACAAAGATCCGATGACGAATGGTGTTCTTCCGTCAACAGCTTTTACTTTGATATTTTTGAACGTAATAACATCTCCGGATTTTAGTTTATCGATACATTCTTTTTGTTGAGCAGTTATTGCAGCGGTATGGCTTACATAAGTTTGCTTATTTATTACCAATGTATACTCTATGATATGATAGTTGAAATCTAATGGGAAATTCGGAATTTTAGTTTTTATTTCGGTTATTTCCTTCAATTTATCTTTTGATATTTTACCGTCATAGTATTCTGAATCTTTGTACGATAAATAAGCTATCGGGTTAGGTACATATTTAGCAGTGAATTTTTTGTCAGCAAGTAGTTTCTTATCGTTTTTGGAATAACAAGATATAGTTATAACTCCTTGATTTTTGCAGTTGGCAATCCATTGTGAAGATTTTTTTCGTGTAATAGATCCTTTTGAAATCTCCGCATAAATATTTTCCGGTTCTATGCCGGGAGCAGTAATTTCAAGAGGATTGGGTACACCAATATACAATACATCATTATTTGGGGAAGTAATTATAACTTCTTGTTTCTTTTCGACATTTTCGAGATTATTTTCAATAATTTTTTTTGTACTTTCAATCAAAGCGTTGTTTATTGGTTGGTCTTTTACTGATTTTTTAACAGTAGTATTATCGTCGCTAAGCAATACAAATGAATCGAAAAAATCGTAACTCTTTTTTGTTATTTTATTAATTTCCCCCATTTCTTTGGAAAAAAGTAAATATTGTTGATAGGTGTTGATATTTGCAACGCAAATGATAAGATGTATATTTTTATCACGAAATTTTGTATGATAAATTTTTGCAGGATGTCCGTCCAAATCGTAATCTTTTTCATCAATCAATTTCAAACCTAAGTCTCTAAACTGAAAGTTTTTCAATTCATACTCGTCGAAGCCGGAATCTTCTGATAAGACTGCATCGGATATCGAATATTCATAATCTTTGGTATACCATTGTTCATAATTATCTTTCGATAAATGATTAATTGCAGAATCAGGAAAATTTACACAGAATTTTCTTGTTGATGAAACTAAATTATTTTTCTTGATTCTATCATTTCTCAAGTTTATACGTTTTGCTTCAATCTCAGAAATTATTTTCGCAGTATCTATACGGTTTTGTATATAAGCTGAATACAAGAAGTTAGATTCAAATTTTTTAATTTCATAAACTAATTCTTTTGCTCGTATTAGATTTCCTTCTGAAATTGAAGAACGGCAACAAGAAACCAAAGAATCATGTATTATGTTTACTTCAGTTGTATATTTTTTTTCAGACTCTTGTAATTTTTTTCTTCTTAAATAGTTCCATATACATAATAGACCAATCAGTCCTAAAATTATATAAATTATTATGGATTTATTTTTCATATCGGAATTTATTTTATTGTTTTTCATTTATAAATTAGAAATTTCTTCAGCGGTAAGACCAGAATATTTTATTATTTTTTCAACAGGTTCGCCATCGGCTTTCATCATGCGGGCGATGGATATGGCTTTTGATTGTTCTCCTTCAGCACGACCTTCAGCACGACCTTCAGCACGACCTTCTTCACGCTCGTGTTCCAAAGCAGATTTTTCTGTGCTGACATCAAGCCAATATTTTTCGTATGCCATCATCTCTTCGTCGGTGAATGCCGAAGCTCGCAACATTTCTAATGCTTCATTAGTCTCTTTGTTTTCAATAAGTTCAGGGGCTGCATCTATAGTATTTTCATCTATTTCGGTTAAAAACTTGAGCCAAAGGTCGTGCATTTTTTTTACGGCACGATTCTGTGGTTTGAAATTTGGCAGTACAATAAATACCATTGAAATATCTGTGCGTTTATCTTTCTCATGTTGTTTGTTAGTAAGATAATACTCCTGAATATATTCTTCGTCGCCGTAGTTAAAACCTTTTTTATCGTTTACAAGGCTCAATGCGTATACATCTTTCAAGTCGCTGAATGACATCCCTTTTTTCAACTGCTTGGTATAAACTGATGCTGCATTAAACAACGTACGGGCAAAAAATTCCGTGTTCCAATACGATTGCATTTCAACGATAAAATTTCTTTTGTAATTGTCTGTACAATACACATCAACAATAGAATATTTTTTTGCCGGGGTGTCGGGGATGTTTTCGGGCGTAAGATATTCAACCGACTTAATTTCCATATCGTCGGGTAATGGCAACAACGCATTCAAAAGGCTCATCACCAGATGTTTGTGCTGTCCGAATATTTTCTTGAAGGTTAAATCCGCCTTCGGGTCAAGATATTTTGGCATAATTGTACCGTTTTTTTGATTATCAACAGCAAAGGTAAATTTTTTTCGAGAAAAAATCAACAGAAAAATCTTTAATATTGAAAATTTTTTCGCTCTTAATTTTCAGAATTTCAAGATGTTAAAGTTTATTTTCAAAATGAACAAAATGAATGAGTGCTGTTTTGATATTATTACATACATTTGTAATGTCAAACGATAACAACTACAAACTAATTAACTTAATAAAATGCTAGAATAAACCTTGATCAAATTTATTAACAGTCTTTTTTTGTAACAACTTAAAACAATTAAACTATTATTTATTAACATATTTTACCTGAAATCTTTTAACTCAAAAAATAGTAAATATAAAAAATTACCTAAACCTTTTTTACTATTATTTAGGTATAATTGTAAGAAACATAATAAGTATTAAAGATTTAACAATTAGAGAAGAAACTACGTATTTTAAAAAAAAACAACCTATTGTAAATTAATAAAATGAAAACAAGCGGTTTCCGGATTTTTTTGGAGACCGCTTTTTTTACGTTTTGATTTTTCGCTCTGTTTTTACCAAAAAATATTTTATCTTTGCTCTGTAAAAAATTTAGAATATGAAAACATTTGAAGAATTACGTCTTATGGTGGAAGATGCAATTAAAAATCTTAATCTTCCCCTTGAACCTAAGAATTTTTATGATCCGGTAAGATATATACTCTCTTTAGGAGGCAAGAGAATGCGTCCTGTTTTTACTCTTATGGCTTGCAATCTTTTTAGCGACGATGTTTCAAAAGCAGTTCGTCCCGCTATCGGAATGGAAGTTTTTCATAATTTTACACTTCTTCACGATGATATTATGGACCATAGCAATTTGCGTCGTAAAAAACCGACTGTAAATGCCAAATGGAACGATAATGTTGCGATACTTTCGGGCGACGGGATGTGTTATATCGCATCACAGCTTGTTATGGAATCTCCGGCTGAACTTCGTACCGAGATTATGAATTTGTATCACAAAACTGCTATCGAAGTTTGTGAAGGTCAACAATATGATATGGATTTTGAGAATCAGGACGATACCAAAGAACAAGATTATTTGGAAATGATTCGTTTGAAAACGGCAGTACTTCCGGCGGCTTGTCTCAAAATCGGTGCGTTAATCGGCGGAGCTACCGAGCAACAGGCTCAAACTATTTACGATGCGGGTATTCTTGTGGGACTTGCTTTTCAGCTTCAGGATGATTATCTTGACAATTATTCTACTCCGGAAATCCTCGGAAAACCGGTTGGTGGCGATGTAAATGAATGTAAGAAAACTATTTTCTACATCAAAACTTTGGATTTTATTGAGGAAAACAAGAAACAGGAATGGATAAATTTCTATAAGTCAAAAGATTTATCGTTCCAAGACAAACACAATAAAGCCAAAGAATATTTCGCAAAATACAAAGTTGACGAGTATTGTCAAAACCTTGTAAATGATTATTACAAACAGGCTTACAAAAAATTAGATACTTTGGATATCAAGAATCTTGATGTTTTGAAAGATTTTGTAGAAAAACTTCGTGTTCGCATCAGCTAAAAAATGATAATTTTAGGAATAGACCCCGGTACAAATTTTATGGGCTACGGAGTTATCGAATCCGAGGGTTCAAAAATAAAATGTTTGGCAATCGGAATTCTTGACCTTCACAAAGTGGAAGATAAATATCTGAAACTCAAGATGATTTTCGACCGTGTGACCGGACTTTGTAAAAGTTATAAGCCGGACGAATTGTCGATAGAAGCACAGTTTTACGAAAAAAATGCCCAAAGTATGTTGAAACTTGGTCGTGCTCAGGGAGTTGCGATAGCTGCGGCTGTTAACTACGGTGTGGATATTTTTGAGTACGAACCTCGTAAAATAAAACTTGCTGTTACAGGTTACGGCAATGCTACCAAAGAGCAAGTCGCGCGTATGCTTATCGGGATGTTGAAACTCGATGAAGTTCCCGACAAGTTTGATGCTACTGATGCTTTGGCTGTTGCGGTCTGTCATCATTATCAAAAACGTTTGCCGAATATAAAATCAGGCGGCAATTCGTGGGAAGCATTTATTGCCAACAATCCGGGCAGAATTGTTAAAAATTAGTTCGTTTTTGTGATGAAAGCACTTTTTATGATTTTATTGTTGTTGACATCTTTTCGTTTCAGTGCGTTGGCTCAATGGACGGAACGACAGAGTTTCAATACGGTAAAAGAGGTTCATAATTTCGGCGCAAAAAAACTTTGTGTTTGCAATTATTGTGCTTTCATTCTCAATGAAAATTTTGAAATTCAGTATCTTAACAAAACTTCCGGATTGAGTTCTGCAAATATTTCTGCATCGTGTGCCGATGAGGACGGAAAATATTTCGCAATCGCTTACAAAAACGGAAGTCTTGATATTTGTAGCAATGGAAAACTTTTTACGATTCAAGATATTACTTTTGGTAGTAATTTGAATAACAGAAATATAAATCATCTTACTTGCAGCGGAGATTTCATTGTGGCATCGTTGGAGATTGGCGTATCGCTAATTGATGTAAAAAAACAAGAAGTCTCCGCTGTATGTTTTTTCGGTGAAACAATCAAAAAGTCAACGATATACCAAAACAAAATCTTTTCTCAAACATCGTATCATATTTATTCCGTAAATATCAACGATGTAAATATCCAAGACCCCGAACGGTGGAAAATTTCAGATGATTTTTCGTGGGTTTTTCCGTCGGATATTCCTGTTGATAGTTACAACAATTTGGTAAACAATCAGTTGAAAAGCGATAGCATTTATCACATCGCTCAATCGGACGGTAAAATTGCGCTTTCGTCCGAATATTTTTCAGAAGTTTCGGGTTCTACAATTAACAATATCATAAATTCCGATAATCAGAATTTTACTTGTGCTTTTTATAATCCGTACAATAGTAACCATATTTTTCTCGGTTCTGAAAACGGAATGCTTTACGAATATCTAAATCATCAGTTGAAATCACAATATGCAAATTCCTATTATTTAACAGATAAGATTTTGGATATGAATTGTACTCCCGAAGGCGACTTATTTATTTTGATGAACGGGCAAGTTTCGGTTTTCGATCACAATGGCAATTGGCATATCGCTACAAGTTTTGACCCGTTGAAATATCTTTCTGTCAACAAAATACTAAAAATTTCCGATTATGTATTTTGGATTTCTACGGGTTCGGCGGGAATTTTTGCTGTTGACTTAAATTCTACTCCGACGGACTTTTCTGACGACAAAACAGTGTTGTTTTATCCGAAAAATTCCGGTGGTGAACGCATAGGAAACAAAGTAACGGCATTGAGTCTCGACAACAACGGGCGCGTCTGGATTGGCACTAACAAGGGAGTTGCAACAATTTCTAATCCGGAATCCGTTTTTACAGATAATTATTTTTTTGTAAAACCCATAATTACAGAAACTTCGGAGCATGACGGCGATTATTCGCAGTATTTGCTCAGTAGCAAATATATTACGGCAATAGAATGCGATTCCAAACATCGAAAATGGATTTCTACGTTGAATTCCGGTGTTTTTGTGGTCAACGAAAGTGGTTCGGAGGAAGAATTTCATTTCAACGAAAGTAATTCCGGACTGCCGGGTGATTCGGTTTTTATGATGAAATATATTCCGAAAACCGGTGAAGTTTACATCAAAACCAATTGCGGTTTGGCATCTTATCTTACTGATACACAAGAAACACAAGAAAATTTAAGTTCTGTAAAAGTATTTCCTAATCCGGTACGTCCCGATTTTGACGGCGAAATTTGTATTTCGGGTTTGGAAGAAAATTGTGATATCAGAATTACAGATATTGCGGGAAATTTGGTTTACAAAACTGTAAGCGAAGGCGGAAAAATTTTTTGGGACGGGATCAATCAAAATGGTCATCGATGTTCTACCGGAGTTTACCTTATCTTTATCAGTTCGTTAAATACTAAAAATACAACCGTAAAAAAGTTGTTGATGGTAAAATAAATTTTTACTTTTGCGGTTGGTAAAATTAAAAAAACATATAAAATCACTATGGCTAAGAAAGCACTTCTTATGATTCTCGATGGTTGGGGAATCGGTGACAAAGGTAAAGGCGATGTAATTTACAATACATCAACTCCTTACATGGATTATTTGAACAACACATATCCTCACGCACAGCTTTTGACCTGCGGTGAGAACGTCGGACTTCCTGATGGTCAGATGGGTAACTCTGAAGTTGGTCACCTTAATATTGGTGGCGGTAGAATCGTGTATCAAGACTTGGTAAAAATCAACCGTGCTTGCAACGACAATTCTATTCTTCAGAATCCTGAAATCCAGTCAGCTTACGGTTACGCTCAGAAAAATGGTAAAAACATCCATTTGATGGGTTTGACTTCTACAGGCGGTGTTCACTCTTCTTTGAACCACTTATTCAAACTTATTGATATTGCAAAAGAATACGGCGTAAAAAATACTTTTGTTCACTGTTTCATGGACGGTCGTGATACCGACCCTAAGAGTGGTAAAGGTTTTATCGCTGATCTTCAGAAACATATCGACCAAGTTGGTTGCGGTTATATCGCTTCTATTATCGGACGTTTCTACGCAATGGACCGTGATAAACGTTGGGATCGTATCAAAGTTGCTTACGATCAAATCGTTAACGGCAAAGGTAGAAAAGTAGCTGATATGGTAGAAGGCGTTCAATCTTGCTACGATTCTCACACTGAAGAACATAAAAACACTGATGAATTTATGGAACCGTTGATCAATTCTAATGTTGACGGTACAATAAAAGAAGGCGATGTTGTAATTTTCTTCAATTACAGAAACGACCGTGCTAAAGAATTGACAATCGTTCTTTCTCAGCAGGATATGGAAGAACAAGGCATGCACACAATCAAAGATATTCAGTATTACTGCATGACTCCTTACGATGCTTCTTTCAAAGGCGTTCACATCCTCTATCCGAAAGAAAATGTTACAAATACCTTGGGCGAATACCTCGCTTCCAAGGGTTTGAAACAGCTTCACACTGCTGAAACAGAGAAATATGCTCACGTTACATTCTTCTTCAACGGTGGTCGTGAAACTCCTTACGACGGTGAAGACAGAATCCTCGTTGCATCTCCTAAAGTTGCTACTTACGACCTCAAACCTGAGATGTCTGCTTTTGAAGTAAAAGACAAATTGGTAGAAGCTATCAACACTTCTAAATACGATTTTATCGTTGTTAACTTTGCTAACGGCGATATGGTTGGTCACACCGGAGTTTACTCTGCTATCGAAAAAGCTGTTGTAGCTGTTGACCAATGCGTTAAAGAAGTTGTAGAAGCTGCTAAAGCCAAAGATTATGAGACTGTTATTATTGCTGACCACGGTAATGCTGACAACGCTTTGAATGCTGACGGTACTCCTAATACAGCTCACTCTCTCAATCCTGTTCCTTTCATTTATGTTACAGAAAACAAAAATGCTAAAGTTAAATCAGGTGTTTTGGCTGACGTTGCTCCTTCTATTCTTCACATCATGGGTCTTGAGCAGCCTAAAGAGATGACAGGTAACGATCTTATTGCTGACTAATCTTGTTATACATCAAAATAAAAGGCTGTACGCTACAAAACGTACAGCCTTTTTTTTTAATTTATTTTTTTTACTGTTCCTTCTGATTACCTTATTTTTTAGGAGCTACATTTTCATAAATCCAGTCAAGAGTATAATCTTCGCTTTTGTCGGTTACAGCTTTCAACATCGCGTTAATCATAATTTCTCCATCGTTGATAAATTCTCCTGTAGAGTGACTGAAATATCCGTGTTTTTCGTTTCCAGAACCAATTGCTCCGTTGTCCCAAAGAATTGGAGCTACGCTGTTGGTTTTTGCTGCTTTGCAAACGTATTCTAAATAATAACGTCTGAATTGTTCAAGTTTTGAATTAGGATCAGTATTGTGACATACATTTCCGAATTCGCCCAAATATACCGGAATATTCTTTTGGGTGTAATTGTCATAAAGCTTTTTGAATTGTGTTTTTACCATTTCTTCGTCGCTGTTGGCAGCTTTGTCTGTGCCTGTATGCCCCCATTCCGAATATTTTACTGACAAAGTATATTCTGACGGTGCATAGAAATGTACAGCTACCATAAGTTTGCCGGCTTCGTCGTAAGGTATTTTCAGCGATTCTACAGCCAAATCGATGTCGGTATTATAAGCTGGAATACCAAGCCATCTTGTAGCATTGTTGCCGCCTGTAGCACGAACTGTTTTAACAAACAAATAAAGCCATTCGTTGAGAACTTGATATTGTTTGCCTCCGTCGGTTCTGTTTGCTCCCCAGCCCCATTTGCCGTCTTGAATTTCGTTTACAGCTTCAAAAATCAGGAAATCGCCTTTGTCTTTAAACTTTTCTGCAATTTGTTTCCACATCGCTTCAAATTTTGCTTTGATAGAAGTATTTGCTTCCGAAATTTTTGCGGCTTTTATGATATTAAGCCAGTGTTCTGAATTTGCTCCGTCGTGATGGATATTGATAATTGCGTTTAATCCGGCATTTTCTGCATATTCCACTACTTCATAAACGCGATTGAGCCATGCTTCGTCAATTTTGTACTCAGGACTTGCGCCTACATGTCCGAGCCAGGTTACAGGTATTCTTACAGTTTTGATTCCGGCAGCCGCTATCTTGTTGAAAGCTTCTTGAGTAGTTGCTTCGTTGCCCCAACAAGTTTCGTTAGCTACTTCGTTGGCATGTGCATCCATTTGATTACCGAGATTCCAACCCAAACCCAACTTTTCAGACATCTTTGCCGGTGCATTTTCTACACTACAAACGTATGTTTTTCCCTCGTCTGTTGTGTTGTTGTTCGGGTTTTGATTGTTGTTTTGATTGTTGTTCTGATTTCCGTTCTGATTGCCGTTGTTCGGGTTTTGATTGTTGTTTACGGTATTATCCGGATCCTCGTCGTCTTTGGAACACGACGAAAGCGGCAATGTGCTCAATGCAAGAGCAATCATTAAATAATTGATTTTTTTCATGTGTTTTGTTTTTAATGTAATTGATTAAGTATTTTTGTTTTATACGAATTTATCATTATTGAAGTTTCGCATGATTAAAAAAAAAGCTGTTCAAACTCTTTTCAGGTTGGACAGCTTTTTTATAGAAAAATTTAATCTGATGAATTTTTTATCTCTTTTCAAACGATTCGCTTTTGCAATCGTAGTTGATAAAGTAAGTGCCTTTTGGATACGAACTTACATTTACCGAAACTGCATTTCCCTTAGCCAAACGTTTGCCGTAGAAATCGTAAATTTCGTATTCTGTGGCTCTTGAGAACGTAATTTGTCCTGTAGTCTGACCGTTGTTACCGGGTTTGAAAGTAACTTCGGGAGCGAGGTTGTTGAATGTAATTTCGTTTGAGTAACGTGGTTTCTTTGTACAATCTACCTGTTTTATTCTCACTTTGTTGATACCGCTATGAAGTGGAACTTTTACATTGTAGATATTTGTTCCCGACGTACCTTTGCCTTGTACCTGAGCCACTGTAATCCATTTTTTCCATTTGAATTGTTCAATTACGAACGGCAAACTGCCTATTTCGCCTTGAGTTGTGAATGACAATGTTCCGGTTTTGTCTAATTTTAAAGAACTTACGGTGTAAGTACTTTTTGGTTTCAAGACGTCAGCATTCAATACCTTAGGTGTACAACCCTCCTTGTGCTTTATTTCAATAGCAACGCGGTCGCCTTTCTGAAGGTGATACACTCCAAGATTTAGTTCAAATGCCGAACTGTTGATATTGTCGGTTGATATCTGCCCGTTTACTGTTACTTCATAGATACAAAAGCCTACTCCGCTTGAGGCAAACGGATTCATTATAAACAGGTTTTCTCCTTGGTAGATACCGTCAAGCTTTATTGATTTCTGTGCTTGTATTCTTGTATTAGAAATCAATAAAACTATTAATAAAATACCTATCTTTCTAATTGTCAATTTCATATCAGATTGTGAAGTTTTTTCTCGCTTGTAAAATTATAAAACTTTTCTGAAAATAATTAATAATATTTACGTTTTTTCTTTAATACTTCTTCTTAATATAAAATTGTGCCAAATTCTTAATTATTAGATAGAATTATCAATGATTTTGAGAAGTTCGTCTACGGCAAGGCTTTCGTCGATTGCTTTTTTTATAACTTTCCCGTCTTTGTAGAGCGAGATTTTTTGTTTTCCTGCGCCTACGTAACCGAAATCTGCATCTGCCATTTCGCCCGGTCCGTTTACGATACAACCCATGACGGCTATTTTTAAATTTTTGTATTTGGCGGTTGCCGCTTTTATTTTCTTTACTGTTTCTTGTAAGTTGTACATCGTGCGTCCGCAGCCCGGACAACTTACATATTCGTTTCCTGATATGCGAAGACGTGCTATTTGTAAGATTTGGTAGCCTAATCGTATACTTTTTGCAGCGTTACCGTTACTTTTTAAGCATACGCCGTCTCCAAATCCGTCTGCGAATACTCCTGCACATTCTGCCGCCGGTGCAAAATTTTGGAATCTTGGGTCTTGTTCGCCGTCGTCGGTACGGAGCAAAACTGCATTGTTTATATTGTTTTCTTTCAGTTTGTAAAAGATATATCTCAATGCTCCGGTTTTGTTGCGGTTTTTGGGCGAGGCTATTAAAGTTACTTTGTTGAGATTTCGGGTTTTGAGTGTTTCAAAATCTGTATTCTCATCGATGATAATTATTGCATATTGTTTGTAGTCAACAAAATCTCTATCAATAAATACTTTAATTGAACCGTGCAAACCGCTTTTTGTTGCTACTTTGGATTCTCTGATTACAGAAATTACTTTTTCTTCGATATCGCTGTTGCCGGCAATTATCAAATCAGGAGTTTTGTTTTCTGATTTCAAAGTTTCCCAATTGCTTACAAGTTCCTGAAGCTCGGTTTCGTTGTCGATAATTATTGCTACAGGATTGATATTGTTTGCTAAAAAGCTGATTTGTTCCGATTTGCGTTTTGTGTAATGAAACGGATCGTAAAAGAACGGAATTTCAGGAAGTTTTGCCGCTTCTTGCAAATAATCTCTGTAAGCTACGATTTCTTTTGCGGGAAGTATTTCTGCCTCCGGATCTTCTGTCAACGAAACACGAATTGTATCGCCGATTCCGTCATTGAGTAACGGACAAATGCCTGATGCAGATTTAATTCTGCCGTCGTTGCCTTCTCCGGCTTCCGTTACGCCGAGGTGCAATGCGTAATGCATGTTTTCGTCGTTCATGGTTTTTACCATTAGACGTGCGGCGCGGATTGCTACTGTCGGGTTGGAAGATTTTAACGAAATGGCGATATTCTCAAATTTTTCTTGAACTGCTACTCTCAAAAATTCCATTACCGATTCTACCATTCCTTCAATTGTATCTCCGTAACGGTTTAATATTCTTTTGGCTAACGAACCATGATTTGTGCCGATTCGTACCGCCGTGTTGTGCTCTTTGCATACTTTCAAAAAGTCTCTAAAAGTATCTTCCAAGAGTTTGCCTTCTTCTTGAAATTCTTCTTCGGTGAGGCAAGGTAATTCGTGATGCCCAAAGTTTCCCGGATTTACACGTACTTTTTCTACAATTTTTGCACATTCAAATGCGATTGCGGCGTTGAAATGAACATCAGCTACCAGCGGAATTGTTACGCCGGCAGCTTGTATTTTGTCGTGAATCTCTTTTAAGGCTTTTACATCGTTCATCGTAGGCACAGTTACCCTGATGATGTCGCAATCCGTAGTCTTCGCAACGTTGATTATCTGATTTACAGTTTTGTCAACATCGTTGGTAGCGGTGTTGCACATCGTTTGGATTTTTATCGGATTGTTGCCTCCGAGTGCTGTGTTGCCGACATTTACAACCAAGGTTTTGTTGCGGTTGTAGTTCGTAAGTGACTTTGTGTATTCCATTTCCTTATTCTACAAAAAGTACTAAACCTTTCAAGTATTCGCCTTCCGGGTGATAAATTGAAATCGGATGGTCGTTCGGCTGTGTTAACTGATGAAGAATTCTGATTTTTCTGTTTGCCTGTATCGACGCTTCCATTACTGCCATTCTGAATGTCTGTTTGTCGATGGCTTGAGAGCATGAAAATGTAAAAAGTAAAGAATTCGGAGCAATTTTTTCCATTGCACTGCGGTTGATTCTTGTATAACCTTTTACTGCTTGATTTACTACGTTGGCATGTTTTGCAAAAGCGGGCGGGTCAAGTACGATAAGGTCGTATTTGTTTTTCTCCATTTTGTCAAGAAAATCAAAAGCGTCTACTGCCAATGCTTCGTGATTATCTTTGTAACCGTTTAGTTCGCCGTTTTTCTTTGTGAGGTCGATTGCAATTTGCGATGCGTCAACAGAAGTAACGTTCTTTGCGCCGCCCTTGAGACTTGCGATTGAAAAGCCTCCGGTATAACAAAACATGTTCAAAACTGTTTTGCCTTTGGAATATTGTTTCAGCAAATCGCGGTTTTCTCTTTGGTCGATAAAATATCCTGTTTTTTGTCCTTCTACTACATTCACATAGAATTTCAGACCGTGTTCTGTTACAACTTTTTCTTCCTCGTTGCCGAAAAGAAATTTGTTTTCTACTTTCAGACCTTCGGATTTAGGCAATGTTTTGTCTGATTTGTCGTAAATTGTAGTGACCTTGTCGCCGAGTATTTCTCTGAAAATTTCGGCAAACATCGGTTCCAAATTCCACATCCCGCGGCTGTGAGCCTGAAATACAACAATTCCGTTGTAATAATCACAGATAAATCCCGGAAATCCGTCGCCTTCGCCGTGAATTATTCTGCATACGTTGGTTTCGGGATTGTCGAAATAGCCCAATACTTTTCTTACGTCGATTGCATTTTGAATTTTTGATTTCCAGAATGCTCTGTCGGGATTAATTTGCTCAAAAGCGTAAAGTCGTACCGAGATGGAGCCGATTTTTTGATAATGTCCCAAGCCGAGAAACTTGTTGGAATTGTCATAAACCACTACATCTTCGCCGTCGATGGCATTTCCGATTATATTTTTGATTGCTCCTGAAAAAATCCATGGGTGAAGTCTCAATACTGAACGCTCTTTGCCCGATTTCAGGATTACTTTCGGTAAATTGTATTCTTGCATTTTGTTTTTTGATTTTTCTTAGTTTTTTGGATTTGTAAAGATAATAAAATTAACGGAAATTGTAGTTAACAAATATTATTAATCTCTTAATTTCCGGGCTACGGTAAGTCCGTCGCGGATTGGTACAAGTACATTGTCCACACGGTCGTCGTTTTGTACGATGTCGTTTAGCTCGATTATACCTTTTGTATAGGCATCGTTTCCTTTGGGTTGACTTATTACTTTGTCGTACCACAACACATTGTCGATGAGGATATAACCGCCAACTTTTATTTTTGGAAATACATTTGCGTAATATTCCGGATATTGGCGTTTGTCACCGTCGATAAAAGCCATGTCGAATTTGATATCGAGATTTTTTACAATTTCAGCACCGTCGCCGATATGGAGTTGTACTTTGTCGGAGATTCCGGCTTTACTAAAAAATGTCAACAACGGCTCTTCCAATTCGTCTTTTACTTCTATGGTGTGAAGTTTGCCGCCTTGTTTCAGACCTTTGGCGAGACAGTATGCCGAATAGCCGGTAAATGTTCCGATTTCCAAGATATATTCCGGATTTATCATTCTGCTGAACATCTCAAGGAGTTTGCCTTGTACAGGTCCTGACAATTGACGCGGCATTGTAGTGGTGAGATTGGTTTTGCGTCTCAATTGTCTCAAAACATCGTCTTCGGCTGTGGTGTGATTTTCTACATACAGCTCGATGTCTTCCATTAATAAGTTTTCCATAGAAAAGCTTTTTTGTTTTTGTAGAACTACTGAAATAAAAAAAGGTTGAAGTCTTTTGTAACTTCAACCTTTGTAGTCCCTACGGGAATCGAACCCGTGTTACAAGAATGAAAATCTTGCGTCCTAGCCTCTAGACGAAAGGACCATCTTTCGTGTTGTCAATTGTTTTTCTTATTTTGACGATGCAAAGGTATGGCGAATTTTTGAATCCTCCAAATTTTTTCTCAATTTTTTTGCATCTCTTTACAAAGTTCTTTGTAATTATCTGATAAATAAAATCCTATAAGAGCATTTAATCGCATCGAAAAATCGTAATTTGACGGTTTTTGGTCCGCAGTTTTGCTATTTGCGAGTTCTATTACCGAATTATCCTTGCAAAATTCTATGCCGCCGTTGATATATTTGTCGTTGTCGATGATTCCTTTTACTGCATAAACGATGTTTTGGTTCATCACCAAGCCTATTCTGTCGGTAATTATTGATGTTAACAACGATAATGCCCAATATTCTTTTTCGCTGAGGTTTTCTATTTTGGGTGTTCCTTTGTATTCTATCGCTTTCATTGTTTGTTTTAACATCTTGGCTGCCGAATTGGTATCCTCGATGTCAAAATTGAAATATCCGGCGTTTTCGGTAAGCAATTCGCTGAATTTCATCAATTTGTTGTAATTCCGTGCATCGTTTTTCAAGAATTCGGGATTTTGTACAAATTGTTTTATTATATCGGTGCTTATAATTCCTACATTGGCAAAATTTCTCCATTGTCCGTGACTCGAGAGTTTGGATATTCCGGTTTTCAAACTTGCAAATTCTTTTCCCAATACGAATATCATTTCTGATAAGTTCATATAGTTAGCACTGTCTGTATCAAGGAGTTCGCCATCGAGAATTATATATTTTGTTTCGCCGTCGTCGTTGGATATTACGCCTTGATTTCGATTGAATATTACGTAGACTTCTACTTCGGGCATTTCAAAAAAATCGCGGCATGTTTCTACGAGCGAATTTAGTTGCGAATAGTTTTCTTCCGTTACTTTTTGAGCGTGTTCTTTTATGGTGCTCAATGTTTTGTCCGGCTGTATTTTCGCAATCCAATCATTCAAATCTCTGTATGCTTTTCCGCGTTGCGTACTTTCTGTAAAAAGTTTGGTAGATAGTTTTGAATATTTGGTTTTGAATGTGTATTCGCTTTCGTAAGTAAAATTGTTGAAATTTTGTGCGCTGTACAATCCTTCGAGATTCGAAATGCGTTTCTTTAAATCTTCGTCGGTTGTTACTTTTTGAAGATTTGTAATATTTTTCTTAATCAACGGTTTTTCTATCGCGAGAAGTTGCGCATATTTCTGTTTGTCTTTTTCTGATTCCGATGCCTTGCTAAGTTCCTCTATCGCTGCAACATATAACGCTGCTCCGTTGTAAGGCATTTCCGGAGTAGTGTCGTACATCGGGCGGAGTTTTACAGTTGTTTGGTCAGAAATTATATCAAGAGCATCTTTTGCAAGTTTCATGCTTGATGTTTTGTCGCCAAGAATATTCAATTTTTTTGCAATCGAAATTTCTATAAATGCGCGGTTGTTGTTGTCGTCGTCAAGTTTAAAATATTTTTCTTTCAACATCAACATCGTTTCTTTGAACGAATTGATATCCGAAAGTCGGTTTTTGGCTCTTGATATTACATATATAAGTGTGATGATTTCTTTGGCACTGAAATTAAAGTCAGATAAAAATTCCTTGATTCGTTTCTCGAAATCAGTTACCGAAAACAGCGAGTTTGCGCTGTCCATCAATTCTTTTGCTGTAGTTTCATCAATATTATCTTCAGATATTTGACTGCTGAATTTCAAAACTTTTGCTGCAAAATTGTTGAACGGACAATTGGTAACCTTTGCAAATGTTTCCAACCATTTGGCTGCATTTACTTTGTCCTCGTTTTTTTCTGCGTGATTGAAATTGGCAATTGCAAATTTTTTTATCTTTTCGTTTTGTTCGAGATTGTTTAAATCTTGAATTTCATCAAACAAAAAGTCATTATCGCGATTTGTAACCCATTTTGTAACTCCGCATTGTACATCGTCGCGACCTATTCGACTTGTAACTTTGAGTTTTTCAGCACTTAACGTTTCTATATACTTTTCTTGTTGGTTTTTATCTGTTACAAATAAATATGCCCCGAAGGTAGTCAATAAATAAAAACTTTGGTCTGCTTCGCTTGTTTGAGCGTTAGATTTTGACTGTTCTATCTTGTAGATGTCCAATTTCGCCATTATTTCTTCGCCGTCTTCAAGATGTTTTGCCAAAATAGCAGCTATTCCGGGATTTTGAGTGTAGTAATATCTGTTGAATCCTTTTACAGTTTTTCTGATATCTTCGGGATAGAGATTTAGTATATAATTTTCAGTAAAAGTATAAATCTGTTCGTTTTTCCCGGACGATAAAAATTCCGAAATTTTGTTTTCGCTGTAATTTGCGTTTTCAATTTC
>Ga0256405_10006751_pt1 | contig 18018 bp, 10 predicted proteins | sample RumenRJG_02DNA_FD_189096 | JGI IMG/M metagenome (GOLD analysis project Ga0256405, IMG submission 189096) | Bovine rumen microbial communities from Lethbridge, Alberta, Canada - RJG_02 | ecosystem: Host-associated > Mammals > Digestive system > Stomach > Rumen | place: Canada: Alberta... | reverse complement strand
TCATCAAGCCTTCCAAATAAAAGCTTTTTGAAAGCAATATAGAGGATCAGAAGATTTAGTATTGTACATACAATGTTAACTACGCTTATGTTTAACACGATTAACCCCTTTTATAACGTTTCTTATGAGAAAAGAATGATCATAATAGCAATAACGAAACCATAAATAGCTGTAGCCTCTGCAAGGGCACATCCAAGAAGAAGGAGTTTCATGATCTTGCCGTCTGCCTCAGGCTGTCTTGCTACTGCATCAGTAGCCTTAGCTGTGGCAATGCTGATGCCAATACCTGCTCCAATTCCGGTGAATGCAGCAATAGCTGCTCCAAGTGCTGTTAAACTCATAGATAAAACCTCCTTAAAATAGTTATTATTCCACTGCTTCTTTTATGTAAAGCGATGTCAAAAAGCAAAATACATAAGCCTGAATGGCACCGTCAAAAAGATCAAAATATAAAGAAAGAGCTGCTGGAAGGATCACAGGAACCACATGTTTTAAGAGTTCCATAATGACTGTTGCTCCAAGGATATTACCAAATAGTCGCATGCACAGTGAAAGTGGTCTGATGACAAGCTCAAGTACATTCATAGGTGCAACAACTGCCATTGGCTCAGCAAATCCCTTAATCCACTTCTTAGGACCTTTTTTCACAAGGCCTGCCGCTTCCACAAGAATAATACTCATAACAGAAAGAGCTATTGTCACATTAAGGTCCATGGTAGGCGGTGTAAATCCAAACAGTCCCACCATATTGGACAAGCCAATAAAGATCAGCACTGTTACAATATAGTCAGTGTAGCCAGCAGCTTCCTCTCCCAGCATTCCTGAAACAGCGCCTCTTAGGAACAACACAGCTGACTCCAGTGCAGCCTGACGCCTTGAAATATTATGAACTTTTAGATCATGGGTAAGAAATAGAATGAGGGCAATAACTACAGCCATAAAAATCCATGTGACAACTACAGAATGATAGATGTCAAAAAAGCCATCCCCAAAAGGCACATGGATGAGAGTCTTGTCCTCCATTAAGAGCTCTGTTAGTAATTCTTTCATAATTACCTTCCCCCGAAAAACTTACTTTCTATTATATGAAATGAGGCGGGCTATTGCAACGATAGCCTACCTCATTTCACATGTTTTTCGTATAATTTCTTAATCTTTTTTATCAGTTTCTGTTTGCTCTTTAGAATTTTGATCTTTTCCAGGATCTTTACTTTCTGCCTCATCCTTGGAATCATCGTAAAATAGCTGTTCTTTGCTCTCAATTCTAGCGGAAACTTTACTTATCACTTTCTTAAATATCTTTGGTACATGCCTGCTGTTCTTAGTTAGAAGAATAACTACTACAGCTATAAATGCCACCACTAACAGGAATACTATCACAAAGAAAACTGCAAGCTTGCTTGTGGCGCCTGATGCATCACCTACGTCAAGAGAAAGCGTAAACTTATTTCCCTCAATATCAAATGTTGAGTATTTACCCATTGTTCCTGTTGGAGTCAAAAGCACCTTCTCTCCATTTTTTATCTGATAGAGCCTGTATTCATCTCCAAGGTATCCCTTTAAGAGATCTATAGATGTCGTAACTTCGCTAATCGGCCTGAATCTTATCTGATGGACCATCTGGCCATCATCAGGTACTGTCACTTCTATAGTTTCGTACTCTTTTAAAGTTTCAGCTTTTCCTTCCTTATAATTGATGGTCCTTACAATATCAAGAGTATCATCTTCTTTGAACATTCCATCAACTAAAAGCTCTGACTGTATAAGGTCATCTGAGGCATTATATTCTGAAAGAGTCGTTCTATATCTCTTATATGTAGCAGTAACAACCTTGTCAGTAGTTATGTTTGACAGCTCCTGGGTATCCCAAGCAGCGTAGAATCCATCCTTGTTCTTAAGGCCTGGATACTCTTCAGCCGCAATGCTTTCTCCATAATTTTTCTTAACCTTGGCGATGATCTCTCTTCCGCCATCCAGATCATCATCTTCAAGCACAAAAGTGACCATGAGCTTTTTAAAGTCACTAGGAACATCAGAATACTGCACTGTGTCAAGCTTCACAGTCTTTTCTTCTACCTGTCCCTCCGCCTCTTCACTAGGTGCATCTTCAACTGTTATTACTTTCTCAGCTTCGAAAAGATTGCCCTTTAAGACCTTGTCATAATCAACAGGCTCTGCTTTCTTGGAATAACTGATCTTGTCGATACCAGCAAGATCATCACTAACAAAGAAGTTGTTCCTGATCTCCGCACCATCTTCCACGTTACCAGCAATAGCACCAAATCTTGACTCAGCCCCTTCAATAGATACAAGTGCCAGGCAGTTCCTTATGTTATTGCCATCGCCTGCAATACCGCCAACGTAATTAGCTCCTTCAAGTATACCTTTGGAAAAAGAGCTAACGACATAAGAGTAAGATGCTCCTGTGACACCACCTACATAATCGCCTGAAGATGATTTAATATTTGAGTAATTGCTGCAGCCCAGGATCGTACCCATCTCCTGAAGGCCACAAACACCAGCTGCGTAGTTCTTTTCACCGACTGCTTCTGCGTAGTTTTTATTGCTACGAAGAACGCACTTGGTGATAAAGGAAGAATTGAGTTTGGAATCTTTTATACCTGTAAGATCTGATTCCTTGTCATAGTCATACTCAATTGCCATGGTACCTGCTATTCCTGCAGTATCAATATCGCCCTCTACTCTTCCAAAGTTCTGACATCCTTCTACTGTAGCATCTGTACTGGTAGAAGCTTCTTCCAATGAAACGTCAGAATAAGCCTGGGTGTAATCCATCTCAAGTACGCCGTCAATTGCATCAGTGTACAGCATCATGATGTTATTAAACTGATCAGCTATAGATTGAAGGTCATCAACCAGGACTCCTGTTGCGTTGTTGACTTCAAGGTTTAATGATCCAAAATTATCGTTCATACCTGCCATGTTGGAAGCAAGACTTGCAGTATGATCCCTGTATTCAGCGCTAAACTGTGGAAATGCAATATCTTCTCTTCCAGCAACGTTTCTTACTATGGACTTGGTCTGTTTGCCAGCTTCAGAAAGGTGCGCAGATGCTGACTCAAGAGAATCCATTGACTTTACAGCATCAGCACGGGCAGCATCTGTCATTTCTTCAAGGTGTGGTCCGGTAAGAGAAGCTATAGTCAGGCCAGCGGTTGTCAGATCGTCCGTATATGAATTCCCCCCAGATTGTTGTTCATAAGCAGCTTTAGCTAAAGCATCAGCCCTTCTCCGAGCATCAGCTTTCGCTTCATTATCAAATTGGGAGTCATCAGCTTGTCTTGGATCTTCTGTATTAGAAACAGGGAATTTTTCAGAATCTGTTGTATGTGTCCATGTTCCTTCCTGACTAAGGAGATAACTATCTGGATAAGGATCAGATAAAAGATCTCTTTTTAGATCGTTTAAATTGTTTGGTTCTCGAAGATCTATTGGAGTTCCATCACTATCCCGATACTCAAGATCATTAGGAGTAATGGGAGGAGTAAAAATAGTATGAGTCTCATCCAAAATATAGTAGTTATAATATGCAGGATACGCTCTATTGTAATATTTTGAATATATCTCAGCTGCATTCTTTATAGTATTCTTTGCAGATTCATAGTCTGCCTTTTCATTGTCATCAAGATAATCCTCCAGCTTAAGATCCTTAACGGCTTCTTCAAAGCTATCTGCTGAGCTTCTGGTATCAGAAACAGCATAGGTAAGCTGATCCAGTACTCCATCATCTTTTGAAGTCTCATCAAGGATATAGTCAACTCTTGAAAATGCCTCAGATGTAGCACTTGATACGCCATTAGCAAAATCCACTGTCCCAGCAGAAAGGTACCTTACATCCTCAATTGCACCAGAAGTAAACTGCTGGATTGCAGATAGTCTGTTTGTTATAACATCAGACTGATTCTTGGCATCTCCCAGAGTTACAGTAACAGTGTCGTGGAGCTTGCTGATAGATTCCGTAAGCTGATAAGCGATGTCAGAGCTAAGGTCTACAGTAATGTATGGCTCAGCCTGACCAACAATTCCTCCAACGTCCTTTCTTCCAAGGACTTTGGCATTGTTGGTGCAGTTAACAACATATCCAGACTGTCTTCCAACAATTCCTCCGATGTTGTAGCCTACATGCTCGTAGCCTACATTGCCCATATTAAGGCACCTTGAAATGATTCCAAGGGAGTTGCCTGCAATACCTCCAACATCTGTGGCTGTGGCATCTTCGTTGGCTTCTTCTGAAGTGCTGTCCACGTTCTTGATAAGGTTTATGACCTTATTTAGATTGGTCATTGAGTCAATTGTTATCTGGGTATCAACATTTGTTGTGTTTACCAGAGAATCATTTCTGCAGCGGCTGATATCACCTTCATTGCATCCAGCGACACCACCAACAAAATGAATACCTTTTACATATCCGCTTACACTGCAGTCTTCGATCACTCCAGTATAATGGTTGTAGGAAGTAATTCCACCTACATAGTCGTTGGATGATATAACTCCCTTGAAGCTGCAGTTCTTGATATAGCCGTGGTTTTCGCCGCAAAGTCCTCCGACTCTTATCTGCTCTCCGGAAGGAATGATGGTTCCTGTTACATTTAAGTTTGCAATAACGCCAGTCTTTTGAACGTCAGCAAAAAGGCCAACGTGAGAAAGGCCATCAGAAACATTGTATTCGGAAATAGTATGGCCCTGACCGTCAAATACTCCTCCAAAGGATGGCACAAAGTCAAAGTTTTTACCAAGAAGAGAAATATCCTCAGTCAGAATAACTCTTTTGTTCACTGACCAGGTATCAAGTTTGCAGTTATTAGCAAATGAAAGGAAGTCGTCTACACTTCCAATGTAGATATCTTCAAACTCATCTGGTATAAGAGCTTCAATCTCATCTTCTATATCTGCATCTACATCCTCTTCATTTTCAAGAAGATCTGTCTGTGTTGCAGTTGATAAAAGCTCAACTTCTGACCTTGGCTCTTTTGTTTCTTCCTTTATTTCCTCTTCTTTTTCAGCAAGAACTGTAAGGGGAGCACTTGTACATACAAGGGCAAATATTGTAAGAAGGGCTAGTATTCTCTTTTTCATTATACTGTCTCCTCCACCTTCTCATTATCGTTTTCATCAAGCATTTTCACATCACCGTTTTCGATATATGCGCTGACATTACCCTTTACTATAGCGTGAACAACACCATTAACTGTTCCGTCAATATGGCCCCTTACAATGCCGTCTATACGCATTGAACCAGACCTTTGTTTGGTCTGAAGTGGCATGTTCATAACAAAGGCAGTAAGCTCGATTATCTTATCTCCCACAAGCAGTATCTGGGGCAAAACAAACATTGTGACAAAGATGGAAATGATTGTTCCACGTCCAAGGCATTTACCAATTCCATAAATAGCGCAGTCTGATGTCATCTTACCAATAAGGGTTCCTGCCACAGCAAGCATGGTACCTGAGGTGATGATAGTTGGAAATGACAGGTTCATGGTATCGATGATGGCATCTCTTTTGCCCATTGTCTCACGAAGCTCTGTGTAACGCCCTGCAATAACGATGGCATAGTCGATATTAGCACCCATCTGGATAGAGCTTACGATAAGGTATCCCAGGAAAAAGAGATTGTCGTGCATTACAGCCGGGAATGAGAAGTTGATCCAGATACATCCCTGAATGACTGCAATAAGAAGAACAGGCATTCCGGCTGATTTAAAGGTGAAAAGAAGTACTAACAAAACCGCCAGAATCGAGATAACGCTTGTAACTGTGTTGTCTCTTGCAAAGCACTTCTTAAGGTCGTACTGGCTGACAGATTCTCCAACAACGTAGATCTTATCTTCGTCGTAGTACTTCTCTGTTATCTTGTGCATCTCTTCAATGAACGCAAAGGTTTCATCTGACTCTTCAGGGAGATTTAAATAAACAAGGATTCTTGAATAGTCTTCACCCTGGAGCTGTTCCTTGGCAAAGGTCATCATCCTGTTGGCATCCTCAAGCTTTTTCATCAGGTCATCGCTTAAGGTAACATAACCTTCCTGAACTTCCTGATAAACAAACATGAACATATCAATCAGGGGGACCTTATAGTTTGCCAGACCATTTACCGCCTTGGCGTAGTCCTCATCATTAACAGCATAGGCTGCATAAACAACCTCTGCTATCTCATAGTCAATATTTAAAAGCTCAGAAAACTGACGGGGAGTTAGCTTCTCTGTAAGGGTGTAGCCATTAAGTGCCTCAGTATTTGCAAGACCTGTAATAGATGAAACTTCATCCCTTGAAAGAAGTTCATCTATAAGTCTCTTTTCCCTTTCGTAATCACCTGAAGGGAAAACAAGAGCCACCATATTATCTGAATTAAAGTTCTCATCCTGCATGTTCTGATCAGCCTGCACCTCATTTATAAGAGGTGGTGTGATCTTGGTGTAGCCATAAACGTAAGGAGTTTTTGATGAAACTCTGTTAGCTACAATGATAAGGATCACAAATGCAGGAGCAATGATATATCTTGAAGCATAGGCAAACTTGCCAACAAATGGAATCTGAGGGATAAAGTTCTTGTGCTTGGTCTTTTCCATGAGAGGTGCAAAAACCATGATGATACCTGGCATAAGAAGGAACACAGACAAAAGGCTTAAGATGATAGCCTTTATAAGGACTATACCCATATCAGAGCCTATACCAAACTGCATGAACAGCATGGCAACAAGACCTCCGATGGTAGTAAGGGAGCTACCACAGATCTCAGGGATAGATTTTGAAAGAGCCACGATGCAGGCTTCACGGTTTGGAAGCTCAGCGTGCTCTTCTTTATACCTGTTTAGGAAGATGACCGCATAGTCAACAGACAGAGCCAGCTGCAGTACGATAGTGACTGAATCTGATACAAAAGAAATCGTTCCAAGAAGGAAGTTTGTTCCCATCTGAACCAGGGCTGCAGAGCCAAAGGTAAGAAGAAGTACCGGAACCTCTGCATAGGCTTGAGATGTCAGAAGAAGTACCGCAACTACAACGATTACAACAATTACAGAAATTACACTCATCTCTTTATCAATGAGCTCTGACTGAGTGTCACCAAGGGTTGTTGAGATGTAGGAATCGTAGGGCTCAAAGTACTCTTTTACCTGGTCAAGAAGCACAAGGCACTGATCATCATTTTCATCATAATCAAAAGTTATATTAAAAAGAGCTGAGCCATTATTATAATGATCACTGGTATCATCAACTTCAGCCGAGAAGATACCATCCATATCTTCAAGTTGGTCCTTGACCTCAAGCGCCTGATCATAGGAAATATTTGCGACCATGACTTTTACTGAGCCGTAGGTTTTAAACTGCTCTTCCATGAGGTCAAGACCCTGCCTGGTTTCAGAAGTGCCAGGAAGGTATTGTGCCAGTTCATTTTCAACACTTACCCAGTTTCTGGAAACTGCTGAGAATATGCATAAAATAGCATATATCAGAAAGAAAAGGTTGCGCTTATCGACAATAAATGCGCAGATTTTGAGCATAAAACTGTTTCCAGCTTTTTCGTTTTCCATATCCATCTCCCCCGAGAAACTAAAATTATCCAAATAATAGTATACACCGCATTTTGATTTTTGACCATAAGTCAAAATATAAGGTCCGGCACTGCGGCCGGACCTTAAACTATTTCGTATAATAATTATTATCTACGCTTCTTCAGTGAAGCCAGAGCTCCAAGTGCAACTGCAGATGCTCCGAGGATCATCATTGATGCCACGAGAGGATTCTGAGTCATATCCCCTGTTCTTGCTCTTCTTGCACCAAGTACCTGTGGCATGTCTCTCTTTGCTCCGAGAACCTGAGGTGCCTGCTCGGGCGTAGCAGTGTCTGAAGGAGTTTCATCACGTACAATTACCACATTGTCTGCAGGAGAATCTGTAGGTGGAACTTCTTCAAGTACAGGAGGTGTGGGCGGAATATCCACTGTCTTTACCTCTGTCCAGACTCCCCTGGTGCTCTCCTTTGAGTACTCTCTGAATTTTACTTCATAAGTACTTCCCAGTATAACGAGACTTCTCTTGTACTCATAGTTGTTTACGGTCTTGACAAGATCAATGTCAATGGTCTTTATGCCTGTAACAACATAGTCAAATGCCTGTTTTTTCGCATTTAGCGTATAATATTCGGTATTAGCCGCTCCAATTACTTTTCTGTCCACCAGATATCCCTTTGATCCTGCAGGATACCAATGTCCTTCTGCGCCACCGCTGATCTCACTGCAGATGATCGTACCGCAGAAGTTACCGCCTCCAAGTGTCACTTTTGTATTAGGTGCCAGAATATTTCCAACTTCATTTGTACCTTGGGTTCTTAAAGTTGTGGCATTTGTAACAAATGTAACATCCGGCATGATAGCTGCATTAAGAAGGCTCTTGTTGCCGGTCTGGATGTTTTGATATTGAGAATCTGTTGTAATAACAGGCAATATAGTATCGGTTCCTGTAAGTATTATCGTTACTTTTTCAGGAGTAGTAAGAAGGATCCATGTTTCTTTGACCGTACCGTCAATATAGTACGTTCCGCCGTCTGTAATTTCCAGTTTGTTCTTTTCAGGCCTTGGACCACTTCCTGTAGAATACTTAAGTGTATTTTCACTGGTCTTGGGAGTAGCAAGAACACTGTTCATCTGATCAACAAAAACCTGCTGGTCGATTCCATACATATTATCATGTAAAAAATTGGAATACTGATCGTAATGATAGTATACTCCGTTGATAATAAAGCTTGTCTCCTGATGACCTACTTCAGCACTACCTCCTTGGGAAAGAATTGTAAAGGTTTCATCTACTGTATTTACCTTGTAATAGATTGTTTTCCCATCTTCTGTTGTCTCTTTGTAAACTGTCTCCCCATCGACCACTTCCTTGTCTTTAAGGTTTATGATCCTTTCATATTCTTCCTTGGTGGTGACACTAAAGCCGTCAAAGTCTGTTACTATACTTGTTTCATCATTCTGTGGATGAAGGATTATTTTACCACCATCATAAATTCCCCTGGCAATGAAGTCATCCAATGCATCCTGCGCATCTTTTTTAGTATTATATATTGTATCAAGGATAATGGTTTCTTCGTGTGTGCCCGTGCCATATCCATGAGCTACAAGAACATAGCCGTCTGCTTTTGCTGCTTCCATCTCACTTTTCAGTTCTTCCGAATTAACACTCTTATATTCCTTACCTGAGTTATACCTAAGTGAATCCGGCTTGACAGAGCTATCCATCTGATCAAGTATGAGCTTTCTTAGATCAGCATCCAAAACTGTAATTGTGGCGCCGTCTTTGACATAAGTAATGTCAAAGTCATCTGATCCGTTTGCGGAAGGCGCAATGATAAATGTTGTATTTGTATCAATTTGGCATTTCTTTAAAAGCTTTATCTCATCTTCGCTTAAAGACTTTTCTCCCAAAGTATAGGAAGTAACACTCTCAAATCTGCTTTCAATTTCGTTGCCGGCGCTGTTTACAAGAGCATTCTTAACATCTTTAGGTACATCTGAAAGAGGAACCTCGTTATCTCCAATCTGCGCAATAATCTTTGTATCATTGGAATCATCACCGGAGCTTTCTGCCTTGGTCTCCAAAATGAAACTTGTTGCTCCGTTAAGCTGTGAAATATCTACATAAGTACGATTGCCCTCGTTGTCAGTCACATAATATTTCTCAGTCAGGCTGTCAAATATAATTCCGCTTGTTTTTGTATTGCCTTCTGCCTGTTTTTCAACCTGGGCTTTTATTTCTTTTGCAAGCTGCTCATCGTCTGTTTCAACTGTAGTAGATGATGTAGTCTCTTTGGAAACAATATCCTCAACAAATTCACCTGTTGTAGTTACTGTATTTCCGTCCTGTACAACAGTGACATTTTCTGTATCTTTTGTAAGTGCTTCAGGCTTTGTAACTGTGGTTACAACAGTTTCCTTTGTAGTGGCAACAGCCTTTGGCTCTGATGCCTCAATATCCCCTATTACTATCGCATTATCTCCTGCGCTGATAGTTTCATTATTATCTACAGTTTCTTCATAAATACTTGTTGTAGTTGTAATGTCAGCTACAGGAGTTTCTTCTTTTGTTACCTGCGGCTCAGATACAGGCTTTGCATCTGAATGATCAATAAGATCTGCAGCCTCATTTGCAACAGAATTTGTATCGCTTGCCTCTGCTGCAGCACCGTTTCCTGACTCGTCAGCCGGTTCACCGTCGCTTGCCTCTGCAGTTATTCCGTTTGCTGCAAAAACCAGTGTACCTGTCATTAAACAAAAAACACCTTCTCTGATAGCCTGAGGGATATTGTCGTAAAGCTTCATTTTTTTGGTCCTCCGTGCCACGCACTAAAAAAACTAAACAACCCGTTTCAAGTACATCCTACATAATAAGCTATCATAAAAATCATCATATTTTACGTTTGAAATGTCATTTTTGATTTGTTTAATACTTCATTTATCCTTTTTTAATAAATTTAATTGATGTTTTTCTTTACTTCTTCATTTACGCAATACTAAAGGGTGCATTTTGCGGATTGGCCACAAAAATGCACCCTTAATAAGGTTCATTTATATAATTTAGTTCTTAAAGCTATGAACAGGAGCAGGAATCCTTCCTCCTCTGTTTACAAAAGCATCGCAGGAGAACTGATTTACAGGCATTATTGGTGCATATCCAAGCAAACCTCCAAACTCAACCGTCTCCCCGACTCCTTTGCCGATAACCGGTATAAGCCGAACGGCAGTAGTCTTTTGGTTGATCATGCCGATTGCCATCTCATCAGCGATTATCCCTGCAATTGTGGTATCTTTTGTATCACCGGGAATTGCGATCATATCAAGTCCCACGGAACATACACAGGTCATAGCTTCCAGCTTTTCAAGTGAAAGGGCTCCTGCTTCCACGGCGTTTATCATACCCTGATCTTCGCTGACGGGAATGAATGCCCCCGAAAGACCGCCAACGTAAGAAGATGCCATTACGCCGCCTTTTTTGACCTGATCGTTTAAAAGAGCAAGAGCAGCTGTTGTTCCCGGGGCCCCTGCATGTTCAACACCGATCTCGTGAAGGATGTCAGCAACCGAATCTCCGATAGCAGGTGTCGGTGCCAGTGACAGATCAATGATCCCAAAGGGTACTCCAAGGCGTTTTGAAGCTTCCTGGGCCACAAGCTGACCTACTCTTGTTACCTTGAAGGCAGTCTTTTTAATGGTCTCACAAAGGACTTCAAAGTTCTCTCCTCTTACCTTTTCAAGAGCTGTCTTAACAACGCCTGGTCCACTGACGCCAACGTTTATGATCTTATCTGCCTCAGTAACTCCGTGGAAAGCTCCAGCCATAAATGGATTGTCATCAGGAGCGTTACAGAATATTACAAGCTTGGCACATCCAAGGGAATCTGCTTCTTTTGTAGCCTCTGCAGTCTTTTTTACAATGCTTCCCATAAGGCGCACAGCATCCATATTGATACCAGTCTTGGTGGATCCAACATTAATAGATGAGCACACCAGCTCAGTAGTAGAAAGAGCTTCCGGAATTGATTCAATTAAGAGTCTGTCAGCCTCTGTCATGCCCTTGCTGACAAGTGCTGAATATCCGCCGATAAAATTAACGCCAACCGCCTTGGCAACCTTATCCAGGGTGGCTGCAATCTTGGCAAAGTCACTTGGAGTTTTGCAGGCTGCTCCGCCAACAAGGGCAATAGGTGTTACTGAAATCCTCTTATTAACAATAGGAATACCAAATTCTCTAGAAATCTGGTCTCCTGTTTTTACAAGGTCCTTTGCTGTTTCATAAATTTTGTTATAGATCTTGTCACAGAGTCTGTCTAAATCAGAGTCTATGCAATCCAAAAGGCTGATACCCAGTGTTATGGTCCTGACATCCAGGTTTTCCTTTTCGATCATCTCATTAGTTTCTACAACTTCATGTATATTGATCATAGTTTCCTCCAAAAACAAGGAAGTTCCGCGCAAGCGCGTAACACGCTCACACTAACTTCGAAATAACCTCAGTAAGTGTTCACAGCCTATGCATGGAGTCGAAGATTTCTTCTTTCTGGCACTTGATCACAACTCCAATTTCCTTTCCAAGTGCTTCAAGCTCATCAGCAACAGTATTAAACTGCTTATCTGTTCCTGCCATGTCCACGATCATCATCATATTAAAATATCCACTTACAATTGTCTGTGAGATATCCAAAATATTGATGCTGGTATCTGCAAGGTAAGTGCAAACCTTGGCAATAATGCCCACTGTGTCTTTTCCTACTACTGTGATGATAGTTTTATTCATAGCTCCTCCTGGATATGTGTTTATTAGTACAGCCCCGGATACCGGGGCTGATGTCAAACAGATCAGAACTCAAGTACAGGTGAAAGGCAGTTCCTGTCTGCCACCATGATCGGAAAATCACCGGAATTAAAAGGAATACTGGACATATCAACTTCCACCCGGACAGTTTCATAAGCAAGTTCAGGAAGGTTATTTTCTTTTGACAGGTGTCCAAGAAATACGCCCTTCATCTTGTCGCTTAACAGCTTACATAAAAGCTCGCCGCTCTTATCATTGGATAAATGCCCTCTGTCTCCAAGTATCCTTGACTTTAAAACATAGGGGTAAGGACCTGTCTGAAGCATCCTCACATCGTGGTTTGCTTCAAGTAAAAGAGCATCACATCCTGACAGGCTCTCTACTATATAGTCATTGTAACAGCCAAGGTCTGTTGCTATTCCAATCTTTTTCTCACCACAATACACCCTATATCCACAAGGTTCAAGAGCATCATGGGAAATCGTCATAGGATTTATGATCATATCACCAACAGGGATAGCTTCATCGGCCCTTACAGTTATAAAGGATGAGTCTGACATTTCACCCTTTTTATCTGTATTTAATATCCCAGTTATGGTGCCAGCTGTGGCATAAACAGGTATATAATGCTTTTTTAAAATAGTCCTTATGGCAGCTATATGGTCTGTATGCTCATGGGTCACGAAAATAGCACTTATATCTGTAAATGAAAGGTCAAGTTCATTAAGGCCTTCTTCAATTCTCTTTTTACTGATACCCGCATCAACAAGTATATGTGTGTTGTCGCTCCCCACGTAGGTGCAGTTGCCGCTGCTTCCGCTGGCTATTGTTGTAAAACGCAAAACTAAAACTCTCCCAAAGACTTATTTCCAGTAAACTTCTATCTTGTCACCCTCATGGATAGGCTGCATGTAATCTGGTGTTGCGCCGTTAAGTGTTGTAACGATAGCTCTGCCATTTGGCTTAGAAAGATCAAAGTCTATGGCATCAAATATATCTACAAAAATGTAATCTGACTTGCCATGAAGTGTAATAGCATCATTATTGACCACTACATGAAGGTCATGGGCAAGGATGTTCTTAACTTCGCTGGCATCAGCTGAAGAAGCGCCAGACTTAACATAGGTTCCGTCATCATCTGGAAGATCTTCAAACGAAAGCTGACCATTCCTGTCCTGAGTTAAGTGCTTCTCCATGTCCATATTGTCAAATGTGGCCTGATTGGACTGGCGGATAGCCTCTGCGTCAGCATTAGGGAAATCCTTGTAATAGTCCATGATCACATCTTCCTGATCCTTAAAGTCGATCTTGAAGTTCTCATAAACAGGAGTATTTGCATCTCCACGCTCGTTGTTAACAATGATCACTGTATCTTCTGTGATCTTGATATCCATAAGCTCAGCAATCTGAGCCGCTGTATTGTAATCAAGGATCTTGACTTCATCACCGGCCTTGATATCGTAATATCCGCTCTGAGCCTGGCCATTTACAGTGGCATACTTGGAAGCCTCAACATTTTTGCCATTTACAACAACGTTAAACTTGGTCTTAAACTCCGGAATGGCTTCAACAGTAGCCTTACCTGGTGCTCCGGCTGTTGATGGCTTAACTTCAATGATGTCATTGGCATGGATCTTGGAGTGAATGTCAGCTGGCTTACCATTGAGCTGGATAACTGCAGCTTCTCCAGGTTCACCACGAGATGCTCTCTCTTTTCCATTTACTGTATAACGCAGCTCAGCGCCCCTCTTAGGGAAAAGATCCTCATTAGGGAAAGCAGCCTGCATTGCAGCATCCACGATCTGCAATTTACCGTTGTCATAAATCTTGGTCTGAACACCATTAAAGGAAACAAAGATAAAATTGTTAGCTTCCTGATAGTAGCTTATGCAGATACCAAGAGGTGTAACAAGAAGTGAGTCTCTTTCAATGCCATCGTTGTTAAGGAAGGTAATATCCTTCATTACCTCTTCGCCTCGAAGGGCAACTCGCTCCTCTGGAATATCCATTTCCTTGGCAATTGCCTTGGTGTATCCTGGAACACATCCACCGCCGCCTACTACAAATACGGCGCTTACTGGCTTGTCACCATTAAGCTTTTTGATCTCTGCAGTAGCTCTTTGAGCCATCTCATCAACCTTGGGCTTAACTATCTTGGCTACCTCTTTGGCGGTAATTACCTTTGTAAGTCCCATGATATCAGTATATTCAGCCTTCTCAGCATGGCTTGTCGTGATCTTTATCTCATCAGCTGTATTGAAATCAACAAGACAGTGCTGGGCAATGATCTCTGTTACGTCATCTCCGGCAATTGGAAGCATGCCATAAGCTGTGATAGTGCCATCGTCAGTAATACAGATATCGGATGTACCTGCACCAACGTCAACAAGGGCAAGATTCAGCATCCTGAATCTGTCAGGGATTGCAACCATCATAGCTGCAATAGGCTCCAGTGTCAGATTGGCAACCTTAAGGTCCGCTCTCTCACATGCCTTATAAAGACCATCTACGCAGTCATCAGGAAGGAAAGTCGCTATGAGTTCAACACTTACCTTACCCGCATTGTGCCCTTCCAGGTTTGCGATCTGATAACCATTTAAGTAATAGTGCATTACTGAATAACCAACCAGATAAAACTTAATATCCAGCGTATTTTGTGAAAGGAACTCCTGATAAGCTTTCTCTACAGCTCCGGAATCCAGGTTATAGATATCCTCATCAGTTATCTCATGTCCATCCGGATACTCATATTCATATGTAGTGCGAACAGTTCTAAGCACACGACCAGCGGCTGCTATACAAACGTCAGTCAGATGGATATCTGTCTGCTGCTCCAGCCTGTCTGTAACCTTTCTGATAGTGGCACCAACCTTGCCGATATCGTGGATCTGTCCATCAAGCATAGCTCTTGTCTCGTGCTTTTCAACAGCCTGAGCAATGACATTGAACTTGCCATCATTCATGTATCCCACAGTACCCACAACGCTTCTGGTTCCAATATCAAGTCCGTATACTACCTTCTGATCCTGCTGTTCTAAACTTGCCATCTTTTTTCCACTCCCCAAGTTTATTATCTATCTGTTTGAAAGCTTCGCTTTCAGAACTGCTGTTATCAATGACAAAATCACAGTGTTTTTTAAATTCTTCCTCACTTAGCTGTCCCTTAAAGATATTAGAAATCTTGTCATCAGAATAGCCTCTTGAAGCCTTGAGTCTTTTTCTCCTGGTATCCTCATCCGCATAGACATACCAAAGCTCATCAACAATATCTTTGTATCCGTTTTCTATCAAAAGAGCTGCCTCAACAATGACAAAATCATGCTCCCTTGCAGTTCTTTCCTTGTCTATAATACTAATAATAAAGGTATTTACTGCAGGATGCAAAACATTATTGACCTTATCAAGAAGAGTTTTATCCTGAAATATTGCTTCTGCCATCTTAGCCTTATCTATCTCAAGGTCACTATCAAGGACCTCCCTTCCAAGAAGTTCAACAAGCTCATTATAGGCCGGATACCCTCTTTTCTTGATGTCGTTGGCAACCTGGTCCGAGTAGATCACCCTGGCGTTATAGTTTTCTTTTATATAATCAAGGATTGTACTCTTACCTGCGCCAACGCCTCCGGTTATACCTATTATGTTGGTTTTTAAAGTAGAAAGTTTACTTTGCTTCATACCAGTCACTTCCTGTGTGACAGTCTACTTCAAGAGGTACAGAAAGATCTGCTGCTCTTTCCATCTCTTTTACCAGAATATCTTTAACTAAATCCTCTTCATCCTGATAAGTCTCTATTACAAGTTCATCATGGATCTGAAGGATCAGCCTTGATTTAAGAGCTTTTTTCTTAAGGGCAAAAAAGACATTTATCATGGCTATCTTCATGATATCTGCTGCAGTTCCCTGGATAGGAGCATTCATGGCAACTCTTTCTCCAAACTGTCTCATCATGAAGTTCCCTGCCTTGAGCTCAGGAATAGGGCGTCTTCTTCCAAAGAGTGTCACGCTGTAGCCCTTGTTTTTGGCTTCCTGTATAACTCTGTCCTGATAGGTCCTTACTCCCGGGTAAGTATCAAAGTATTTTGCCATATACTCTTTTGCCTCAGAAACAGATATTGAAAGGTCCTGTGAAAGACCATAATTACTCATTCCGTACACGATACCAAAGTTAACAGCCTTGGCGTTTCGCCTCTGAAGCGGCGTTACCTCTTCAAAGGGAACGTGGAAGACCTTACTTGCAGTGATCCTGTGGATATCATCGCCTTCGTGGTAGGCACTGATAAGCCCCTGGTCCTCTGACATATGGGCCAGAATACGAAGCTCGATCTGGGAATAATCCGCATCTGCAAAAACGCAGGAGTCCTTTGGAACAAAGACTTTTCTTATGAGTCTTCCAAGTTCTGTTCTCATGGGGATGTTCTGAAGGTTTGGCTCTGTAGAGCTTATCCTGCCCGTTGCAGTAATTGTCTGATTAAAGCTTGTGTGGATCCTGCCATCTTCCTCGATAAATGCAGCAAGTCCGTCTGCATAGGTGGACTTAAGCTTGGCAAGTCCCCTGTATTCAAGTACATCTGCCACAACCTTGTGGTCAGGAGCAAGCTTTTCAAGAACATCCGCTGCAGTTGAGTAACCGGATTTTGTCTTTTTCTCTGCAGGAAGTCCAAGCTTCTCAAACAGTATCTCTCCAAGCTGCTTGGGTGAATTGATATTAAACTCACATCCTGCAGCTTCATATATAGTCTTCTCAAGCTCTGCGATCCTTACGCCAAGCTTATCGCCATATTCCTTAAGGGCATCCTTTTTAGCGATGATACCCTCTTTTTCCATGGCAAAAAGGATATAGGAAAGTGGCATCTCAATATTGTAAAAGAGCTTTTCCATCCCAGACTTACTGAGTTTTTTAAGAATCAGCGGCGATGAAGCATAGCAAATGAAGGCAGCTTTGCCCATGTAATCAGAAAGTATATTTTCATCAACTTCTGATAAAGGAGTCTTGCCAAAAACATCGCTCTTTTTCTGAAGGGGTATTCCAAGATACTCCTTGGAGATATCATGGATCTCATAATCATTTTTAAGTGGATTGTTAAGATATGCTCCTATCAGCACATCGATGCATCTTGGAGATGATGAGAATTTATCGTCATCTTCATAACCGTTTTCCCTATTCTCAATTTCAAAGGGTATGTAAAAACAAAAGCTCTCTTTAATATCAAAGGTCACAAGAGATGAAACCTTACTAAGTTCAGATAGTTTTTTGCCAAGATAATCAGCGGTAATAAAGTTAACTACCGGGATATAATATGCTGTAGTCTCATCAAAACAAATAGAAAGGCCTAATGCTTTTTTTGAAAGAAACGCTCCGTCCTTTTTGTCTATTGCAAAATAGTATGATACTCTTTCGCTCTCAGAAGCTCTCTTAAAAATATCTTCAACTTCGTTAAGGTCAGAGGTCACAACAAGGCTATGTTTAAATTTTGGAGTTTCCTTAACCTCCCCAGAAGGTGAAAAGCTCAAAAGAGTATTTTCAACAAAGCTCTTAACATCATCTGTGATATTAGTCTCTTCTCCTGCCTTTATAACAGCGCCTTTTTCTATAAGCCCTTTTACCTTGCCAATCTGCCACAGAACGTCTTTGGAAAAAGAGCCTGTTTCAGAATCAAAGGTAATCTTGAAAGTCCGGCCATCTGCACC
>Ga0256405_10006750_pt1 | contig 18020 bp, 19 predicted proteins | sample RumenRJG_02DNA_FD_189096 | JGI IMG/M metagenome (GOLD analysis project Ga0256405, IMG submission 189096) | Bovine rumen microbial communities from Lethbridge, Alberta, Canada - RJG_02 | ecosystem: Host-associated > Mammals > Digestive system > Stomach > Rumen | place: Canada: Alberta... | reverse complement strand
TAACACAAAATATTTGAAGTTTTTTAATCATTTTCAACAGGTCCTTTTAAAACAGGTGGCCAATGTATTTTATTAGTTGATTTAGCAACTTGCTTAAATCTTTCAATAGTTAAACCATCTACACCTTTGACCTCACTGATAGAAAATATTTAATTAATAATTTATCGGAATATAGTATGAGAATAACTCTTGTACCATATATTCATTTTGAGAATAGAAATATCCTATTCCATAGACTTTATCATCATCGGCTTGAACAAAAATATTTGAACCACCGAATATTTTTGATATTTTGACATTTTTGTCACTAATCATTTTTTTCCCATTTGTATATATAATTAATTTACCATTTTTTTGAAGTAATGCAGAATATGAATAATAATGCATTTTATTTTGTGATTGACTAATATCTAAAGCAAGTGTTACTTTATCAGAAAAATTCCCCATCACTATATTTCTTATATTCTTATTTTTTTTATTTATAGTTATGTTAGATAAATAATTATATACTGATTCTTTACAATTTTTTATTTGTTGAATTTCTTCATCATTAGCCACACTTAATCCAAATATAATTATATCAGATTTATTCCTATAAAAACCAGATAAATCAGTTACTTGAAAAGATGTTATATCAGGAGAAATAATAATTGGTTGAATGGTATCATTATCTATAAAGATTACATTTTTATCAATAAATGAATTTACAATTGAAAAATCATCTGATGACTTTGTACATGTCCCATAAATCCAAAATTTATCATCAATATCTTGTAAAATAACAATTAATGTATAATCTCCAAATCCCCAATTTTCACCAAAAACTTTTACATCTTTCCAAATTGTATTATTTGGATTCTTTATAATTTCTAAAGTACGCAAATCCCATAAAGTGCCATCATCTTTAAGTGCTAATGATTCATAGCCACCGGCAAATACTTTTTTCCATCCTTTTATATCAGTTAATAATTGAGGTTTTTCAATATCTTGTGGTAACTTTAATCCTAATTGATAATTTGCATTATTTCCCCATCCCCAAAGAGTTCCATCTTCTGATACAGCCAAACTAAAATCTAGTCCAACCGCAATAGAAATAAACTTTTCGGAAGTATCAATATATAAAGGTTTTTCTTCAGAAATTGATTGAAAATTGATAGTTTTTGATAAACCAAGTTGACCATAATCGTTATGACCAAAAGGTAATATCTTTCCATTCTCAAATAATAATAAACTGTGATTCTTTCCACTTGCCACATCTAGTAATTCATGAGCAAATGTACATTGTAATGATAATATTAAAATTGAAATTAATATATTTCTTTTCATATACAGTCCTAGAATATAATTTCTTTATCTTGTACTAACAGAGAAGGATCATTTTCAGAAAATTCCTTATAGACATAAAAAGGTCTTGCTAAAAGAGGTGTACATTTTGTCATTTCAACTAATTTTGAATGTGTTTGTTCATGAGAAACATTTTGTATTTCTGGATGTATTTTTCCAGTTTTATAATGAGGATTTGGTAATGGGAATCCAATATCTTTATTAAAATCGTAATAATCAAAAAGAATATTTTTCCACGATTTTATAGAAACTATAACTGATTTTATTTTATTCTGAGTTTCAGTTTCAGTAGATTCTACTTTATTAAAAAGAACTTTTTTTACAACAATTGTAACTGTAGCCTTTATTGCATAAGTATTTAAGCCAACATAAACATCTAATCTATCTTTATCAGCTTGAGAAAGATTACTATTAAATCTTAAACTTGCAGCTAAAGGTAATAATTTCAATACTTTATCAGATTCAGAAAAACCTAAACTTTTATACCATGTTAATTCATATTCATTTTGGCCATCTTTTTTAATACCTTTATCTTTTATATGTTTTATAATACCTTTTGATTTATTTTTTTTACTTAAAAAGATATTTAACATATCATTCATTCCACTTTTGTATTCTGTGTAGGATTTAATTTTATTAATATAATTTTCGCTAATATCCTCATAAATTCCAGCTTTTCGATTTGTATATATACCAAAATAATTTGGTTCTCCTTTTTCAGTTAATTTTCCTTCAATTTCATTTTCACAAAAATCAATAACTTTTTGATTACTTTTTTGAACATCAGGACTTAGATAATATTCTAATAATTTAGGCGCAGTAGATTGTGTACCGGCTAAAGCTGAAATTTTTTTTGCTAAATCCATATACCAATCATGAACCTCTTTTAAACTATAACCACTAAAAAAATTGCTTATATCACTCATAATCTTACTCCTAAATCCCATTTTTTATTAATTAAGAATGGTAATTCCTTAAAATTTAAAATCTTATCTTTAAATTGAACATCATCACTTTCCCAATCATCAGTATAAATATAAAACTTAAAATCCTTTAATAATTCATAATCTTGTTCACTAAGTTTAATATTAACCCATCCCCTTACATCCAACTGACCAGATTCATCACTTTCACCCCCGTCACATTCAACAGTAAATACATATTCTGGCAAGGTGTAACCTTTTTCTTCTTTTTCCTGCTGGCTGTTAGAGTCGTCATCATCTTCCGTATAAATAACCTTCCACTTAGCTTTGATTTTACTATCCTGTACTTTACCAGATACAGACTCTATATCATCATTATTACCGTCATCGTCTTTTTCAATGATTTTGATTGTAGCGGTAGCACCATCGTCAATGTCCGTCACATCCGCGCAGAGATAAACTTCATCGCCAACAAGAGCTTTTGTAATTGTCTGTCCATTTGTATCTTCCCAGTGTGGATTTGAAATTGCAGGATTCTTTTCTTTATTGTTAGTTTCTTCTGAATTATTTTGTTCGTCTGTCTGGCTTCCACCGCCAGTAGAAATTACATTTGATTCAGAACGTGCAGTTTGATTTTCTGCACGTTCTTTGTCTATTGAGCTTACATTTCCAGACTTATTACTTATTTTACAAAAGTTTCTTTTTAAATGGCATGTTGTAAAATAACCTTCTTGAACATTAAAGGTATGTTCTACAGATGAAACTAAATATTCACCGTCACTTTCTTTACCAAGGTATTTTACAGTAATTCTGTTTCCAGGTCTTATATGATAGTTTCCTTCAGTCTTAGCTTCACAGGTCTGAAACCTTAAAGATGTTTTTAAGATAGTTGCCTTGGCAATTTCCATGGCTTCAGCTTCATCTGTAAAATCCGCTGAATTGAGCTGCGTAACCTTATGTGGGTCATATCCTCTTGAATTATCTTCCCAGCAATATTCACCGCCAATTTTCAGAGGCACATCTTTCATTGTTGCTGTTGCTGTAAAGCCTTCACATTTCATTACATCCCAGCCGGTTGCAGTTACCGCAGAAAGTTGTTTCTTTATATCCATTTCAGTTCTGGCACTGATTAATGTTTTTCCCCATTCAAGAACAACATCATCATTTGTTGGCGATATTTCGGTTTTTACATATACGGTATTATTGTAACAATAAATAAATTTCCCATATTTATCTGCAAGATAAGTTATATAATCATAGTCTGTAAGATTATGTTGTTCGGTATAAGTAAGTTCTTGTCCAAAATCATCTACGTCAGCAGTTAAATCATATTTAGTGACGATATCTTTAATAATATCTGAAGGAGTTTTATTTTCAAAAGATTTAAATTTATTACCTTTTTTTAACTTATTTAGTTTTGTTTTTATTCTAACTTCAAAAGATGGTGGATTATATTCCTCAAATCGAGGGGCAAAATCTGTAACTTCACCAACAAATACTTCTTCAACATCATCTTTATATCCAAGATGAATTGAGACTTCACTGCCTAAAACAAAAGTATCATCATTATCAAAATCTACGGCTGAAATATCAAACAGTAAGCTTGCAGAACCAATAAAATCTAATCTGTCATTTATATATATTTTTCTTAAAGCACCTTCGTAATCGGTAGAGAGACGTTTTCCATCTATATAAACTATCCAGACAGGTGTTAGTGATTTGTTTTTGTCTGACATGGCTGCTTCCTTATTTTATTCATATGAAGAAAAAGCAACAGTATTGCTAATTATAAATCTAGAAGTCCGAAAAAACAAGTTAAATTATGAACCGCACTGATATAATCAATTTGAACGTACGGCTTTAATTTTTCTTTCCCAAAGGATTGTTTTTATTAACCGTTAGTTAATGTGTTATCCTTATATACTAAATATATGAGAATTCTGGGTAAGCAATGCACACTGACTGTTGCAAAAGACGATGAATACTTTCCACTACCATACAGCGAGGAAACTGTAAGAGAAACGTCAAAAGGCTATGTTTTGCCTGGAGTTATAGGCAAAAGAAACAGGGAAAAGTTTATAAGAACAGGCAATATAATTGAGGGGTGTTTTGTTACGTTTCTTGATTATAGCTGCTGTCTTGCCCTGTTTCTTTTGTTATTTTATGAGAACGAATGTTTTGATATTTATGCAGACCGTGTTTTTAAAAAGATTGTTTATAAACATGTTTGCGTGAAAGGATTTGAACTGAGGGCAGAAAACGGAGAAGCATTTAAGCTGCGGGTGGACATTGGGAGTACGGATAATTCCTATACAACAGGATGGCTGGTAAATATACCGGCATTAAAGCATGTGAAAACAAAAGACTTTACAAATTTTGAATGTTCAAATTTATCGCAATTTTACAGATATGACGGACATAGGATTACGATAAATGATGGCAAAACAATCCCGCTTATTTACAGGATTGAGCTTGTTGGAAAGTATGGCGAAAGAACTGAATTCAGCATAAACCTGTATTTTCCGCTTTCTACTGAATTTTTCCCAGAGAAAAAAGTTATTGAAAAACTTACAATTCCCGTAAATATAAAGGACGGAATATGTATTGATTTGTATGATTTGGAAGTTGAAAATGGTCTTACGGATATTAACTGTGCTGATACGGTTTTAAGTATGCAGAAATTTAAAATAAACGGATGCGTTGTTTTTCGCATCCGTAATGAAAAAGAATATTATGAGATTGTGCTCTAAAACTTAGCCCATAACCGGCACTTTCTGAGCAATTTTCTTTACTTCTTCTACAGGAAGTTTTACCCACTCGGCTATCTGTTCGATTGTTCCTGCATTGGATTCAATGAGTCTCAAAATTATTTCTTCCTTTCCTCTGTTTTCGATTCTTGCAATAACATCATCCATAGTAAAACCTCCTTTTTTATTGTTTAATTTACTACTATTATACACCTCTTCAAATGAATTGTCACCTGTTAATGCGGTAAACAGTTTCATAAGTTCATCTGCATGTTTAAGTTCTTCATTGGACGGCTCATAATCTTTATTCAGGCGTTTTGCCTGAAAATACTTGGCGACGAATTTAAAATCGCTTTGGAACATATTGATTGTATTGTCATCTAGCCAGGCAATTTCAAAAACGTTGATTTCGTAATCGCTGACAAAGGGTTTGAGCTCTTCTGGAATTTCAAAGCATCCGCATAGATTTTTAGGGGCAGTCCATTTTGTTTCTGTTCCAAAATACAAAACGAGTGTTGCTACCGGATATCTCTTTTTAAGTTTTTTGTCATTTACCTGTTTTTTGTAGGAAGCACCGTCATAGCCCATTATTCGGAGCGGCATAAGGCTGTCTGGTGCGGTCTGATTTTCGAAGCCAAGAATTGAAATTCTGACTTCTCCGTTTTTCCAGAACTTTGAGACATCGCGTTCCTGTTCGTGTATTTTGCCGTCAATTTTCAGCATGCTTTTTGTTGTGGCAGCTTCGAGCTCATTTTCTTTCATGAGCCTTTTGCCTTTGAACAAAAGAACATTCACGATGTCAGCAAATACGTCTTCAAAATCTTCAAAATTCTTTTCTGTTATGTCTTTAACTGCCATGGTCTAAATATAATGAATATTATAAGAAATGTATATAAAGAGATTTTGCTTAATACAGAAGGTTTTGTTAAAAGAAAAGGGTTATACAAAGCATATTTTATATATGCCTTTGGAAAACAGGGGGCAAAAGAATAAAAAAACGGAGTGAGGGCTGACTCAAGGCTTGGAGCATAGCGACAACCGCGAAGCGGCATGGCCTTGAATCAGACCGAACGGAGTTTATACTGGGATTGCCCCTGTTTACCTTACCTAAAGGTAGTAGTTTATTAACAATCAGGAAATGTTTTTTAGCCTTACATTTAAGCTATGAAATTTTATGAGGTTCCGCCAGAAATTGAAAATGCAATCAAAAATACCGATTTCCGCCCTTTTGTGAGAGTTCTTTTTGAGCTTGAAAGCGGTGATGTGTTTGTCCGCGATTCTGACATTCTTGAATGTGTTATGACTTCTTATAAAAACGAGGACGGCGGGATTGTAAACTGTGGGGAACTGCTTTTAGATAATAAATCTGGAAATTATGATTTGGAGCGGAACGCGGAGTTTGTGCCGGGTGTGGGCGTTCAGATTTGGTACTGTTTTGGGGAGCGTGAGAATACGTTTTTCCGCTTTCATCTTTTTGTGGATGATGACGGTTTTCAGACTCAGGAAACCGGATTTGATAACAAGACTTGCAGGATAAAGCTGATTGATTTATCTAAAAAACTTGATGACACAAAACTGCAAAGAAACTGGACTGACGCGCAGACTGTAATTCATTCAAAGGTGTGTGATAAGACTAATCCCGATAAATCGCTTGTTCATATTATTGCGTCTCGCGGTGGGATTTCGGCTCGTGAAATAAACTGCGGCTCTCTGCCTTTTGATGTGCCTTATGTTGTTGTTGCAGGTTCTGCCTGGAAAGAACTTTGTGCATTGGCTAAGGCTTATGATGCTGTGGTGGAATGTGGAAAGGATCTGACTTTATCGTTTATAGAAAGTCCTTACGACACTGAAAATGATTACAGCGAAGAAAGCTGCTTTGAGCTGACTGAAACGGACATCACTCACTATAGATTTTTTAATAACAATGATAAGTATGCGAATAATGTTCGCTTGAAATATACGCGGTATGTGCAGACGGAACGGCAGCTGCTTTGGAGTTATTCTGATGCACCTGTGTGGTATGACGAGGATATGAAGCCTTACTATCCGTTTGCTGATGATACTAGACACATAATCAAAGATAACGATTATGAGGCTATTTATAACGCTAAAAATGAGGATGGGAAAACTCGCAACGTTGTGTATGCGGACGAGCTTGATTCTGAAGAAGAGTTCATTGAGTCAATGGAAGTTACAGGTGATGATAAGCCTGTTGTGATTCAGTATGACACTACAACTTTTAAAGACCGTGCAATTGTTCAGCTTGGACGTGACGGAAAACTTATCGGACTTAGAAAAGCTTCCATCACAGGACGAGCAATTATTTCTGAAACTAACTACAGCGTGTTTGTGAAAGATGATAACGAAATTGCGGCTAAAGGTCAGATTGTCAAAAACGTAACTTCAAAATTTTTAAGCGATGACCTTTTTGAAGGTGAACCATTCTGTCAGCGACGTGCAAAGGACTTCTTGCAGGAATGTATTAACTGTAAGGGTGCATATTATCTGACAACTTATCTGCCCCTGATTCATGCCCGTGTTGGGGCTTTTATGGATATAAGACTTAATAAAGATTCTGCATTTAAGAAAGTAAGAATTGATGAACTTACTTTTAGATATAAAAAGGATGAGGCGTTTTCTTCTGAGATTTGGGCTACTAGAGTTTGAGGTGCTGAAACAAGTTCGGCATGACAGATTTTGTTTAAGGTGACGAGGAGGTTCGAAATCGAAGAAATTGGAGTATTGGTGAAATCGATTAATGATTTGAATGTGGAGCTTTCGGGATTCCGCTCTGAGATGAAGGAGTTTAAGAAAGCTATGGAAAAACGCATGGACTGTCTGGACAACAGAAGTACAGCGTGTCAGTTCAATCCGAATGTGTGTGCGACTGCCCGTCGTCTGGAAGAACACATTAAGACTGACAACGGCAAGGCCGGAAAAACTATGGCGGTGATTGCCTGTGTTATTTCCTGCTTTAATGTGGGATTAACGCTGATAACTTTGATTATTAAGGGATTATGAGATGCCGAAACAAGTTCGGCATGACGAGGGATTTATGAATGAAAAGATTCGTGATTTGAAAATAAGGCTGATGCTGGAAGCGGAAAAAGAACTTACAGAAGATTTGACTGAGGTTCAGCGTTACCAGTATTACCTGGGAAGAATGCAGTTTTTGCATTATGTATCTGGGAAAGAAAATCTTTTGGAAGCTGACTGTTCGGGTTCTGTCTGTCTTGCACTTTTGCTTGCGACTGGCTGCAGCATTAGAGTGACTGCGGATGCCTTGTACAGAAAGTTTTTTACAAGGAAGAATCCTGAAGCCACAGACATTAAGGCTGTTTTCTTTATTTCTAACTATGACAGGAAAATAGGAAACAGGCTTTACCATGAGGGCGAATGTGCTCATGTGGCTGGTGTTGCGGGTACGGATGTTGTTCTGAACTGCGTGGAACCTTATGCGGTGCTTCGCTCTATTTCTGATATGAGGCCGGTTTATAACGCTATGGATTATACGGTGGTTGTGCGCGGCTTGGATAGAAAAGCTTTGCAGAAAGCCAGTGATGAAAGGTCTGATTTGTTTGGGGCTGACTATGAGTTTTTGGAATTTGAAAAAGCTATTAGTGAGGATAAAGGATGATTAGTTGGAGATTTCAAAGATTGATAGAAAAGCTTCTAAGTGTGAAGTTTGTAATCTTCATTGTTGCTACTGTGCTTCTTTGCTTTGGTGTTCTTGGAGCTGGCGAATGGCTAACTGTGGCTTTGACTGTTATTGCAGGAAGAGAGATTCAAAAGTTTAAGGACTTCAAATTTACAAGGACGGTAACAAGTGAAGAAAGTTTGGGAAGTGATTAAGAAAATCGGGATTTGGATTGGAACGGTATTCGCTGCAATCTTTGCCGTGCTGTTTATAACGGAGATGCCGAAACAAGTTCGGCATGACGATGACAGGGAGGATGTGGATGAAATTAATAAACGTGCTGCAGAAAAACGGGATGAAGCGATTGCTCGTATTGAGCGTGCTGATGCTCGTACTTTGTCAGAATCTTATGGCACAGTCTGCGATGCAATTGCCGATGGAAAGGAAAGATTCCGTCGTAGATGTTTCAGAGCTGACGATTGAGGAAGTTATGGAAATTGCGGAAGAAGAGATTGAACGGACGGCACAGGAAGCGGTGAAAGCTGCTTTAGTGGAAGTTGGTGGCGAGCTTGCTTTTGAAAAAGAGAGAGCTGACCTGTTGGAAAAACAAAAGCTGGCTCTGGAATTGGAAAATAAAAGATTAAAGGAAGAAGCCCAGAAAAAGCAGAATCAGTTTTTTTATGGAGCTTTGATTGGTGGTACTGGGGGCGTGGTTATTACGTCGCTTGTGTTTGGACTGGTGTGTGGATTGTGTAAATGAGATTGCCGAAACAAGTTCGGCATGACAAGGGGGATAAATGATTAATTCAAGAGGACAAATTAAAGGTTTTGTTACTGTTACGGTGAAAGACTCTAACGGTAATGTGAAGTATTACAAAAATGGATTCTGGCGACGTTTGTTTCGTCTGCCGAAGAAGTCTATGATTTTCAAACATCATAACACGATTACTAATCAGGGCGATGGAATGATTGCGGATTTGATGATTAGTAATCCTACTCAGAACAAGGTGGACGCGACTAACGGTTATATGATTGTGGGTACGGGGTGGACTGGTTCATCTCCTAAGAATAATACTTCTGTTAACACGGCTACAGGAACTTACAAAAAGCTGGATTCGGGGTTTCCGAAGATTAAGGGAACTTTTGGCGGTACGGACGGGAATGTGGTTCTTTACCGCGCTTCTTTTGGGGCTGGCGACTTGAACGCTAACGGCATTAACGAGGTTGCTTTGATGAACAGCAATACCTCTTCTGCAAAGTGTTTGGCTTATGCGCAGATTACGCCGAGCGTTAATGTTACATCAGCTGACAGCTTGCAGATTGACTGGCAGATTACTTTTAACGGTGCGTAAGGCGATTTTGTATGGGAACAACGATTGCCGGAAACAATCATGTCGGCACTAACTGGCTTTCTACCCGCCGCATTAAAACAGGAAACTCATATACGACAAGTAATGTTGAGTTATATGAGTACGAAGGCTTTTTTGTTTATCAGTTTAATCCTCTTTATGACATGAAGGATGACGGCGATTTTGCTATTGAGTTTTACTTTTATTTTAAGAGACCGGAATCTTCGATTTTTTGGAATTATATTTATAAGGCAAAAGATTTTTATATTTATCCTATAATTGCCTGTTATGAAGATAATCCGCGAGGGTCATATTGGAGTTATGGAGATTTTGTCGGAACTATTGTTTATGATGCTGAAAAAATCTCATTGGTAGGTCGTGACAGCGGCTGGATTCATGTAACGCTTCATGTTGATGAATATATTTGGGGAAGATATACAAATAATGGAAAAACTTATGACAATCCTATTTATGTAGGTATTTATTCTCCTCTTTTGAATTTTTGCTGGGATAATTCCCTTCCAGATGAGCAGACTGTTAGCCCATATATGATGGAGTTTGACATAAGCGAGTTTGAAGAGGATGATTATGGTTTTTATGATGTCCTTACAGGAGGATATCTGGAGGACTGTAATGTTGGGCGAACTCAACTGGATATTTTTCCGTCACTATATATTACTTTTAAGGATGTTACGCCTGAAAGTGCGGCCTATACCCGATGTGCTGTAGAAGATGTCAATGTTATGTCATTAATTAATAAAAGTGTGTCGTTTAAGAAATTTCTTAATGATGTAAAGCTCTTTTGTGAAACCGACAGAAAAAGAATCTTTTGGAAGCGTTGTCTTATCAGTTCGGCAGATGTAGAAAGTAAAAGAAGGCAATACTATAGTGCAAAAAGATTTCTTTTAAATAATGTTAACGAAATAGATATACATCTTTCTGCTTCACGCGTTTTTTTCCGGGCTGTTGAAACTGTAATAAACTTCTGGGACTGGCTGCGTGGAAAAATCAGGGAAGCAAATAACGTAGTGACTTTGTTCTGTCCGATTGCTGATGAAATAATTTTGGAGTGTAGGATTTGAAGCGGATTTATAAGAATAAAACCAAGCTTAGGATTTTGATTGATACCAGGTGTGATCTGACAGGATATGCGGAGGTTACTCTGTGTGCCAGAAAGCCGGACTGTTCGGAAGTCAGGTTTGACGCTGTTGTAAAGGATTCTGAAAACGGAATTATTTTTTTTGATGTAAAATCGGAAGCTGATTTAGACATGGCTGGCTGGTGGACATTCTGGCCGGAAGTAACCTTTGATGATGACAGAACGGCCTGCGGACGTGCCTGTAAGGTATTTGTTTATGAAAGCGGTAGATGATTATATTCCGGTTGAGCTCTGGCGCGAGGCTAAAAGCTTTGTGCAGAATATTACAGATGATGTTGAAATTTATAAAAAAATAAGAATTTTAGAAAACTTTAATCAGAATGTTGAAGCTGATAAATTTGTTGCATGGTGGGATTTTAAGAGATATCTGGATAATCAACACTCTTTGTTTTTGATTTATGAAAATATTGAAAACATTACCTTGTGTGTTGGTAAATATGATGTCATGAATGGCTTCTATCAGCTTCAGCAGAAGATGATTTTACTGTATAGACTTTTAAGACAGAACGGAATGATTAACGAATGAATGACAGGAAGCTGAACGAGAAGGAAAAAGCTGCTATTGAAGAACTGAGCCGTGACCTTAGGGCAAATAAGTTTGTAAATGGACAGATGCAGTTTACAGATATTACTAACCGTGATTATTTTCTGAAGGCATACGGTAATATGATACGTTATTGCATTACCTGGAATAAATTTCTTTTCTGGAACGGGACAAATTGGGAAGTAGACCATCGCGGCCGCGTTGAGGAAAAATGTGTAGATTTTATTCACCAGATGTACAGGAGCTTGCGTGTAATTACTGACAGACAGTTACAGGCAGCATTTGAAAAACATCTGATAAAAAGTGAAAGTTTTAGAAGAATTCAGGCTGTTATAGGTCTTTTGAAAATGAGTGCTCAAATAAAGGTTGAGGATTATGAGCTTGATACGGATATTTATCTTTTTAATGTTGATGGCATTACTCTGAATTTAAAAACTGGAAAAGGAAAAGACCCCTGTTTTAAAAATCTGATTACTAAAAAGAGCCGATTTATTTATGAAAAAAATGCAGACTGTCCTATCTGGAAAATGTTTCTGATGCAGATTTTTAATAATGATTTTGATTTAATTCATTTTATACAGAAAGCTATGGGATATGCGCTAAGTGGTGATGTTAGTGAGCAGTGTCTTTTTATTCTGTGGGGAACTGGAGCTAATGGAAAGTCTACTTTCTTAAATGTCCTTCAATATTTGTTTGGTGACTATGCCTGCAATACGATGATTGAAACTTTTACAAAGAAAAACAGTGAACAAAGCAATGACCTTGCAAGATTGAAGGGAGCCCGCCTTGTTACAACAAGTGAGATTGAACAGGGAAAGCCAATGAGCGAAAGCCTTATAAAAACAGTTACTGGTGAAGATGATATTACAGCTCGATTTCTTTATGGTGAATATTTTAGCTTTAAGCCGACTTTTAAAATTTTTATGGCAACTAACCATAAACCAAAAATACGGGGTGCAGATAATGGAATTTGGAGAAGAATAAAAATGATACCATTCACTGTAACGATTCCGGCAGAACAGCGCGATAAGAAACTGACAGAAAAACTTATTGCAGAAAACTCTGGTATTTTGAACTGGCTTATTGACGGATATGCGTTATGGGTAAAAGAAGGTTTGAATAATGAGCCTAAGGCTGTAACAGAAGCTAATGATGAATATAGGTTTGACATGGATGCTGTTGGGACTTTTATTTCTGAATGTTTTGAAATTGATGCCTCGTTGAAATGGCGGTTACATACTAAGATTTTATATGATACATATTTAAAATGGTGCATTAAAAACAATGAACGAGCAATGAGTCAGAAATGGCTTGGTATGCGAATGCAAGAAAAAGGATTTAAAAGAATGGCTACTAACGGACAAAGGGTATGGCTTGGCCTTGTAGTTAGGAATGAATGGAGATTATAGGTTTTTATTACTATGGTTATTTATAAAGATGTCAAATAGATTGCTTTACTCTCAAAGCAAATGTAAGGTGGAATCGCTCTGAAAGGCACGGAGAGAAAGCATAATTTATTGGTTATTACTTTTATGTAAATCATAAACAAAATCACTTGTAATATCATTTAAATAAATATTTTTTAGAAATATTATATTCAATTTCAGTAAAATCTTTTTCATCATCCCCTTTGTATATAAGATCCGGCCTCTCAAAGGTTATTTGAAATTGACAAAACATAATGAAAACTGGGATTATGATAATAAAAGCAATAAATATAAAACTTTTTTAAGTATTTTTTTTTATTCTTCAATTTTTATCCCAATGATTCTTCACAATATGCATGGTCTATAAAAGGTTTGCATCCTGTTTCACACCCATTGAAATGTTGTAATCCGGTACACGATGTATCACTAAGGATTTATGCCTGGGCTGGGAAGAATATTTTGTATATCGCAAACCATTGTTTAGGAGCATGGTTTATTCAGAGGTATTTTCAATTTTTCTATCGATATGTCCTGTAGTTTCTTTACTAAAAAACATTTTTCCAAGCCAGTAGTCCATTCCAAGGTTATTGACACCGTATGCAGCTATTATATTGTCTTGATTCCAGTCTAAATCTGGAAAGTAACCTTCATTATTCCAAAACCACGGCATTGTTGAAGATTCGTTATAAAAAGTATAACTAATCTCATCGAATTCTTTTTGTTTTTCAAAATATTCATAACAAAAAGAAGATAATTTTTCATGAAGTTTTTTTTGAGATATAAAAGTATTTTTTATGATATAATATTTATGACATTGTTTTGCATTATTAAGTTCTCTGCATTTATCAATCTTTAAATCTCTAATTTTTATTGAACCTAAATTAATAACATCTTCTTTCAAGACACTTCTATCACCTTGATATGTAATGTTAGGGCAGGTCAAAGCTATATGAATTTGTACAAAAATTATAAAAAAAGGAAGAAATATAGCGAATAACAAAAACAGAAGTGACTTAAAATATTTTTTCTTTTTATTCTTCAATTTTTAGCTCCAGATTTTCTTCATAAGTTGCATGATCTATAAAAGGTTTACATCCTGTATCACATTCATTGAAATGTTGTAAAATATACCATCCTTGAAATCCTGAACGTAAAACTGGAATTTTACTTAATACTCTTTTTTAGTTTCTCGGGAATATCAGAAAATACTTCAACATAAGGTTTTGATATTTCTATTTTCCCGTTGTCGTAAGAAATTTTGACATAAAAGACAGAATCATACAGGGCTAAATCTAAATCAAAAAACTCAAGCATGTATTCACCAGAATCCTTTTCTTCAGGAATGTCCATATTATACAGCTCAGCCAGCTGCATAGCTGAATATACTTCGTGAATCTTGAACTTACATTTCAAGCCATTTTCATCCCATATAAATGCTTCATATTCATAATGAGAGGAACTATTTCTGATATTTCCATAAATATATTTTTCAGATTCATCGATTTGAGGATTTGGAATATCTTTAAACATACTAAAGTTTTCAAACTTCTGCTTTTTAACATCCCACAGAAAACAATCTTTATAAACAACACATTGATTTCCATAGCTTCCAAGGTAAATCAAAATGTCATCAAAACCATCAAAATTTACATCAGTTATTTCGAAAGGTTCTTCAACATAAATTGAGTTTCCAAAATATTCTTCAGGATAATGATATTCGATTTTTTGTATAACTTTCTTATCTTTTATGATATTTAATTTCAGCAATGAGCCGTTTGTATTTTTGTCTTGTAAAACTGATACGTTTCCTTGACCATAGCATAATATATCAAGAAAAAATATAAAAATGAGAAAAGAAAATTTATTTATGATGTTCTGCATATTTCCATAACTCCTTAATCCATTTTGTATAATTTTTTCGTTCAGCTAAGCTATTAGTTCCACCATTAATAACTTTCGTAACTGATTCAACATCTTTATCAGATAATCCTTTATCCATTTTTTCTAATAATTTGTGTGTTTCTTTAAACTTTGTTGCATACCAGCCTGCTGAGTCTATTACTTTATCTAAGTCTGTTGATACTGTTTTTGCAAAAGGAATTAGTTTATTATCATAAAAGTCTTTATCAAACCCAGAAATCTTTTTTGCATCCCTAAATTCTACAAGAGTCTGTTTATCATCTTTACGTGTGTTAATATATTTTTTATAAAAACTTGTTGAATTTTTGTAATCATAATATGCCAGATATGTATAATCATGCGTTAATTGTATTATTCCACGTCCCTTGAAAGTAATACCACCTCCATAACTGCTTTTACCATTTATCTCACTTGTATCTAAAAATCTATTAGATTCACAATAACACTGTGCGAGCATATGAATCTTTCTTATACAAGTATTAATTCCATAAGTTGAAAAAGTTTTATTTATTTCTTTGGTAAATTTTTCTATTTCTGAACTGCCTTTTAACTTTTTATCACTTGTGTGTCTTATTTCTTTACATTCGTCTCCACCTGTAAATAAACATTCTCTTTTTGTTTTGTATTTTTCTTTATCTCGTAATTCATAAATTAAAGAAGTCATTTCTTCAACTGTTATATCTCGATTACAAAAACACTTTTCTGTTTTCACTTCTGGTTGAACGGTTGTTTCTTCCATTAGAACTTCAACAGGAGCTTCTTCTGAACTTTTGACTACTTTTTGAGTCGGGATTTCGAAAATATATGGAGCAAATAAGTCTAATTTCGCTTTATCCTTAAAATTTAGATATTCACCTTTTATTATCTCATCATACTTCTTATCTTTTATGTTAACGTCACTGCGTAAGTCATAATTTATGTGATAGATATTTATCAACATTTCTTTTATTTCTGTTGCTGATAACAAATCTCCCAATTTACTTTTTGAAGCAGTTTTATCTTCATAAATAGGTTCTTGTTCAAAATCGTTAGTAAATTCTTTGAAGGAACCGCTTTCATAACTCCGCATCGAAAATGTAAAAGGTATTAAGATTATATCTTCAAATAGTACAATGTGATTTTTATCAAAGTTGTTTAGTTTAATTATCTGATTGAACAAAACATTTGAGGTATGTTCTGTTCCATACAGTTTTTCAAAGCAAAACACTTCATGTATGTAATCTGATATTGCATATATATTTGCGCCATTTTCTTTTAGAGTACCCTTTGTTTTTCTTTTTTCTGAAATCCATTTACTTGCCAGAGAGTCAGGTCCTCTGAGGCTAAAGTTAAAACAATAAAATTCTCCACTCATATTATCACCTTATATTATCTGGACTTTTCCAATTGGAATTTCATTTTCAATAATGTATCCGTCGTCATTTGTTTCTCCGGTCTTATAAGAACCATCTGCTAATTTCAGCACATACGGATAATTCTTCATAGGTCTTCCTTTGAAAGTAAGTTTTGCTATGAAATCTGCGTAAACATCCAGCTGCCCAGATTCATCACTTTCAACACCATCACATTCAACAGAAAATGCATATTCAGGCAAGGTGTAACCTTTTTCTTCTTTTTCCTGCTGACTGTTAGAATCGTCATCATCTGCAGTATATTTTACTTTCCATTTGCATTTGATTTTTGAATCCTGTACTTTACCAGAAACAGCTTCAATATCATCATCTTCGCCTTTATCGTCTTTCTCAATGATTTTGATTGTAGCAGTAGCACCATCGTCAATGTCCGTAACGTCAGCACATAGATAAACTTCATCGCCAACAAGAGCTTTTGTAATTGTCTGTCCGTTTGTATCTTCCCAGTGTGGATTTGAAATTGCAGGATTCTTTTCTTTATCGTTAGTTTCTTCTGAATTATTCTGTTCGTCTGTCTGGCTTCCACCGCCAGTAGAAATTACTTTTGATTCAGAATGTGCAGTTTGATTTTCTGCACGTTCTTTATCTATTGAACTTACATTTCCAGACTTATTACTTATTTCGCAAAAGTTTCTTTTTAAATGGCATGTTGTAAAATAGCCTTCCTGAACATTAAAGGTATGTTCTACAGATGAAACTAAGTATTCACCATCGCTTTCTTTTCCAAGGTATTTTACAGTAATTCTGTTTCCAGGTCTTATATGATAGTTTCCTTCGGTCTTAGCTTCACAGGTCTGAAACTGTAAAGATCTTTTTAAAATAACAGCTTTGGCAACATCCATTGCATCAGTTTCATCTGCAAAATCTTCAGAACTAAGCTGCTCAACTTTACGCGGATCATATCCTCTTGAATTATCTTCCCAGCAATATTCACCGCCAATTTTCAGAGGCACATCTTTCATTGTTGCTGTTGCTGTAAAGCCTTCACATTTCATTACATCCCAGCCAGTTGCTGTTACAGCAGAAAGTTGATTCCTTAAATTTATCTCTGTTCTAGCACTGATTAATGTTTTTCCCCATTCAAGAACAACATCATCATTTGTTGGTGATATTTCGGTTTTTACATATACGGTATTATTGTAACAATAAATAAATTTTCCATATTTATCTGCAAGATAAGTTATATAATCATAGTCTGTGAGATTATACTGTTCGGTATAACTGTATTCAGGTCCAAATTCTTCTACATCAGGTGTTAAATCATATTTAGAAACAATATCTTTAATGATACTTGCTGGTGTTTTGTTTTCAAATGATTTACATTTATGACCTTTTTTTAATTCATTAAGTTTTGTTTGTATTTTAACTTCCATGGAAGGAGCGTTATATTCTTCAAAGCGGGGGGCAAATTCTGTAACTTCACCAACAAATACTTCTTCAACATCATCTTTATATCCAAGATGAATTGAGACTTCACTTCCTAAAACAAAAATATCATCATTATCAAAATCTACGGCTGAAATATCAAACAGTAAGCTTGCAGTACCGATAAAATCTA
>Ga0256405_10006748_pt1 | contig 18023 bp, 11 predicted proteins | sample RumenRJG_02DNA_FD_189096 | JGI IMG/M metagenome (GOLD analysis project Ga0256405, IMG submission 189096) | Bovine rumen microbial communities from Lethbridge, Alberta, Canada - RJG_02 | ecosystem: Host-associated > Mammals > Digestive system > Stomach > Rumen | place: Canada: Alberta... | reverse complement strand
CTTACTACTCTTTCTACCATATTATGTATGATTTACAAGATGCAATAAACATCTAAACGTATGATATATTTAAGGATAAATTTAGATAAGTCAAATAATTGTAAACTAAATCAAATTATACCTTCTGTATCTCTTTATTTAATCTTCAGAGCTTAATGAATCAATTAAATCACAAGTAAAGGGGAATTCCTTACTTTTATTATTTAAATCCGAGCCTGTCACATCGACGGCAATTTGACCATTAGTGTCATAGCATAAAATAGCATCAACAGTAACATAGTTGGTTGAACATTTTAATGTTTCCTGAATTGCACAAACAGACAATGCTCTCGGCGGTTGTGCAAAGTATTTGAACGCTTCAAGATAAGGCGGATTAGTAAATTTTACAACAATAACACGCACATCATCTCTTCTGACTAAACCGTCCTTATCAATAGACATACCATTGCCTAAGTTAATCCAATTTGCGCAATTAGCAGGTAATATCAGTAAAAATGAACAAACTGATAATATAATAATTTTTTTTAACATTTTAATTTTCTTCCGGAATATCATTCGTTCCATGTTCATCAGACTGTTCATGAATAGAAAGCGCAATTCTTCTGTCAGCAGGATTAAATTTGATAATATGAGTTTTAATTTTATCGCCTACCTGCAAAATATTTTTGTTTTCATTTTGGAATTCGATAACTTCATCATGAGGAAGAAGTGCTTCAACTCCCGGAAATACCTCTACAAAAGCCCCAAAATATTTGAGTCTTGTAATAGTTCCCTCTATTTCATCACCCTCTTTAATATTCTTTTCAGCCTCAATCCACGGATCAGGCTCAAGTTTTTTAAGACTCAATGAAATTCTTTGTTTTGCGTGGTCAACCAAAATGACTTCAACATCAATTTTATCACCTACATGCAAAATATCGGTCGGATGGTCAATCCATCTCCAAGAAAGTTGAGAAAGAGGCAACAAGCCGTCAACACCGCCGATATCAACAAATGCGCCAAAATCGGTAATTCTTACGACTTCGCCTTTAACTATCTGCCCGACTTCTATTTGGGAGAAGATGTTGCTTTTTGCTTCAGCAACAGTATCGTCATAAACTTTTTTATTTGACAAAATAAAATTATTTTGCTGAACGTCAAGAGTTAATATTTTAACCTCTATTTTTGCACCTGCTTCAAGTTCTGATTCCTTAGCCCTTAACTGGCTTGACGGAATAAAACCTCTTACGCCTGCAACCTCAACAAGAACACCGCCTTTGACGGTATTGATAACCGTACCAAGTATTGTTTCGTCCGCTTCTTTTGCTTTTTCCAAATCCTTCCATGCATAAGCAAAATCGACTTTTTTCTTAGACAGTAAAAACCTTCCGTCCTCGTCTTCCTCTCTTATAATCAGGAATTCACCCTCCTGACCTTTTTCAAATTTATCTTCAACATTTTCGCCCTTGTCAACGGCTTCATAATTTGGTATAAGCGCAGTAGTTTTTGCACCGATATCAACAAGTACACCCTGACCTTCAAAACCGCAAACGGTTCCTTTTACCAAATCACCTTTCTGAAACTTATAATCATACTGTTCCAGTAACTTTTCAAAATCCTCTTCGGATACTCCTTTTTTTACTGCCATACATAAACTCCACGTCAATTAAATATTGACAACTACCATTCTTTTTATATTACAGGGTAATTGTAACAAAATTGAACTAATATGTAAAGGTTTGTAACGATTACTTAATAATTCTGAACTGCTTATACTTTGAACCAATATCTAAAATTTTGTTAATTGCAGTTATTAAAGCGTCCTCACCGTTACAGTTCTTCTGATGTGTTTCGATAGTAGGAAGCCACTTGTTTTGAAATAAACGTTCTTCTTTTTGTATAAACTCATCCTCTGTCAAGGTCATGGTAATTCTTCTGTTATGCCCGACCTGAAATTTGTATTCCGAAACAACAGGAGAAAACTTTTTGATAATACTAAGGTTATTTTCTTTAAACTCTTTATTTAAAAAATTTTTGGAAACTACCAAGCCCGATGTCAATTTTGCCAAACGCATAAAATATTACTCCTTAAAAAAATAATCACCATTTTTATTAAAAACGGAGATTATTTTTTTTTGCTATACTGTTAAGGAATATTAATCTGATAATGATTTTATCAAATCGTTAATATTATGTTCCTGAACCAAGATTTCCTCAATTCTGCATTTTGTCTGCTCAATCAATTCGGCAGGAGCGTTAGATATAAATTTCGGATTATTCATTCTGCCCTCTAATGATTTGCGCTCAGCAGACAATTTATCAAGTTTTTTATTTTGTCTTGCTATTTCCTGTTCAAAATCAATGAGATTTTCAAGCGGAATAACTATTTTTGAAGCAGAAACAACTGTACTTGCAGATTTTTTAGCGGTAATTTCACCATCAGCGTAAGTAATATTCTCAACTTTTGCCATACGTTTTACATAACTTTCAATTTCTTTGAAAATAGGTTTTTCATCTTCCGAAGCGTGAATTTCAATATCAAAGTTCAGCGAAAGCGGAATATTAAAACTTTGTCGGACATTTCTTAATGATGAAATAGTTTCAAACACAAGTTCCATTTCCTTTGCTTCTTTCGGGTACGAAAGTTTTTCATCATAAACAGGATACGGAGCAAGCATAATTGCTTTAATATCCGTTGATTTTGGTATCAACTGCCATACTTTTTCGGTTATATGAGGCATTATAGGATGTAAAAGTCTTAACGCCATGTCAAGAACATATCTCAAAACTCTTTGTGTATTGAGTTTTAACTCAGGATTTTGAAGTTGAATTTTTGCAATTTCAACGTACCAGTCGCAGTACGAATTCCAGAAGAAATCGTAAAGAACGTGCGCAGTTTCACCTATTCTGTAATTTTTAATATCTTCATTAACTTCTTTTGCAACATTATTTAATTTGTCTAAAATCCACTTATCCGCAATAGTAAGATTGTCAAAGTCGATTTCGTTATTATCAACACCCTCAAGATTCATAAGTACAAATCTTGATGCGTTCCAGATTTTATTTGCAAAATTTCTGCCGTATTCAAAACGTTCATCGCTGATTTTGATATCCTGACCGCCGTATGTACACAATGATGTCATTGTAAACCTTAAAGCATCACAGCCGTATTTATCAATAATTACAACAGGATCAATAGTATTACCCTTAGATTTTGACATTTTCTGACCTTTTTCGTCACGAATAAGTCCGTGAATATATACTGTTGAGAATGGTGGTTTTCCTGTAAATTCCAAGCCCATCGTAATCATTCTTGCAACCCAGAAGAAAATAATATCAAATCCTGTTACAAGAGTTGTAGTCGGATAGAATTTTTTGAAATCGTCGCTGTCTGTATTCGGCCAGCCCATTGTACTAAACGGCCACAAGCCCGATGAAAACCAAGTATCAAGAACATCAGTTTCCTGTTCCCAAAGTTCGGGATTCGGATTTTCCTTGGCAACAACCATTTCTCCGGTTTGCTTATTGTGATAAGCAGGAATTTGATGTCCCCACCACAACTGACGGGAAATACACCAATCTCTGATATTTTCCATCCAGCCCAAGTAATTCTTTTCCCATCTTTCAGGAATAAATTTTATTCTGCCGTCTTGAACAGCTTTAATGGCTTCCTGAGCTAACGGCTTCATTTTAACAAACCATTGTTCTGAAAGCAACGGCTCTATAGTTGTACCGCAGCGCTGGCATTTGCCGACATTATGTTCGTGGTCTTTTGTTCTTAATAAGAAATTTTGATATGACAAATCGCCTACAATTGCCTTTCTAGCTTCGTATCTGTCAAGTCCGTGATATTTTTGAGGAACATCTCCGCAGGCTATCATTTTGGCTTCTTCATCAATTACCCAAATCGGATTCAAGCCGTGGCGTTTCCCGACTTCATAATCGTTAGGATCGTGTGCCGGAGTGATTTTTACTGCACCAGTTCCAAAATTTCTGTCAACATATTCATCGGCAATAATAGGAATTTCTCTTCCCGATAAAGGAATAACAACTGTTTTTCCGACTAATTCGGAGTATTTCCTGTCATCAGGGTGAACTGCTATTGCAACATCACCAAAAATGGTTTCAGGTCTTGTTGTTGCGACAATAATTGCACCCGATTCATTTTTTAAAGGATATGATATTTCCCAAAGATGTCCCTGCTCTGTTGCATATTCGGTTTCAACATCTGAAATCGCACTGCGACAGCGAGGACACCAGTTTACGATATATTTCCCCTTATAAATTAAACCTTTTTCGTAAAGTCTTACAAAAACTTCTTTTACAGCATCACTACAGCCTTCATCAAAGGTAAATCTTTCTCTTGTTCTGTCAAAAGAAGCCCCTAGACGCTTGCACTGGTCTAAAATCCTTGATTTATGAGCATTTGCCCATTCCCATGTTTTTTCAAGGAATTTATCTCTGCCCAAATCATAACGTGAAATTCCCTGTTCTCTTAACTGTTTTTCAACAACATTTTGAGTCGCAATACCGGCATGGTCAGTTCCCGGAACCCAAAGTGTTTCATAACCGCTCATTCTGTGATAACGAACCAAAATATCCTGCAATGTTTCATCAAGAGCGTGTCCCATATGTAAAACACCCGTTACGTTTGGCGGTGGTATTACAATAGAATATGGCTCTTTTTGGCTGTGAGCATCAGCCTTGAAAAAACCGTTATCTTCCCAAAATTTATAAATACTTTCTTCCGTTTCTTTTGCATTATAAACGGTAGGTAAATCTTCAATAGTCATTGTCATATTTAGTCCTCTTTTAATAATTCTTAACTTTAGACTATCACAAAAATAAACTCTGAAAAACATGTTAAATAATATTGTAATAATTGAAATAGATGTTCAAATATGTTATAATGGTTATAATAAAGCGGATATGGGAGTACGGATGACAAAAACGAGGAAAAAACCTGCATTTACGCTTGCAGAAGTCATGATAGTTCTTTTGGTATTAACTATTTTGTTTGCCGCCTTTGCGCCCTTTGTCACCAAAAGGCGCAGAAATACCGCAGGGAAACAGGAAATGTGGTTGTGGTCAAGCCGTAATTATCTTGCCGGTCCTATGGACACATATTACAAACCTATTTCTTCAAATTATCTTGGCGGATTTTATATCGGAACAACTCCCGATTCCGAAAATGACATAATATCATCATATAATCCGCTCTCAAAACTCGTTATCAGGTCAGGTTTTATTTCGGATAACATAATTCAAAGACAACTGCAACTACGCTACGGCAGAGAATCATTCAATGATCCCGGACAACTTGCGGCTACATTTATCGCAGATAATACAAACTTATTGTTTGGTGCAAATTTCCCGATGCTTACTCAGAAGAATAACGATGCTACATATCCTTCAAATAATACCGGTTTTGGGTTCAATGCGCTTAATGCCATTAAAGATTACGGAGATGCAAATCAAAAGGCTGAAAACAATACGGCATTCGGTTATGAAGCACTCCCGAATAATTATTCAGGAAAAGATAATACGGCTATCGGTGCAAGAACAGGATATATAAATCTTGCAGGAGGGAATAACACATATATTGGGTACAATGCAGGAAGCGTTGCTGAAGCAAATTACAACACATTAATCGGATTTAATTCGCATACCATTGTCGGGAATTACAACACTTTTGTCGGCGCAAATACAGGAAATCCTGAAAGGTCGCAGGATGAAAACGCAAGCGATTATCAATACAATGTTGCGCTCGGCTACGAAGCCCTCAACAAACTGACAAGCGGGAAATACAATGTCGCAATAGGTTCGGGCGCATTGAAAAATCTCAGTTCAGGTAGTTTTAATACTGCAATAGGCTATAATGCCTGCGCATCACTAACAAAGCAGTCTAATAAAACCTGTATTGGGGTAAATTCCGGCCCTGCTACCGATACTCCGGTTAATACGGAACTTGCATTTGACGAATATGATATTACTCCGCGTACATATATCGGGACAAATCCGAATTTAAACAGTAATAATAACCATGTAACCGACTGGAAATGGAAATTGAACGGTAACTATGGCGGAGATGCCGTGCTTGAAATCCACAATTCCATCGGAAGCCCAAATTCAAAACTCATAAACAATCCGGTTATTCAATCAAATTCAACCACAATTATAAACGGGAACCTTATAGTCAGAGGTAAAACCTACCTGACAATGGGTAATGCACTGTATCCGTTTTATTATCAAAGTACTCCGGCAGGAATCCACGTTTTCGGGACAAATAAGGATGTAAATTGCGCTTCGAATCAAATTACTTATAATTTTTCCAACACCGGAGAATGCGCATCTCTTGCGCCGATTACAAGTGACCGCAGATTAAAAAATATACTCGGCAGAAACTATGACGGGCTTGAAAAAGTAAAACAATTAAAGGTTTATAACTATAAGTTCAAAGATGATAAAACGAAAACTCCTCATGTCGGGGTTATTGCACAAGACTTGCAAAAAGTATTCCCTAATTCGGTATTCAAAGGCGGAGATGAATTTTTGAAAATTCGCCTTGATGAAATGTTCTATGCAGTTATAAATTCAATAAAAGAACTTAATCAGAAAATCACATCTTTGCTAAACAGGACAAATAAAATAGAAAAAGAAATCACAAAAGCCGAAAAAGAAAATGAAAAATTGAAAGCACAGGTTGAAAAATTATCTGCAAGAGTTGAAAAATTAAAGAATAAATAAATACAAATATATTCTATAACATTTACTTTCCGTAATAAAACTTCGCAATATCTCTTAATCTATTTGAATAAATTAAGGGTTTAGAGTACACTATTTAGAAGTTAGTAGTGCCGGGTCGGAATTAAAAACCTTACCGGCAAAATAGAAATTAAGGAGATCAAAAAATGAGTGGAAAACACTTTTTATTTACCTCAGAGTCCGTTACGGAAGGACACCCTGACAAAGTATGCGATCAGATTTCTGATGCTATTTTAGACGAATTTTTATCAAAGGATAACCGTTCAAGAGTTGCGGCTGAAACTACCGTAACAACAGGTATGGCTTTAATTTGCGGTGAAATTACGGCAGACTGTTATGTTGATATTCCAGAAGTCGTCAGAAATACAATAAGAAATATCGGCTACACAGGCGCCTGCTCAGGCGGTTTTGATGCCGATACCTGTGCAGTATTAACAAGTATTGACGAACAATCATCAGACATAGGAAACGGTGTTAATAAAGCACTTGAATCACGTTCAAATAATGCTGATACATCTATCGTTGAAACCGAAGATATAGGTGCAGGCGATCAGGGAATTATGTTTGGTTATGCATGCAACGAAACGCCCGAACTTATGCCATTACCTATAAGTCTTGCGCATAAATTAGCATACAGACTTGCACAGGTCAGAAAACAGGGACTTGTTGACTATTTAAGACCTGACGGCAAATCTCAGGTTACGGTTGAATATAAAGACGGAAAGCCGTACAGAATACACACAATTTTGTTATCAACCCAGCATAATCCGTCAATAAACGGAGTAACCGATAACGAAAAAGTACAGGAAATAATCAAGAATGACCTTAAAAAACTTGTTATTGATTATGTATTTGAATCCTGCAATATCAAACCCGATGAAAAAACAATTATTTTAATAAACCCGTCAGGAAGATTTGTAATCGGCGGTCCGCAGGGCGATTCCGGCTTAACTGGCAGAAAGATTATCGTTGACACATACGGCGGATATTCAAGACACGGTGGCGGTGCATTTTCAGGTAAAGATCCAACGAAAGTTGACCGTTCAGCAGCATATGCGTCCCGTTATGTAGCAAAAAATATTGTTGCATCAGGACTTGCAGAAAAATGTGAAATCGAACTTGCTTATGCTATCGGTGTTGCAGAACCATTATCAATAATGGTTGATACCTTCGGAACAGGAAAAATTTCAGATGAAGAATTATCAACTCTTGTTTCAAAAACATTTGACCTGACACCTGCAGGAATTATCAATAAATTTGATTTAAGAAATCTGCCTAAGAAAAACGGCGGTAAATTCTATCAACTGCTTGCCGCATACGGCCATATGGGCAGAACAGACATCAATGTTCCGTGGGAAATGACCGACAAAGCAGACGAACTTAGGCAAAAAGCAACAACCTGCGGTTGCGGTTGTATATAATAAAAAGTAAACATAATAAAAGGCGGAATTAATATTCCGTCTTTTATTTTTCTAAGTTATCAAGTTCTTTTGATAACATAATCAATTTTTGTCTAAGCATTTTATTTTCATTTTTAAGAGCCAAAAGCCTTGATAAATCTTTTTGAACGCGAGATGCAAGTTCGGCAAGTTTAATATAAAGTTCTTTGACGGAATTTATTGCACCATAGAACATTTCGTCCCTGCGGATTTTATAGTAACCTTTTGAATCTTTTGAAACAGCAGTCGGGAATACACGTTTTAAATCCTGCGCAACTACCCCTGTGTGAGGTTTTTGAGAGTTATCGTTTTTAAAAATAAAATTATAAACTTTGAGTTTTGAAATATAATTCAAGCCTTTATTAAACGGTACTGATAAATTTTTCAAACGAATATCACTTGTTATTTCATCAGTTCTGCGTATACCGACAGGAGTAAGAATAGGACAGCAGGAACCGCCGGAAATCAACTGTGCTGCACCTGAATTTACACCACCGTCAGTAATATTATGACCGGCATCTAACTCAATATTTGCGGAGGTATAAGCAGTGTCGTTATATGTTGTACCGCATTTATGAGGAGAATGTCCCCAAAAATAATTATATCCGCCAAAAGAGTTATCCATAATATCTGAATATTTTGTGAACGCAAGATATGACCAGTCATAAGAATCCCGGCCTGAATATCCTGTATTTCCTGCATAATCTTTTGAAGCAACCGAACATGAATAATTACAAATACAGTGTTCTCTTGCCGTATAAGCCTCACGCATATACCTGTCAGAGTTTTTTATCCTTTGCGTGTATTCACTTCCGTCCACCCCGATTAATGGCTTATGAGAAAGAGTAGATTCTTTGTATAATCTGTATCCCATAAGAGAAATCGTATTAGCATAAGTATCTGATGATGCGGAAGGTGCAATAGGGAACGGAGAACGTCCTATCATATACGTTTGACCTCTTACAATAAGATTCCCGTTTACAATAACCGATGAATTTCCAAGACTTGGAGCACCGCTGATATTATTAGGATACGGATATATACTGCCTGAATTAGGTATTGAATGGACCTCAAGAGTGGCAGCACTGTTAAATGCAGAAGCCCCTTTCCCTATAAGAACTCTTGAATGCGTATCATTATTATTTTTGAAGAAACTTTTTGCCGTTGAACTCATTTGGCTGTTGTCAACACCGCTTCCGCCGATACAGGTTACGTTTCTTGAACTCGGATCAATACCTTTACACGAATTATAACCGACTGCAGTATTGAATTTGAAATTAGTATATGAATCACCTGAAGGGTTTGATGACTGCAAAGCACCTGCTCCGACAGCAGTGTTACCTTTTCCGCCGGCATTTGAACTATCGCCTATTGCGACGTTATAATCGCCTTTTACATTGATATTATTGCCGACTGCGGTAGTATAATTACTTTCCGAAGATTTCGTTGAAGTATTGTTTCCGATAATTGTATTATAATTGCCCGTACTTGCATCATAAGAATGATAACCGATTAAAGTATTACCTTCGGCATTTGTTAATTTTTCACCTGCCCTGACGCCGACTGCGGTATTGGTATTACCTGTTGTTAAACTGTTTAGTGCATAAAAACCAAAAGCAGAATTAGACATACCGGTGGTCAATGCATTCAAAGCATCTGTGCCAAGTGAAGTATTACCTGAGGCACCCTCTCCTATCTTCATTGCGGTTATATTCGAAGCATCAGGCTGGACATAAGTAAAACTTAGATTTGGATATTTCCCGCCGAAAAGTAAGTTCGTATTACCGGCAAATAAATAACCGACGTTTGAACCGTTTTGTCTGAATTCAATTTGCTTTTGGAGTTTTGTTCCGCCGATTTTATTGGATGAACGGATTATAAGTTTTGAATAAGGCTGATAAGTGCTTCTGATGTCCTCCATATCAATCGGAGTAATACCAATAAGAGTTTCCTGCATCATAGAACGGATAGGAGCATCGACATATATGTCATTCGTATTGCTTGCACCTACATTACCCCATACCGTATCTACCGAAAAATTAGAATATCTTGATGTGAAAACAGGGGCGACAGCAGCAAGAACTACCGTCATAACAGCCATTATGACCATAAGTTCCGCAAGGGTGAATGCTGATTTTTTAGGTTTATTTGACATTCAGCGACTATTTCCTTTCAAGTTTTCTTATACGTTTATCAAGTACCAGTATTTGTTTATTTATATCGTTCTGTTCGGATTTAACAGATAAAATATCTTTTTCAGCCTGAACAATTTGATTTCCGATATTTTCAATTTTTTGTGCAAGTTGTTTAACCGAATTTATAAGAGCATAGAACATATCTTCCAAACGAATTTGCAAAAATCCTTTTTCATCCTTTGATACGGCATCAGGGAATATATTTTGTAAATCCTGAGCAATTACGCCAACCTGAGGAGTGTCAGCATCAAATTTATAAGTATAATTGTAAGGTTTCAACTGCAATATTTTTTCTAATCCGTCATTATTCTCTGTAATGTCATACTTTAAACGAATATCGGAAGAAATATTAGGACATCCGTTTCCCGAAGGATAACCGTCGGAATTTGAGCATATACCGCCTTTTATAAGCATATTAACCGATTTGGGATTAGATGCCGTCAAACCCATACAAACATAGTTATTATAGTTCAAAATAGACTGGTATGAATCGGAATTGCACCTGTAATATGCAGTTTCAGCACCGCCTGACTGAGTGTCGGTGAACAAATTATAAGAAACTTTGCCATTCTCATCTGACGGGTAAAAATTCCCTCTGACAACTAAGTTTGAATTAATAACAACATTACCGTATGTTTTATCGCTAACCGTATTGTTATGGACTTCAAGAACAGAGCGTCCCGAAAAGCCTCTTGCATATCCTGTTGAAGGTTTACCGCCTATAAATATATGTTCTCCGTTATCGGTATCAAATACGGCAGGAGTATCATTTGTCGAAGCACCCGAGCTGTAACCTATACAAACTTTTGAGCCTGTACTTCCGCTGACAGAATTACAAGCACCGTAACCTATTGCAGTTAAGTTTCTGACTTCCGGATCCCCTTTTGTATAAACACCATAGCCTATTATGGTATTATATCCTGCAGACGTCCCCGGAAAAACAGAAGCGACTATTGTGTTATAAGAAGCATTAGTCGAACTGAATCCGTTTCCGGTATTAGCACCCAAAAATACGTTGTGCGAACCTGCAGAACCTTCTTTGTTCATCGCACCGTAACCGACAACAACATTATCCGTCGGGGCTTCATCAATTTCCGCACCGCCTGCACCTGCGCCCGAACCGACATAAATACCGTTTACACCTGCAGATGAAGCAGCTGTACCAAGCCTGTTTAAGGCTCGGTGTCCTATTGCAGTTATATATTGTTGCTTTGAAGAACCTCCGCTCTTATTAACTTTTGCATTACCCATTGCGTTTGAGCCCATGATAGTAAGTGAAAATGCCCCATAGTGGTTAGTAATATTTGATAAACCGTATAATGACGAATATTCACAACTATAAGGAGATGTAGTTGTTCCGAAATGGATATTAGTACCGTCAACATATAATGTCGCAGCATTTAAACCTCTGCCCTGCTGCAAAGGATTTTTTGAAAATCTGAACTGTATTTGCGGTTGCCAGTATGATTTTCCGCCATAAGTTATTTGCCCGGCGTCAATGACAAGTTTTCCGGCATTATTGTCAGCACTTGTCGGAGTATAGCCCATATATACACTTGATGTCCACTTTTCATTTCCCGGATCAAAATATGCGTTTCTCTCAGAATCGCCCGTTACAAAATTCCAGATTGATTCGGATTCATGAGTTTCAGAAATGTGTCTTTTGGTAACAATAGGAGCCATTGCGCAAAACAAAAGAGCAATTACAACCAAAACGATTAACATTTCGGTTAAAGAAAATGCGCATTTGTTCCCTGATTTCATCCTCAAAAATAACTCCAAAATGACTTGATACTATACAAAATATTATAACATATTTGAGTATAACATTCAATATTATTAACAATTTGTGATATTATTTTAATGACCATGAAAAACATATCGGTAAAATGGATTATTTGCATAATTATTATCTTGGGGAATTTCCTTGGAATGCTTGATTCAACAACGGTTCAACTTGCACTCTATCCGATTTCACAAGGGTTAAATATACCGCTGACACAGGTACAATGGATAATTATTGCATATATGCTTGTAATGACGGTATTTCTGCCTTTCTTTGGGAAAATCGGCGACCTTTACCCTAAGAACAAAGTCTATGCAACGGGATTTTTCACATTTGCACTTGGAGCAATCTTATGCACAATATCACCGAATTTCGGTCTGCTGATTTTTTCAAGATGTATAGAGGCTCTTGGGGCTTCAATTATGATGGCAAACGGTCCTGCGGTTATTGCAACCCTGTTTCACGGTAAAAACAGGGGCAAAGCACTCGGCATAAACGGTTCGCTTGTTGCAATCGGCGGAATGACAGGACCTGCCGTCGGCGGACTGATGATAAATCATTTCGGATGGAGAACAATTTTTGTTCCGTCAATTCCTATAGCATTAATTTGCGGATATTTTGCATTCAAAATGGTGCCGTCATTTATCAGACGAAAAGAATTTAAATTCGATTATAAAGGATTTTTGTACTTCGGGATTTCACTTTTATCGCTCCTGCTTGCAATATCTCAGGGACGCAGTTGGGGCTGGCAGTCAGTCCAAATTGCACTTTTAGGATGTTTGACATTGTTATTCGGCGGATTATTTTACTTTAGAGATAAAAAAATATCCTACCCTATGATAAACTTCAAAATGTTTAAAATTAAACCGTTTACTTTCGGCAACATTGCCGTTATGACTTCATATATGACAATGTTTACCAACGCAATACTTTTGCCGTTGTTTTTGCAGGGGATATTAAAATACGATGCATTTACAACAGGACTTTTAATTCTGCCGTATTCGGTTGCTTCTGCAACTGTTGCACCGTTTGCAGGCGCGTACTCAGGCAAACACGGAAGCAAAATTTTAACACGAATCGGACCATCGGTTTATATATTTGCACTTTTAATTTTTACGACTTTCGGGCTTAAAACTCAAATGTGGCAGATAGTTACGGCATCAGTTATTATGGGAATAGGAAACGGACTGTTCCAGTCGCCGTCTAACAACGCTATTATAACAAGCGTAAAAACAAACGAACTTGGCGTCGCAAGCGGGATACTCTCTCTTGCAAGAAATCTTGGCAACATCTTGGGAGTAGCAATAACAATTACTTTGTTTGAAAGTTTCAGGCATCATTTTGCATCAAACGGAATACAGGGAGCATTTTTGCAGTCTTATCACACAACCATGATGTTTGGCATACTGTTTGGAATAATCTGCCTGACCTGTTCGATTATTGCTTACCACGATGATAAAGAACACGCATAATAAATTCTTGAAAATTCTGATGTTTGTATTATCATGAAAAAGTAAAATTTACCCTTTTGAATTATGAATGGCGGAATTTATGGCTGAAAATAATATAAGAAATATAGCAATTATTGCACACGTTGACCACGGCAAAACAACACTTGTTGACTGTCTTTTAAAACAAGCGGGAGTGTTTCGTGAAAATCAGCATGTTGAAGAACGTGTTTTAGACAGTAACGATTTAGAGCGTGAAAGAGGAATTACAATTCTTTCCAAAAATATTGCCATTGACTATAAAGGCACAAAAATCAATGTCGTTGATACCCCGGGACACGCAGATTTCGGCGGAGAAGTTGAACGTGTACTTGGTATGGTTGACGGCGCACTTTTAATTGTTGATGCGGCAGAAGGACCGATGCCTCAAACAAGATTTGTACTTTCAAAAGCACTTGAACTTGGTTTAAAAATTATCGTTGTTATAAATAAAATCGACAAACCGGCAGCAGAACCTCTGACCGCTTTAGATAAAGTTTTTGATTTGTTTACGGAACTAACCGACAGAGCAGATTTAATTGACTTTCCGTTCATTTTTGCAAGCAGTTTAAACGGTTTTGCAATAAAAGAACTTGAGGACGAACCAAAAGATATGGTGCCGTTATTAGACTGTATTTTAGAAAACATCTCTGCACCCGAAGGCGACCGGAATAAGCCGTTTCAATTCAGAGCAACCACTCTTGATTACAACGAATACGTAGGAAGAATTGTTATCGGAAGAATTGCCCAAGGGGTTGTGCATAGCCAAGATACTGTTTGTTGGATTCAGGCTGACGGAACCCAGTCAAAAGGTAAAATTACAAAACTTTTCGGGTTCCACGATTTAGGCAGAATTGAAATACAGGAAGCAAAAGCAGGCGACATTGTCGGAATTGCAGGATTCAGCGATATTCAAATTGGCGAAACCCTTTGCGACAGTGAAAATCCGCAGGCTTTGCCGTTAATTAAAGTTGATGAACCGACATTGCAAATGAATTTTTCTGTCAATGACAGTCCGTTTGCAGGTCAGGAAGGTAAGTTTGTAACTTCAAGACAGTTAAGAAAAAGACTTTACACAGAACTTGAAAAGAACGTAAGTTTAAGGGTTGAGGATACGGATTCAACAGACTGTTTTAAGGTTTCAGGCAGAGGCGAGCTTCATTTGAGTATTCTTATAGAAACAATGCGCCGTGAAGGGTATGAATTTGCGGTATCAAAACCTGAAGTTATATTTAAAAACATCAACGGAGAACAGTGTGAACCTTATGAAAACTTAATTGTAGATGTTCCTGACGAATATGCAGGCTCTGCGATTGAACGTCTTTCAAACCGCAAGGGTGAAATGAAGGATATGAAATCCGCTAAAGGCAGAACACATTTGACCTTCCACATTCCTGCAAGAGGTTTAATCGGATTCAGAAACGAATTTATCCGAATGACAAGAGGGGAAGGGATTATGTACCATACCTTCCTGCATTACAGACCTTATGCAGGTGATATCAGCCGTCAAAGATGCGGTTCAATTATCGCTCACGAACAGGGTGAGGCTATTCCTTACGCTTTGGCACAATTTGAAGACAGAGGAGTATTCTTTGTAACTCCCAAAACAAAAGTTTACAGAGGAATGATTATCGGGGAAGGCAACAGACCGCAGGATATCGTTGTAAACATCTGCAAAACAAAGAAATTAACTAATATGAGAAGTTCAACGGCAGATGTTATGGTCACATTGCAGGCTCCAAGAATTTTATCGCTTGAAGAAGCGTTAGAATATATCACCGACGATGAACTTGTCGAAATTACTCCCGAAAACATCAGACTTCGAAAAGCGGATTTGAACAGAAAAATTTATAATTAATTATTCAATAATTTTACCGTCGAAAACATCCATAACCATATTGACATTATCAGAATGAAATGCAGAATTTTCTTTATTTTCCGAATCTGAAAAACTGACAGGATTTTCACTATCGATAGAGTTTTTTGCCTCAGAAATATCTTCTTCATTTTGTTCTATTGCATCGATAACATCTTCTTCATCAGCAATTTCTTCGGGAATTAAGGGCTTTTTAGGTTCAACACTCGGAGCAGGTACTGTCAATTCTTCACGCAATTTATCATCCCCTGACTGAGGCGCACGAAGAATAATCTTAGGATTTCCTCCGGTTACTGCCTTAGATGCAGAGTCAATCAAAGCCATTCGCGCTGGTTCTTCCCTGAATTTTGTCAGCCATCCTTCTGTTTTAATGGCTATTATAACTTCATCGGGGCTAAATTTAACAGGCAATGCATATTGCTTTAAAATTGACCTTGATGCAAAACTTGATATGTTATCAAGGAATTTAGCCCAAATGTCTTTAATTTCTGAACTTCCACCCTTTGAAGCCTCATTTTGAACTTTAATCGGAGGTTCACTTTGAACTGTTTTGGAAATATTTTCCTGTACAGGTTCGTGTTTAACGGCTTTGGGTTCATCTTTTTTATCATTAACAGCCATTTTATTAACAGGCATAGGCGGTGTATTGTATGCAGGAGCAGGTTTTACCACATGACCTGCTTCAAGTTGGCTCAGCCTGTTTTGCAAATCCTCAAGTTTTGTGTTTTGAGTTAAGTTAGACATATCAAGAACTGCAACATCAAGCCATAATTTCGGATTTGTTGTTAATTTCAGTTCTTTAATATAGGCACTGCACTTATCTATCAGCGAAACAATCTGATGCGTTTCAATATTATCCAAATATGATGAAAGTTTACTAACCTGTTCTTCATTCAACTGAACAACACCTGCAACGGATTTAGCTTCGGTCGATTTTAAAATCAACGCATTTCTCAGGTATTCCAGGAAATTTGACAAAATCTGCGAAGGCTCATTTCCCTGATTATAAATATTATTCAAAACAACAAGTGCCGAATTTGAATCCGATTTTATTATATTTTCAAATAATTCACTCAGAGAATCGAACGATAAACGACCTAAGAGCCTGTTAATATCATCAACCGATATGGCTTCTTTTGTCGAATTTAACACGCTTAACTGATCTAAGAGTGCAATAGAATCTCTCATTCCGCCTGCCGAATTAGAAGCAATATAATTTAATGCTTCATCAGTTATATTAATCTTTTCATTATCAGAAATAAATCTCAAATGCTTTGTTATATCATCTGTTGTAATACGTTTAAAATCAAACCTTTGACAACGGCTTTTGATAGTATCCAAAACTTTGTGAACTTCAGTTGTTGCAAGAATAAAAATTACATTTGCAGGAGGTTCTTCAAGAGTTTTCAATAAAGCATTAAACGCAGTTGGAGTAAGCATGTGAACTTCGTCTATAATATAGATTTTATAACGACTGCGAATAGGCGCCATAGCGACATTTTGGATAATTTCTTCAGCATCACTTACCGAACGGTTGCTTGCGGCGTCGATTTCGATTACGTCAATAGGGATTGACTTTGTAATGTTTATACAATTATCACACTCATTACAGGGAGAAACCGTAGGGCCGTTTACGCAGTTTAAAGATTTTGCAAAAATACGGGCAGTTGAAGTTTTACCCGTTCCTCTCGGACCGGTAAAAAGATAAGCATGAGAAATTCTGTCCGATTCAATAGCATTAGTCAGAGCCTTTTTGACATGCTCTTGGCCTACAATTTCTTCCAACTTCTGCGGTCTGTATTTTCTGTATAAAGGTACATAACTTTTATTCATGATAAAGTTATTATAGCAAATAAATTTGCAAAAAGGACTGTTTATGAAAATTATTAAACCGAATAGACTTCAAAAAGGCGATACCATAGGAATTATTGCACCCGCAGGGAATGTTGAGGAGGATAAAATTCTAAACTCCGTAAAATACTTTGAAAGTTTAGGTTACAAAATTAAGTTAGGGGAAAATATTTTTAAAACTGAGCGATATCTTGCAGGGAATGATAATGAGCGTCTTGAGGACCTGCATAACGCTTTTGCGGATAAAGATATAAAGGCAATTATTTGTGCAAGAGGAGGTTACGGCAGTTTAAGACTTATTAATAGAATTGATTATGATTTGATTAAAAATAGCCCGAAAATCTTTTGCGGATACTCAGATATCACGGCACTGTCGCTTATGTTTCTAAAACGGGCAGGATTAATAACTTTTTCTTCTCCGATGCCGAAAGGTGATTTTCAGCCTGAAAATATTGATGAATTTACTGCAGAAAACTTTTGGCAGACTTTGACAAATGACAAAATAACAATAACCGCACCGAATTTAAAAATATACAATGAAGGAAAAGCAGAAGGTATTTTGTGGGGCGGAAACCTGGCAACAGTCTGCTCACTTTGCGGAACGGATTTTATCCCTGATGAAAAATCTATATTCTTTGCGGAAGA
>Ga0256405_10006747_pt1 | contig 18029 bp, 19 predicted proteins | sample RumenRJG_02DNA_FD_189096 | JGI IMG/M metagenome (GOLD analysis project Ga0256405, IMG submission 189096) | Bovine rumen microbial communities from Lethbridge, Alberta, Canada - RJG_02 | ecosystem: Host-associated > Mammals > Digestive system > Stomach > Rumen | place: Canada: Alberta... | reverse complement strand
ATAAATAATATCCAAAAGCGAAAAAAGGCACATAAATCAGCACACAAAAAGAGGACAACTTTATATGGTTATCCCCTAAAGTTGTCCCCTAAATTGTTTGGCATTCCCCTAAAGTGTTTGGTTAGCCTCTTATTGGATCTTAAACTCATCACCATCTAGTGACATACACAAGTTCGTCTTTAAAATGATGGTATTTTCATCTTTAAATGTAAAGTAAATCTCTTTTACGTTATCTCCTGCAAAGCCACTAAAACTAATCTTATCAACTTTACAAGACATATTAGAACCCATAAAACTGCATGTTCCTTCATATGTACCCATTCCTGCAAATAAGTTTTCATATAGTAAGAAACTTGCATCATCATATAATTCAAAGTAAGGTAAGTAATCAGAATTCAAATCTGATGCATAAGAACCATTGTAGACATATCTAGTAAAATTATCATCAAATTCTATACCACAAATCGGACCCTCATCCATTAACTTAAAGATATCGTTCTTTTTAGAACCATGAAGATCATCTAATAGTTTTAAAGTTTCTTTATCACTTACTTGGAAGACAAAATTATCAACTCTTTTACCATTATGATCATTAAATGATTTAAAGTTAGAAAACATTAATACATCACCTTCCATACCATATAATCCATTAACTTCTACAAAATCACCTGCAATATTATCAACTAAAGTAAATGAACCATCTTTTCTTAATTCAATATATTGCATACATCCATCTTCATTATAATAAGTACCAAAGTTTTTAAATGTACTTGTACTACCAGTACCATTAGGGCCACTATTAGTGTTAGTATTAGTGTTGGTGTTGGTATTAGTATTTGAATTATTATTTGTGGTATTACTATCAAAATCAATAGAGAATCTATCTCCAGTAGCACTTACTCCCACATCGTTTTGTAGAATTAAAGTTTTATTATCATTTATTAGAAAATCAAAACTTCTATTTTCAGAATCGTTTTCACATTTTAAAGTAATGATATTTTTATTTAATGTATATGTGCCATTAAATTCAAAGATGCCAAATTCATTTTTATCAATTAAGGCAAAAGAATTATCTTTTCTAAGTTCTAGATATGATGGCTCTTTAATATTTTGAGAAATATTATAGTAAGTTCCATAGGCAAATGTAACACCATCGTTTTCTGGTTTACTTGTAGTAAAGGAATCTGCAGATTTTGATCCTGCAAGGCTTGTCCTTAAGATGATATTATCATTATCAACAATCTCAAATTTGATAGTTTCAAATTCGCCTACTTGAGTTTTTTCAACTTCTAGATTGATGACATTTTGATTAATTGACCATGTGCCACTTACTTCATAAGTTCCATCAAAGAAATTATCAGTTAAAACAAAACTATTATCTTTTCCAAACCATATTTTTGAATGTTCGGCATTGCCATATTCATCAATGGTGTTATAGTATGTTTTCCCTGCAATGTCATACTTATTGTTGTTAGTACAACCACAAAACATTATTAGTGATAATATTAGTAACAATAATTTTTTCATATTTTTTCCCTCTTAACTTTATTATATATTAAAAGGATGTATAAACATCCTTTAATATTTTAAGCATCTTTTAAGAAAACTTTATATGCACGATATGCCTCATAAATATCACCTTTTGAAGCAGTTTCATATGGTGCATGCATATTTTGTACAGCTATACCAGCATCAATAACATCCATATTGTGGTTCGCAAGCACATAAGCAATTGTGCCGCCTCCTCCTTGATCGACTCTGCCAAGTTCAGAGAATTGGAACATTATCTTATTCTTATCCATTATCTTTCTAATCTTAGCTACAAATTCTGCAGGAGCATCACTAGAACCAGATTTACCACCAGATCCAGTAAATTTATTAAAGGAAATACCTTTTCCTAAATAAGCAGCATTTTTAGCTTCGTTTACTTGAGGATAATTAGGATCATATCCAGCAGAAACATCACTTGATAACATAAATGATCTTTCTAAGGCATGTCTTAGTTTTAAATCACTATAATTTTTGTCTTGTAGATTTAATAGTTCTGCAACACAGTTTTCAAAGAAAGCTGATTGAGCACCTGTTGAACCCATAGAGCCAATTTCTTCTTTATCTGTAAGAATACATACAGAAGTACGTTTTGGATTATTAGATTCAAGTAATGCCATTAAAGATGTGTAAGCACAAATTCTATCATCATGGCCATAACCCATAACTAAACTTCTATCTAAACCTAAATCTCTAGCCTTACCTGCAGGAACAAGTTCTAATTCTGCAGAGATAAAATCATCTTCTTCAATGTTGTAGTCTTTTTTAAGAATATTTAAAATGTTTTTCTTAACTAAATCTTTTCCTTCTTTTTTACTTTTTGCAGGAATAGAACCAGCTAAAGCATTTAAGTCTTCACCTTCAACTACTTTAGCACCAGTCTTAGTTAATTGATCTCTAGATAGATGTATTAATAAATCAGATATTTCTAAAATAGGATCAGATTCTTTTTCGCCAATACAAACATTGATCTTGCTTCCATCCTTTTTACATACAACACCATGTAGCGCTAAAGGTCTAGCTACCCATTGATACTTTTTAATGCCACCATAGTAGTGAGTATCAAATAATACTAATCCTGTATCTTCATAAATTGGATTTTGTTTTAAATCAATACGAGGTGAATCAATATGTGCACCTAAGATATTCATACCATCTTCTAATTCATCTTTACCTATGACAAATAGTGCAATTGATTTATCACGATTATTGAAATAAACCTTATCTCCTGCTTTAAGACTCTTAACAGTACTAAACTCTTTAAAACCAGCTTTCTTAGCTAATTTAATAGTTTGTTCTACTGCTTCTCTTTCGGTTTTTGCATTATCTAAAAACTTCTTATAGCCTTCAGAAAAATCCATTACCTTTTTAATATCTTTTTCTTGGTATTTATCCCATACTGTTTTCATAAACTTCTCCTTCTAATAAGAACTTAATATCTCTTTTATAAGTTTAACAAATTTTTGTCTATCTATATCTAAAAACACTTCACAATTTCTTTCTTTGAATTTAGTATCAGACCATAAATCAGTAACTGTTTTACCTCTAGTGATGTTTCCTCTTGTTTCTACATAGACACCACATTTTTCAGATTTAAACCATTCAGGATACACCAAATATACTATTGGAGTTGAATCGTGTTGGCAAAGGCCATGTAGATAATACTTCTTTCTATTCGCAAGTAAAACAGATGTAGAATCTTTAAATAGTTTTGCAGCCTTTGTATCTATCTTATATAAATCTAATACTTCTTCATCAGCTAAATATGCTTTATGAGTAACATCTAATCCAAACATATTAACTTTCATGCCAGATTTAAATACTATTTCAGCTGCCTCTGGATCAGCTAAAATATTAAATTCAGCACATGGACTTACATTTCCTCCATCTGCAGCGCCACCCATGATATTTAATTGTTTAACATGTTCAACAAAATCAGGATATTTAATGATGGTTGTGGCAATGTTTGTTAAAGGACCAATTGCAATTATAGTAAGATCTTTGTTTAATTCTTTTGCTTTCTTATGCATTGCATCCCAGGCTTTTTCAGTTTCAATAGGTGCTTTAGATCTTTCGATAATAGCTCCACCTATTCCATTATCACCATGAACACCTGCAGCTGTTTTAAGTTCTCCTATTAAAGGCTTTGTTGCTCCTTTATATACCTTAACATCAGCTCTACCAGCTAAATTAAATACATCTGCACAATTTCTAAAAGCATTCTCCAAAGAAGTATTACCTGCAACAGCTGATGCACCTACAATATCTAACTGTTCCAATTTACAAGCAATCATAATCGCTAAAGCATCATCTATTCCAGTATCTGTATCTATCCAAATAGGTAATTTATTCATTAGATCTTCCACCCTTCATATTGTTTGCATGCATCAATTAACAATTGCACAAATTTATCTCTATTTAAACCTACTACACATTTACAATTTGGCTTATTTCCAGTTCTACCTAAATAATCAGCAACAGTTGTACCTCTTGTATAATTTCCTGATAGTTCAACATCAACATAATAATCTTTTATAGTGAATACTTCAGGATGGATTAAAGACATTATGGCACATGGATCGTGTAAGGTAGCTCCTTTATGTCCTAATGATTTTACATGAATAAAGAAAAAGTCAAACCACTCAGCTACCACTTTAGCAACCGGGTTATTTAAATTTCTAATAATATCAAACTCTTCAGGATAGACTAATGCTTTTTCAGTTACATCTAAACTAGACATTTGAAGTGGCAGACCACTATGAAATACTGTATAAGCAGCTTCGGGATCTACTAAAATATTGAATTCAGCAGCTGGTGTCCAATTGCCATTTCTTAAACCTCCACCCATAATTGAGATTATTTCTATCTTCTCTTTTAGTTCAGGATGAGACAGTAGTAATGCTGCAACATTACTTAAAGGACCTGTAGCAACTATAATCACTTTTTCTTTAGATTCTTTTAATACTTTAGCCATCATTTCTACTGCAGATAATTCTGATTCTTCATGATTTGGTTCAGGTAATTCAGGACCATCTAAACCTGATTCTCCATGGAAATTTGGAGCTATTATTAAATCAGATAACAATGGTACTTTTCTGCCTCTAGCAACCTCTATATCAATTTTTAATAAAGCAGCTATTCTTCTAGCATTATAAGTAACTTTATCTAGTGTTTGATTACCTGCAACAGTTGTGATTGCTTTAATATCAAACTCATTACATGCTTTAGCTAAAACCCAAGCAATCGCATCATCGTGACCTGGATCACCATCTAATATCACTGGTATTTTCTTATTAGTATCCATATTATTCCCCATAATTTCTTGTTTTTATTTTAACACACTAGTACTTCTAGATATGTTTAGACTATATATACAGATATAGTATATGATATATATAACAAAGAATTTTATATAGAAAGGTCAGTCAATATGAAATACTCATTTCCGAAAATTGATTTACATTTACATTTAGATGGTTCTTTTAGAACTTCTACTATCTTTGAACTTGCTGAAAAACAAAATGTTGAAATGCCTGCTGATACTCTTGAAGAATTTGAGCAGTGGATGAAGAAATGTTCGTATTCAGGAAGTGTCAATGAATATCTCAAGATGTTTGATGTCACTACAAAGGTTATGCAAGATAAAGATTCTTTATCAAGAATTACCTATGAGCTGATTGAAGATCTATCTAATCAGGGGCTGGTATATGCAGAAATAAGATTTGCACCACAGCTTCACACCAATAAAGGAATGTCACAAAAAGATGCAATTGAGGCAGTATTAGATGGAAGAAACAAAGCGATGAATGATTATCCAGATATCAAAATTGGAATAATCAACTGTATGATGTGTGTTGGACCAGAAACTGTAAACTGGGATGCCAATATGGAGACAGCTACAATAACTTCAAAGTATCTTGATAAAGGTGTAGTGTGTCTTGATCTTGCTGGAGCTGAAGGAATTGTTCCTTTAAGCAATTTTGCACCATTATTTGAAAAAGCAAAAGAATTAGGTACACCATTGATATGTCATGCAGGAGATTCTCAGGATTGGACAACTGTTGAAGATGCGATAAAAATGGGAGCACAAAGAATCGGACATGGTCATCATGTCTATGAAAATCCATATTGGTCTAGATATTGTGCAGATCACAATATTGCCTTAGAGATATGCCCTACTTCCAATGTACATTGTCAAACCAGACAATCATATGAGTTGCATCCTGCCTATAATCTATATTCGTTAGGCGTACCAGTTACAATCAATACTGACAATATGACTATGTCTAGAGTAAAATTGGATGATGAATATGATCATTGTCTTAATGAAATGGGATTTGAATATGAAGATCTGATACTTATGAATATCAATTCTGCCAGATATTCATTCATGAATGATGAAGATAAAAACAGAGTTATAAAACAATTAGAAAAATGTCTAGATGAGGTATGTCAATGAAACAAGCGCACATACAATTAGATGAAAAAGTAAATGCTAAATGCGCTTTGATGCCTGGTGATCCTAAAAGAGTCGATGTTATTGCATCTTGCTTAGAAAATGTAGAAGAACTAACTTTCAATAGAGAATATAGATCTATTGTGGGTGAGTATAAAGGTATGAGAGTTATTGGTATTTCTACTGGTATGGGTGGTTCTTCTGTAGCTATTGCAATTGAAGAACTTAAAAATATCGGTGTCAATACCATGATGAGAATTGGTTCTGCAGGTGCTATGCAAGAAAATATTAATCTTGGTGATCTTATTATTCCTGAAGCAGCTATAAGAGATGAAGGCACATCAAAGAATTATATTGATTCAATATATCCTGCAGCAGCTGATTACAAACTATTAAACTATTGTGTAGAAGTTTCAAAAGAAATGAATTATCCACACCATGTGGGAGTTATACTATCGCATGAATCATTTTATTATGATGAAGACGAACAAGATAGTTTGAAATGGTCTAAGAAAGGTGTATTAGGTTCTGATTTTGAAACAGCTGCTTTATTTACTGTAGGAAGGCTTAGAAATATACATTGTGCTTCTATTTTAAATAATGTAGTACTTTGGGGAAATAATACTGAAGATTCTATCGGTTCATATCAAACAGGTGAAAGTAAAACTTCTCTAGGAGAATTAATGGAAGTTAAAGTAGCTTTGGAAGCAATGTATCGCTTACAAAAAGAACTATAAAAAATGCCACTTATTAGTGGCATTTATTTAACTTAAATCTTTAATATCCGGTATTGATCTAGCAGCACCAACACCTTGTACAGTAATACTAGAAGCTTTACTAGCTAAATCTAAAGCTTTTTTAATATCTTTATCTTTTAAATATGATGCGATAAAGAATCCTGTAAATGTATCACCTGCTGCAGTAGTATCAACAGCTTCAACTTTATAAGCATCTTGGTGAATTAATTCATCTTTATATAGATAGTAGGAGCCTTTTTCCCCTATTGTCATAATAATCATCTTATCAAAGAATTCTTTTTTAATTCCTTTGATAATTTCATCAATATCATTACCATCATATTTTATTAAACCTGCAGCTTCTATTTCATTGACAATAAAGACATCAATTTTATCCAAAGGATATGTGAATACTTTTTCATTCATTGGTGCACTATTGAATACAATAATCATTTCTTTATCATGAGCTGAGTTAATTAAATAACTTAAACAAGATATTTCATTCTGTATTAATAAGACATCACCTTTTTCAAAATGAGACAAGACATCATCAATTTGTTTTTCATCTATTAATTGATTTGCCCCACCATGAAGAATAATACGATTTTGACCTTTACATATTTCAATAATCGCATGACCTGTAGCACTATTATCATCTTTAAATAAATAATCAGTATTTACATGATATTGATTTAAATAATCAATTAGTTCTTGTCCATCATTACCTACTCTTCCTGCATGATAGACATCTAAACCAGCTTTAACTAAAGCTATAGATTGATTTAAACCTTTGCCACCATAATTCTTTGTATATGATAAAGAAGATTGTGTTTCTTTAGGCTCAGTAAAATGATCCATTTCATAAACATGGTCATAATTTAAAGAACCGAAACTTAAAACTTTCATTATTCTTCAATTGCCTCTAAAGCAATCTTAATCATATCTACAAGACGAGTTTGTCTTTCTTGAGATGTTGTTTCAACATGAGTAACTAAATTATCAGAAACAGTTACTAGACATGCAGCTTTCTTGCCTAATGCTTTTGCTGTAGCAAATAAACCAAATGATTCCATTTCTGCAGCTAATAGATGATTGTCTGCAGCTGTTTTTAATACATAAGGCATTACACTTTCATCATAATAGAATACATCAGAAGACCAAATAGGTCCTTCAATTAACTTAATACCTAATTTATCTGCAGCTTCCTTTAGTTTTTCGTTAAGCTCAGGATCTGGGTATTGTACACTTGAATCATCATTTAATTTACACTTAGCAAAAGATGAATCAGAATATGCACTAGTTGCAAGAATTGTATCATAAACATTGATTTCTTCAGTAAATGCACCTGCAGAACCAATTCTAATGATAGTCTCTACGCCATAGAATGCGAATAATTCATGAGCATAAATACCAATTGATGGAATACCCATACCTGAACCCATAACAGATATTTTCTTTCCGTTATATGTTCCAGTGTAACCAAACATGTTTCTAACCGCATTAAATTGCACAGGATCCTCTAAGAATGTCTCAGCAATAAACTTAGCACGAAGTGGATCTCCTGGCATTAACACAATTTTAGCAACGTCGCCCATTTCAGCTTGAAGATGAGGTGTAGCCATAAATTTTCCTCCTTATTATTAAATAAATTCTTATCTTGATTATAACACAGGCTAAATAATTAATCTTTTTTGTATTTATCTATTAAGTACTGATATCTTTCAATAACAGATTTCATTATTTCATTCCAATCTACAGGAATAGTTTCTTTTGCTTGAATGCCTATTGCTCTAGTTGAATCTAAATCAGCTAAGGCGTTTTTAATTACTTCATATAGATCATTTGCATCATCTTCACAACAAAAGCCATTTATACCATCATCTATAATTTCCGCTGAACTAGAGCCTTTAATCACAATTGAAGCAGTAGAAGCATTTGCAGCCTCTCTAACTACCATAGGCGCATTATCATATAAAGATGGGAAAACAAATAAATCAGCTAAAGAATATAATCCATATAATAATTCTTCTTTTAATATATGTCCCAATATATAACTATTATCTTCAATATTAAATTCTTTAATCTTGTCTTTGATGTCTTTCTCATGAGGGCCTTTGCCCGCAAGCAACAAATTAAAATCAATATTATTTTTCTTTAATAATGCGCAAGCTTCAAGAATTCTTTCAATATTCTTTTTAAAATTCATTTGCCCCACAAATAATAGACAAGGATAATCATTATCAATATGAAAATGTTTCTTCGCTTCTAATTTCCATGTAGGATCAATTTCTTTAATCTTCATACCATTAGGAATTACATGGATTGGGCCACTATATCCATATGATCTTAAAGTATCTGCAGAATTATTAGAAACAGCCCACACTTCATCACATTTATTATAAAAACTCACAACCACATCAGTACCAATGCTAGCCATCGTTTTAGAACCTGTCATTTGTAAAAAATCATCATAATATTTTGAATGGAATGTTCCTACAATCGGTATTTTTCTATCTTTTGCATATTTAATACCTTCATACCCTGCAATAAATGGCGTATGGACATGAACAATATCAAAATCAGTCATATCTAAACGCGCTTTATAATGCAAATCAAAAGGAGGTAGTCCCGCATCATATTGAGACATAATAGGAACTTTTTTTGCATAGTAATCAATTATTTCAAAAGGAAATCTTCCTCTATATCCAAATTTATCTAATGGTACAACAGCTGTACATTCATGCCCCATATTCGCAATTGTTTCACAATAGTTGTATACAACTCTGCCAACACCATCAATAATAGGCAAAAAAGAATCTGAGAATTGTCCAATTTTCATAATGTAATCCAATACCTTTCTAAATATTCTTGATCAGGTGAATAATATATATCATTTTCATATACACCATTATTATTTAAAATAATTCTTCTTGAACCTTCATTATTCTTATTACAAGTAATTAATACTTTATCTAAATGATATTGTCTTTTACAAATAGGTAAAAAATCTTTAAGCATTCTAGTACCTATACCCTTTTTTCTATATCTAGGTTTAATACTATAACCAATATGTCCTCCATATTTACTTAAAAAAGGATGACTTTCAGCTTCAGGACGCAAATTAAGCATTCCTACTACTTCATCATTTAAAAGATATAGATATTCAAAACCAATGGAATATCCAGGAGGCAAAGTATCATATCTTTCAAATAATTTGCATTCTAAATCCCATTTTTCAATATCATCAAATTTTTGTAGTCCTGAACATCCATCGAAATCAGATTTTTCTTTAAGCATCTCATCACGATACTGTCTTATAGAATTATAGTATTCAGGTTTGATTTCACTAAAAAAGTATTTCTCCATCTACTTCTATTATACCTTGTCAAAAACTATTGTTTAAGATAAAATATATAAGCGCATAGGGGAGTAGTATAGCGGTAGTACATCGGTCTCCAAAACCGCTAGTGTGGGTTCAACTCCTACCTCCCCTGCCATTTATTAAAACAAACTACTCATCAGAGTAGTTTTATTTTAGAAATCTAATTTTTCTTGATTATTATATACAAAGTATAAAGTTAACATAAAAGTCAGTATCTCACATACTAGAAATACATACCATACACCTTTAGCACCAAATAATAATGGAATAATAATTACAGAAGCGTTTTGGAATATAACATTTTCAAATAAGGATAATATAAAACTATTTTTATGTTCACCAATAATATTTGCGACTTCTTGTACTAAAACATTAAAACCAAAGAATAATAATGATAATGGATAGATATTTAAACCATAAGAAACCATATTCTTAACATTATCTGATGATAATTCAGTTAAATAAAGAAATAGTATTATCTTTTTAGAAGAAATAATTAATAGTATTACAAAAATAACTAAACTATATATTAGTGTTATAGATTGAAGGCAAATCTTTTTAAATTTACTATTATTCTTTTCACCATAACTATATGAAATAATTGGTGAAACAGATCCTAACAAACCAAAATAACAAGATGTGAACATCCATACGACATTAGAAACAATTGTATAAGCAGCAACTAATTCTTCTTGTCCTAAAACTAAGTTAACTCTATTTGTGATATAACTACTTATTGATATTGCGATTGAAGTAAAGAATTGTACCCTACCGTATTTAAGAACACTCTTTAATAAATCTGTAATATTTGATTTAGGTTTAACAAGATGTATTTCATTATTCTTATTCAAATAAAAGAACAAAGCAAATATAAATACTGCAATATTTCCTAATAGATTAGAATATGCAGCACCTTTCATACCAATATTTAATCTAACAATAAACAACCAATCAAAGAATATTTGAAAACAAATATTAATAACTTGACTAAACATCGCAAATTTTGGTTTTCCAGCAATAATATAAAATGAATTAAAAATAAAATTAACTAATACTATAGGTAGATATATTACATAAATATGAAAGAATTCTACAGCATAAGGAAATAATAATTCTGTAGCACCCAAAAAAGATAATAGTGGTCTTAATACAACAGAAAAAATAATTGATAATAATATTCCAACTAAGAAAACAAATATTATCATTGTGCTAAAGTCTGAATTAGCTTCATCATTTTTACCTTCACCCATTTTGATTGAACAAACCGTAGATATTGAGCCCATAAGCATGTTTAAAGCATCTACCATCATAAATAGTGGTAAACAAATTGATAAAGCTGCCAGTGCGTATTGTCCTAAGTACCTTGAAATAAATAAACCATCATCTAAAGTAGATAAAAAAGATACCACAAGACGTGTAAACACAGGTAAAGATACAAATTTTAATAATTCAAGTAAAGAAAAATCTTTTCCTATTGTTGTAGTGTTAGACATAAGCCCTATTATAACAAAAAACTGATATATTACTACATCAGTTTTGTGACTAATTGTTCTAATAGAGTATCATTATAGTTTTCAATATATCCTTCATCTGCATCATTAGCTAGTTCAGGATCCATTGGAAGCTTACCTAATACTTCTAGACCATATTTCTTAGCAGTATTATCAGTTTCATCATTTTTATATAGTTTTATTTCGTGATCGCAATTATCACACTTAATATAAGCCATATTTTCAATTAAACCAGTGATTGGTTTATTTACTTGTTTAGCCATATTGATAGCCTTACCCACTACCATAGAAACAAGTTTTGAAGGAGTTGAAACCATCACAAATTCATCCACTGGTAATTGTTGAATAACAGATATCGCAATATCTGATGTGCCAGGAGGCATATCAATTAATAAATAATCCAATTCAGACCAATGTACCTCAGTATAGAATTGAGTAATCATATTACCTAATATTGGTCCTCTCCACAACACCGCATCATCTTCATTTTCTAACATCATATTTATAGATACTACTTTAATACCTAATTTAGTTATTGCTGGATAGATTCCTGTTTCATCACCTAATAATTGTTCAGATAAACCAAACATCTTAGGTATACTAGGACCAGTTATATCACCATCCATAATTCCTACATTATAGCCTTTTCTTGCTAACTCGATAGCTAATAAAGAAGTAACCATCGACTTACCAACGCCACCCTTACCAGATAAGATGCCAATAATCTTTTTAATCTTAGTATCAGCTGTTGGTTTTATTTCAGGTGCAGTTCTGCTTGAACAATCTTTATTACAAGACCCACATGCACCACCACAATTTAATTCAGACATAAAAATACCTCCACAAATATGATAGCACAATGTAAAATAATGATATGAAAATTGCTATATCTGCTTGTTTACTTGGTGATAATGTTAGATATGATGGTTCTAATAAAAAGAATAATGAAATTATTAAACTATTAGCTAATCATGAATATATTAAAATATGTCCTGAAATACTCAGTGGTTTTAAAATACCACATGAAGCTTTAGAAAGAAAAAATGATAAAGTATATACCAAATCACATAAAGATGTAACTGCTAAATTAAATAAAGGTTCTGCTAAGGCTTTAAAACTTATTGAAGGATGTGACATTGCAATACTTAAAAGTAAATCACCTAGTTGTGGATATAAAAAGATATATGATGGAACTTTTTCAAATACTTTAATAGATGGTAATGGTATATTTACTGATATGTGTATAAAAAACGGTATAGAAATCTATACCGAAAATGATTTAGAAATATTAAATGAATTATTAAAATAAATCTGAAAAATAATCTAAAAGAAAATGTGCACAACCATCTTGGTTATTGGTTAAATCAGTGATATAGTCAGCACATTTTTTTGTTTCTTCTGCACCATTTTTCATACAGACACCAATTCCAGCTGTAAGTAATAATTCATTATCATTATTCATATCACCAACTGCTATAACATCATTTAAATCAATATCATTATGTTCACAAAACATCTTTAAAGCATTACCTTTATTAGACTTTGCATGCACAAATTCCATCATTGTTGTTTGAGTCTTACAAGCTCTATATCTATCATTTGATATTTGATTAGCTAAAGGTTCAATCTTTTTCATTGTTTCTTCATCTACTCTAAACATTAATTTACCACATGGTTTTTCCCATAATACTTCAAGTGGAACTATGACATTACCCATTTTATTTCTTTTTTTAGAACTTAAAGCCATTTCATCTTCATATAATAAATAACGTTTGCCTTCTCTATATATCGATGCATTTAGATCAGGAAACTTCCCTAACAACTTATCGCATATATCTTTTACATCTTCACTAGATAGTTCATATAGATGTTTAATATCATTTTTATCTAAATCATAGTATTCTGAACCATTTAAACCAATTAATAAAGAAAATGAAAAAGGTAAATCCCATTCATTAACTATCTGTTTGAGTTGTAAGACATCTCTTCCAGAAGCAATACCTAATTTAATACCCTTTTCATTTATTTTATTTAATACATCAATTGTATAATCAGATGGTTTAACACTACCATCTCTTGTTAGAGTTCCATCAATATCAAAGACTGCAAGTTTAATCATATCTGAATAAATCATCGCTTTCTTCTTCTTTAGAATATTCAGGAAGATCTGGTAGTTCATTTAATGTATATAACTTAAATGAATCCATGAATTCTTCTGTTACTTCATATAAAATAGGTCTACCTGCTGCTTCTGATCTGCCAGCTTCTCTAATAAGATTGCGTGCTTGTAGCTTTCTAAGCATTACATCTGCACTTACACCTCTTAACTCTTCTATTTCAATTCTAGTTATAGGTTGTTTATAAGCAATGATCGCTAAAGTTTCTAATGCAGCTTGAGATAAAGTGTTAGGCTTAGATACACCAAATAATTCTTGGGCATATGGATATACATCTTTCTTAGTAATAAATTTGTATACTGAACCATAACCAACTAATTCAATTCCAAATAATTCACTAGAATATTTTCTTTGGATGTTTTCTAGAATAATCTTTGTATCTTCAATAGATTTATCAATCGCAAGTGACAATTGTTCAATTCTAGCACCATCTTCACCTACCACATATAATAAACCTTCAACTATCGCTTCAATATTACTAGGTTGAGCAACTGTTTGTTTCTTAATAACTTCTACTTTTTTTACTAGACTATTATTGTCTAACCAAATCTTTTTTTCATTTGGTGTCATTTCTCTACCAATACTATAAGCTCTAATCATGATTGCTACCTCTTCTAAACCATATATTTTCATTGTCATCAATACTAAATGTTAAGTAATGATCTTTTGCCATATCTAAAATCGCAATAAATGTAATCACATATTCATGAATATTATCACAATCTTCTAATAATGTTTCAAAACTAAATGTTTCAGGAAGATCTTTTAGTCTTGCCTTAATTTGTAAAACACGATCTTCTGGTGATAATTCTTTTTGTGTGAACTTTATATCTAAAGGTCTGGTTAATTGTAGTCTTCTTAAGACTTTATTCATAGCCTTTAATAGATCGTAAGGATCACCTTCTAATTTTTGTGTTTCAACATCATTTTGATGTTTAACAATCTCATCAAAAGAAATAGGTTTAGCTAATTGATCTTGTCTTTCAATAAATGAATCATATAAAGTAGAAGATACTTCTTTATATTTTTGATATTCAAGTAATCTTCTAACTAACTTATCTTTAGGATCTTCATAATCATCATCAATTTCATCATCTTTTCTAGGAAGTAATTTTTTAGATTTATATTCTATTAGAGTTGCTAGTTCTACTAAATATTCACTTTCAACTTCCAAATGTAATTCTTCCATTTGATGAAGATAATTAATGTATTGATCAGTTAAAACTTCCATATCCAAATCAAAAATATCTAATTGTTGCTCATGTATTAAATGAAGCATTAGATCTAAAGGACCTTCAAATTTAACTGTTTCAACTTCAAAACCCATCCCACATATTATACCATTAATTTGTGCTATTATTTAGATGAGGTATAAAAACATGAAAATAGGAATTGCAAATGATCATCCAGCTGTAGAATTAAAGAATTCAGTTATGAAATATTTAATTGATAAGGGTTATGAAGTAGTAAATTATGGTACAGATTCAACTGAGTCTTATGATTATCCCCTTGCTGCAGATATCTTATCAAAAGCTATATTAAATAAAGAAGTTGATTTAGGTGTTGCGATATGTGGAACAGGTGTGGGAATATCTATTGCTTGTAATAAACATAAAGGAATTAGAGCATGTTGCTGCTCAGAAGCAACATCAGCACGTCTAACTAGATCACATAATAATGCCAATATCATCTGTTTTGGCGCAAGAATAGTATCTAGTGAATTAGCTAATGATATTGTTGATACATTTATTAATACACCATTTTCTAATGATGAAAGACACATAAGAAGAATTGATATGATTAGTAAGATTGAAGAAAACGAGTTTTAACTCGTTTTTTTAAAGGAGGCAAAAATGAATACAATGCTTGATTACATCAAAGAAACACCAGATTGTTATTTAGACATTATAGATAATTCATATGAATATACAAAACAATTAGTTGATTTTTATATTAATAATAACTACCAAGGTATATATCTAATTGCTTCTGGTTCTTCATACAATGGCACATATTGTGCATTATCATTTATAAAACACATGACTGGTATCGATGTTAAACTTGAAACACCATTTAATTTTATAAATCATGAAATAGATTATTTAGATAGACAAATGCTTATTGGTATATCGCAATCAGGTTGTTCAACTAACACACTAGATGCCATTAAAGAATTAAATAAAAGAAATTATAGAACCATTGCTTTAGTTGGTAGAGATGATTGTGATGCAAAAGATATCGCCGATTTAACAATCAATTGGAAAGTTGGAGAAGAAAAAATTGGTTTTGTTACCAAAGGAGTATCTAGTCTTGCATGTTTCTTAATGTGTTTTGCAATTGAACTAAAAAGAGTTTTATTCAATCTTGATATAGAAAAATACAATCACATTAAAAATAAACTTAAAGAAGTAATTGATATACATCCTGAAATGGTAGAAAACACCATCAATATTTTCAATAAGAATATTTCAGATTTCACAGCTAGAGATACTGTATATGTTTTATCATCTGGACCAAATCTTGGTGTTGGCAAAGAAGCAGCTTTGAAAATAGCTGAAACATCATGTATAAATGCATATGCATATGAAGTCGAAGAGTTCTTACATGGTCCTTTGTATCCTTTAACACCTAATGCTTTAATTATTGTAATAGATAATAATGATCATCCTAGTTCTGAAAGAATGATTGATATTGCTTTGGCTTTAAAAGATATAACTGATAAAGTATATGTTGTTTCTAATAATCCACGCTTTGATGATTCACATAGTTTTAGAACTTCTAAACAAACTTGCCTTCATCGTTCCCCTTTATATAAATTAGCTTGTATCCAAACTCTTGCATATCTTATGAGCGAAGCTACTAATAAGTATGAACCACACCAGAAGATAAAAGACTTTAAAAAGGCAAATAAAGTATCAAGTAAATCAAGAAATAATCTATATTTAGACCTACAAAAAGTTAATAATAGTTGAGTAATACTCAACTATTTCTTTTCTTAATTCTAATGATATATCCTATTGCATAAACCCTTAAATTATGATAATATTTTAAAGCGTTCATCTTTTGATGAATGCAGATAGTCTGTGGATGGGTAGCGAAGAGGCTAAACGCGGCTGACTGTAAATCAGCTCCCACCGGGTTCGGCAGTTCGAATCTGTCCCCATCCACCACTTTGGGATGTAGCCAAGTGGTAAGGCAACAGACTTTGACTCTGTCATTTCGCTGGTTCGATCCCAGCCATCCCAGCCAGTATGACTCGGTAGCTCAGGCGGTAGAGCATTTGACTTTTAATCAAAGGGTCCCGGGTTCGATTCCCGGCCGAGTCACCACTGAATCTGCAGGTGTAGTTCAATGGTAGAACTCCAGCCCTCCAAGCTGATTACGTGGGTTCGATTCCCATCACCTGCTCCAATAAGGATATATGAAAATCCCTAATTAAAGGGATTTTTTAATTATATTATTATTTTGGGTGCAATTTTGGGTGCAAAGATGTATTTTAATCTATTGTAAATACTCTATCGCTAATTGTTCTTTAATCTTTCAAAGATGAATCTTCAAGTAAATACATGAGTTTATCATTATCAAACTCTTTAACTATAGGATCTTTTATTAAAAACATCAGACATTCACTTTCAACTGACTCAAAAGATAATTCTCTACCACATAGATTGCTCCAATTGAACGAATTAAACTTATCAACTGACATCAATAGATATACAACTGATCTATCAAACACATTCCCTTTACTATCTATTAAATCTGTTGAAATATCAAAGTATATGTTCTTAGCATTAGGATGTTTATACAATCTTCTACACACATTGATGTATTCAGTAAATACTTGATTTACATACCTTGTACTATCAGAAGATCCATCAAACTTGTATTTTACGAGAATGCAATCTTCTTCATAAAAGCTATTAGTTATCTCTAAGTTTTCAGCGTCTTTTCCGATAATATCGTCTACTACTACTTTAACTGCTTCTTCATAACTCAAATTGTTAATCTCTTCCTGTGTAATTTTTTTAGATGTTCCACAAGAGCATAACAAAATAACAGACAAAACAAACACTAATGTTTTTCTCATATAATCTCCTGGTATATTCTAATTGACTCATCTTACTGATTATATGAGTCTAAGAATATACACTCTCCTTTTCTACCAATCTTTTATTTAACAGTGATTGGTTAACTGTTATTAACTTTTGTAGAATTGAA
>Ga0256405_10006746_pt1 | contig 18031 bp, 12 predicted proteins | sample RumenRJG_02DNA_FD_189096 | JGI IMG/M metagenome (GOLD analysis project Ga0256405, IMG submission 189096) | Bovine rumen microbial communities from Lethbridge, Alberta, Canada - RJG_02 | ecosystem: Host-associated > Mammals > Digestive system > Stomach > Rumen | place: Canada: Alberta... | reverse complement strand
ATCGAGAACTCGTAGGGCGGGAAAATGAACTTGTTGGTCCACCCGTCGTAGGGCTTGACCTCATGGGTGGTGGTGACATAGGTCTCAAGTCCCCTCATCACGGTCGTGCCGATAGCGACGACCTTGTGGCCTCCGTTCTTCGCCTTATTGATGATCCGGCAGGCCTCCTCGCTGACGATGAGGCGCTCGGAATCCATCCGGTGTTTGGAAAGATCCTCCACATCGACCCTGCGGAACTGACCGATGCCCATGTGGACTGTGATGAATGCTTTATTTATATCCTTGAGGATCATTCTGTTGAAGAGCTCGCGGCTAAAGTGGATGCCAGCGGCCGGCACGGCCACCGCTCCCTCGTGGGCCGCGAAAATCGTCTGGTAATTCTCCTTGTCCTCAGGGGTCACCTTGCTCTTGACCCACTTCGGGACGGGAAGCTCGCCAAGGCTGAACAAGGACTGCTTGAAGTCCTCATAGGACCCGTCGTACAGGAAGCGCAGAGTACGCCCCCTGGAGGTAGTGTTGTCGATGACCTCAGCCACAAGGCTCTGGTCCTCACCGAAATAAAGCTTGTTGCCTATCCTTATCTTCCTGGCGGGATCCACGATGACATCCCAGAGATGCTGCTCCCGGTTAAGTTCCCTCAGAAGGAAGACCATGATGTCAGCTCCGGTCTTCTCTTTTTTCCCGTAGAGCCTGGCGGGGAACACCTTCGTGTCGTTGAATACGAAAGTGTCGCCTTTCCCGAAATAATCGATGATGTCCTTGAAAAGCCTGTGCTCGATCTCACCTGTGTCCTTGTGGACAACCATGAGTTTGCATTCGTCGCGCCATCTGGTGGGTTCCTGGGCCACGCGCTCCTTGGGCAGGAGGAACTGGAATTGGGAGAGTTTCATATCAATCTGTTATTCCGATACTTTTTATATACGGACATTGTCAGGAAAATGTTTCAATTCCCTGAATACTTCCACGATAGAGGGATAGGTGTTCTTGAGATATGGGGCCAGACCGGAGCGGGCGACCCAGGCGGCCTTGGTGATGTCCTCTTCCCGCTGGGGGGTGAGATCAACCGGATCAGTGTAGAGCATGTCGTACCACCAGGTGTGCTTTAGGTGCCAGATGTCGTTCCTTTTATAACAGTGGTCGGTGACGCAGATCAGCGGCCCGAGTTCCAGATTCGGGATGCCGGTCTCCTCCTCGACTTCCCGAAGTGCTGTGACGGAGATGTCCTCGCCAGGCTCCTGATGCCCCTTTGGAAGGTCCCAGAGACCGTTTCTGCGGATCAGGAGGGCATCTCCCCGCCGGTTGGAGACAAGGCCTCCCGCGGCGTTGACCTCCTTGAAGCAAGAACGGAAAGCATTGTAAACTTCCTCGACGTCTGTTGTGGGAATATATATCCTGGCAAGAGACGTGGACGACTCGAACATATCCACAAGAGGCGGTATGCCGTCAGCTCCCCCGAAATGGAACTCCACGGAGTTGGGATCGGAAAGCGCCGGCTCATCGGGCTGGCAGATGACAATGCTCCTCTTTTCCAGGTAGATCTTGCGCATCTTGATGATTAAAATAGCTATATTTGTAAGTTAGTCCGCGAATTTAAGAAATCATTTGAAATGAATATGGAAACGATAGACAGAAAGCTGGCGGCGGGGCTGCTCCGGATAGGAGCGGTTTTGCTCCGTCCTGAAGAGCCTTTCACATGGGCTTCCGGTTGGCATTCCCCGATATATTGCGATAACCGCAGGATTCTTTCGGACCCTGATCTGCGCTCGATGGTGGCTGAGGCCTTCGCGGGGAAAGTCTCCGAGCTGTACCCGGAAGCTGAGATCGTCGCAGGGGTCGCTACAGGCGCCATAGCCCATGGAGCCCTCGCGGCTGACAGGCTCGGCAAGCCGTTCATCTATGTGCGTCCGAAACCAAAAGACCATGGCACCGGTTCCCAGATCGAGGGGAGCCTTCCGGAAGGTGCGAAAGTGGTTGTCATAGAGGACCTTGTCTCTACCGGCATGAGCAGTCTCGCGGCTGTTGAGGCGTTGCGTAAGGCCGGAGCCGAGGTGCTTGGGATGGTGGCGATATTCACATACGGGTTCGACATCGCGGCTCAGAGATTCGAAGAGGCGGGTGTGCGTCTGGACACCCTTTCCAACTACGGCTCGCTTATTGAAGAGGCCACCGCCGAGGGACTTGTCGGCCAGGCTGAAGCCGGTTTGCTCAGCGAGTGGCGAGAGGACCCCGATGGTTGGGGCAGATAGAGTTTCGCACATTTATAAAAGGAAATTATGAATACAGAGATAAAAAGCAAACATGGGATAGTCTCGAAGTCTCCCTTCGAGCTATATATGGCATTTGTGGACATGAGGAACTTCCTCCAGATGCTTCCTGAGGACAAGAGGCAGGGGGTTGAGGCGGATTATGATACGATCACGGCCACAGTCCAGGGTTTCAAGATCGGGATAATGGTCCGTGACAGGGTTCCTTACTCATTGATCCAGTTCATCGACAACGGCGCCCCGTTCAGTTTCGGAGGCTCGCTCCATTTCGACGCCGTTCCTGACGGATCGCAAAGGACTGACTTCCACATCGAGTTCCACGCCGACCTCAATCTGATGATGAAGATGATGCTCAGTGGCAAGATCAAAGAGGCTCTTGACAAAGTTGTGGACGGCCTCGTGTCGGTCTCGGAGGGAAAGATGCCGGAGGGGATCGATGAGGAGACCATGCGAAAAATGCAAGAGGAACTTGCCAAGAGGCAGGGACAGGCTTAGAGGCTGATGGAAGGGATCGAGGATAAGGTCCTGTTGGACATCCTTTCAAGGGCGGTCGGGCCCGAACGCACCCGCATCGCCTTCGACGCCCTTTCCCTTCCCCCCTCCGTCTCCATTCGCGTCAACCCATATAAGTTCAGGTCAGACCAGAAGGGCCTCTGTGATGAGTTGTTTGCGGAGGTGGCAGGTCTGGCAAGTCCGGACCGTGGACGCCCTCGTCACGCAAGAGGGAGGGGCCCAGATCGAGAGAGAGGAAGTGAAAACTTGTTTTCACAGACTCTCCGAGAGATGGGAGGGGCCTCGCGAAGCGAGGAGTCCGGACTGCCAGAGCCTGCCGACGAGCGCCAAACCAATCTGAGTATTCCGTGGTGCGTGTATGGGATGATGCTTCCGGAGCGGCCGAGGTTCGTCATGGATCCCCTGTTCCACGCCGGTTGCTACTACGTCCAAGACTCCTCCGCAATGGTCGTCGGCCATATCCTCCGGGAACACCTCGACCGTTTCGAGGACCTCGGACGCCCGATCAGGGTTCTTGACCTGTGCGCCGCCCCTGGCGGGAAAACAACCGATATCTCCACCTCACTCCGCGAACAATTCGGCGACTCCTTCCAACTTGTCGGCAACGAGGTAATGAGAAACCGGGCGGCCGTCCTGGCCGACAACGTCGCCATTTGGGGAGACCCGAACGTGGTGGTGACATCTTGCGACCCCAAGGCTTTCTCCTGGCTCGAAGGTTATTTCGACATAATCGTGACGGATGTCCCTTGCTCGGGTGAGGGGATGTTCCGCAAAGATCCGAAAGCCGTCGCCGATTGGTCTCCAGAGGCCGTTGATCTCTGCGCCGCCAGGCAGAAAAGAATTCTCGCCGACGTGTGGCCAGCCCTCCGGAAAGGCGGTTTGCTCGTTTACTCAACCTGCACTTTCGAAGAGGCAGAAAACGACGCCAATGTCGAGTGGGCCGCTTCGGAGCTTGGGGCGGAAGTAATTGATTATGAATATTCAAAGCTCCCAGGGGTGATTAAGACCAGGACAGGTGGACTGCTTATGCCGGGATTCGTCAAAGGGGAGGGACAGTTCGTGTCGGCCTTGGCAAAGACCTCCGCCCAAGGTTCTTCGAGGCAAGGTGTGGAGATACTTCGTCCTTTGAGGAACGGGCTTGTGAAAGGTGTCACCAAAGGCCGGGACTTCATCCCATCCTCAGATTGGGCGCTCAGCATCGATCCTCCAGAGAGCGAATATCCTACAGTGGAGCTGGATAAGGACACCGCCTTAAAGTATCTCCATCGGGACGGCATATTCATTGAAGGACAACCGGAAGGCTACCTGATGGTTTGCTTTGAAGGGCATCCCCTCGGATTTGTCAAGAATATAGGAAGGCGGTGGAACAACCTCCACCCCCTTGATAGAAGAATAAGAATAGATTTATGAACATGAGAAAAATAATCTTGGCCATCGCCGCGGCCATCATGGCGCTACCCTTGGCCGCTCAGGTTAAACCTTCCCAGAAGGATTATCTCGACCGCTACAACCTGTTGGTCTCCAAGCTTGGAGCAGCGGGTGTGGGCATTGAGACCCATCTCCAAAAGTGGGAGAAAGACTACCCGGACGACCTCGACATGCTTATCGGCAAGTTCTCTTACTATTTCAGCAAGAGCCGGGAAGAGAAACTCGAGGAAAGGGAGGGCAACAGGTATCTCGGCAACGCGCCGTCCCTCACTTTGAAGGATTCTCTCGGCAACGATGTGAACTACTTCCTTGTCTCAAGTTATGATGACGAGCTTTTCGGCAAGTCCACGCAGGCGATTGACAAGGCTATTGAGCTTTACCAGGACCGCCTGGATCTTAGGGTGCTCAAGATCTCAGCCTTGCTTGACTATGAGAAGGACAGCCCGGACATGGCTTTGTCTGGCTTGAAGTCCCTGATCGACTACGATGGTCATAGCCACCCTTCATGGGTGTATCCTGGTCTCGTGTCTGACAAGGAACTGTTCCCCGGGGTGATGCAGGACTGCTGCTTCGCGTTCTACCAGATCGGTACCCCGTCCTCCTACGAGGCTTTCAAGGAGTTGTCCGAGAAGATGTTGGAGTACTACCCTGACGCTTATCAGTACATGACCAACATCGGGTCCTACTACTTGGTCTATAAGAAAGACAGCAAGAATGCCCTCAAGATGTACAATAAGGTCTTGAAGAAGCATCCTGACGATTACGCCACTATCAAGAATTGTGTTCTTCTGGCCCGGAATGACAAGAATGTCAAGCTGGAGAAGAAGTACCTTCCGATGCTGATAAAGGTCACTCCTGACGAGACCGAAAAGGCATCCTCGCAGGCCCGTCTCTCCGCCCTGTAGCCTTTTCAAGGGGTATGCCACCCACCCCCGCTAACCGCCTCGCTCCGCTCGGCCCCACCGATCGCTTCGCGATGCTCCGCTCCGGTCCCCCCTCTTACAGTGCCGAGGGTGGCATGGGTTCTCGGGGGTGATGGCATACCCCTTGTGACAAAAGCTATAGTTCGAGCCAGGGGAGGTTGAAACGGTAGTGGAGGCGGCTGGAGATGAGGTGGATGATTCCGTCCGGGGTTTGTGTGCAGGCGAAATAGCCCTTCGGCTCGGCGTGGGAGTAGTCCATCGTGAAATCTCCCGTCCAAGCGCCCCCAGCTATGGTTTTCCCGGAACCATCAGTCAAAAGTTTACCTGAGGTCCAGCTCTGGCCCTCGTCGTATGACAAGAAGATTGTCATTCCGCCCTTCGTGAAAGTTGCCAGCATAATCGGCCCTTCCTGAAGCCTTTTCAGCACAAGCCTTTGCCCGCTTCCAATTGGCGGAAACACGCTCGGACCACTTGTCCAGGAATATCCTTTATCAGAAGAATAACTCACAGGCATTTTCCCTTCGATCGAGTTGCCCCGCCCGAACGCCATGAGTCTTCCGTCTTTTAGCTCGACTATCCCGGCGTGTATTCCGGGAATGGTGGCTCCAGTGTCCTCCCAGCTTTTCCCTTTGTCTTTGCTAAGATGGATAGCTGTGCCGTCATCTCCTCCCGGACCAGCGTCGCAGCACTGGATGATTGTCCCGTCAGAGCAGATTATAGGTCCGGCTATAACCTGATGTCTTACAGCATGTTCCCCCTCTACTATGGTTGGTTCAGACCAGGAGCGGCCATTGTCCCGACTGGTGCGAACCACCATCGCGAGGCGCTTCCAGTCGCCTGAGTCGGCCATTCCGTTGACATGCAGCAGGGTTCCGTCCTCAAGAGTCAGCAGCGAGCTTCCGGTCATGTTCCTGTTCGGGACCTTGAAAAATAGGGAGGCCGGATCCCACTCTTTGGAACCCTTACGGAACCTGGAGCCGAGCACAACCATCTCCCTGCCGCTCTCAGCATCGGTAGAAAACCAGATGGCCAGCAGGTCTCCATTGCGGCACCAGGTGATAGCCGGCTGATGGTTGTGGCTAAAGAAAGGTGTGTTGTCAGCAGGAGGGACTACGAATGGAACCGGATCGATCCAGATCGGATCAGAAGAGGGTTTTCCCCAACGGTTTCTCCTCTGGCTGACTTTCATCTCAACCAGCGGCTTTGTCTCAGCGGCCTTAAAAGTCTCAGGAACGAGGTCCGTCTCCACTACCCGGAAACCGATCTGGTTGGATTTGTCAGAAGGGATCGCCGCGGAACGGGAAGCGCTACGGAGGAACTCCGCGGGAGTGTTGTGGCTTCCTCCTCTTGTCACCCTGAATATTCCTTTGGAAGGGCCTCCGGGATCTTTGGAAGCCTTGCCGGGGTATTCCCCGTACCAGTCCATGCACCACTCCTCCACGTTGCCGTGCATGTTATGAAGGCCAAAGGCGTTCGGGGTGTCGAGACCGACCTCGAGGGAAACCGGAACCAGCTCTCTCTCAGTCTTTTGGTTCTTGATCATATCCCCGGCTAAAGCCTTCCCTGTGTAGAAAGGGGTTTCAGTCCTTGCCCTGCAGGCATATTCCCACTCAGCCTCGGTCGGGAGACGGAAGTGGCGTCCGGTCTGGCCGGAGAGCCATTCGCAGTAGGCGAGGGCGTCGTGGTAGGATACGAATATCACGGCCTCGTTGTCTCCGTTGGAAAAGCCGTCTTTGCCTCTCAACGTTTTGTGTTCAGGCCTGAACTCCTCATATTGTATATTAGTGATCTCGGTCTCGCTCATCCTGAAGACCCTGGAGATCGTGACCTCCCGGGCTGGTGTCTCGTCCAAGTCAGCCACGAGACCGGTCTTTGTCCCGGACTCTTTTCCGGAGCTACCCATCACGAAAGTCCCCGGAGGAATTGTCACCATCCTGGGCATCTCTTGTGCGTTCAGACTTGCCGTGACAAATAAAAGAGCTATGAGCCTGTAATGTAACTTATTCATTATGATGCCTTTGCTCGTAGAGTTCCCATGAGTTGACAAGGTTCTGCCAGATGCTGTAAAGACCTCCGGCAACAGAGCTGACAGGAGTCATCCAAGTGTAGCCGAGCCATATCAGGAAACCGTTGTTCTTCTGACCGAAAGATTGGCCGGCTGAGATGGCGTCGGAGAGTTTACCGGCATTGTCCTGGTATTGGCTCACACCACGTCCGATCCGCCTTCCGGCGACAAACTGAATAATAGTGCATATCAGGGAGACGATGCCGATAAGGATCGCAGCCCAGATGGATATTCCGCTGTTGATCAGCGCCTTGGTGGCTAAATAAATGGATAGGCAGAGCGTGAATCCCCAGATGTAGAAAGCCCAGCCGGCGATTCCCACGAGCTTCTCGTGGAGTTTTTTCATGGTGTACCGGACAAGCCATGCGAGAAGGAGGGGGAACACAAGCAGGGGGAATACCCTCGAGCAGATTGACACGAACCTGGTCATGAAGGATATTCCTTCGACAGGGTGGACCATTGGGATGACAAGAGGGATAGCCAGAGCCGCCATGAAGTTGATGATGACGACATAAGTCACTGTGTCAGAGAGACTTCCGCCGAGTTTATCGGTAATTACTCCCGCAGCTGCGGCGGTGGGGCAGATAAAGCACAGCATGGCGCACTCGACGAGGATCCTGACTTCGCCAGCCGGAAGCGCTACGGCTAGAAGAGCGAGGGCGACAAAAGCGCCCATCTGGCAAAGCAGTACAAGGAGATGCCATTTCCTGAACCTCAGATCCCCAGGAGACACTTTGTTGAACTGGAGGAAAAGCATGAGGGCCACTCCGATCGGCTGGATGTCTTTGGCGAACTTCGAGAAAGCAGGTTCAGCGTTGACGCTCAGCGGGGGTATGAGGTGTAATATCAGGCAGATGAGAATCCCGGCGACAATCGCGATCGGGAGCATCCAGTCCTTGATGAATTCCAATATTCTCGGCATCTTATATAAAATTGACGCGCAAATATCGCGAAATAAATGATAAATTCGCGGATAGATGTTGATTAATAAATGTTCATTAAGATGAAAAAACTCGTTCTTATGATCGTTTCAGCGATGACTCTGGCCGCTTGCGGTTCCGAGCAGGGAAAAGTCCCTGCGATCGACTTGACAAATCTTGACACATCCGTCTCCCCAGCGGATGATTTCTACCAGTATGCCACTGGTGGCTGGCAGAAAAAGAATCCCCTTAAGCCCGAATATGCCCGTTTCGGCTCTTTCGACATGCTCAGCGAACTGAATGTCGAAAGACTCAATGAGATGTTCCAGGGAATGACCTCCATGAAAGCGGAGAGGGGTACCGTGGAGCAGAAGATATCCGATCTCTACAAACAAGGTCTTGATTCAGTGAGACTTAACCAGGAAGGCGCCGCCCCGCTCAAGGCTTATTTGGATCAGATTTACGCTGTTAAGGACAAGGCCGGTCTTGTCGGACTGGTCGCCCAGATGCATAACTGCGGTATGGGCGGTTTCTTTGGCGCTTACGTGGGTTCTGACATGGTCGATAGTGACAGCCAGATCCTCTACTTCGGCCAAAGCGGACTTGGAATCGGTGACAGGGATTATTACCTGAAACCGGAGAACGCCGCTTTGAAGCAGGGCTATAAGGCTTTCATTGAGAAAATCTTCAAACTTGCCGGAATCGAGGATCCCGCGAAAGCGGCGAACAATACCTTGGCTGTCGAGGATGTCCTTGCGGAGAACTCCTGGGACAGCATCAAGGAGAGGGATGTCGAGGCCCAGTACAATGTTTACAGCTCAGAGACCTTGGCTTCCAGCTTCCCTGGATTTGACTGGAACGCCTACCTGACCGCTAGGGGAATCCCCGCTCAGCCCAAGCTCATCGTCGGCGAGCCCGACTTCTTCGAGAAGTTCGGAGTCTATTTCGCCAATGAGGATCTCTCCATACTGAAAGACTATCTCGCCGCAAGGGTGATCAGTGGCGCTGCCAGCTCCCTGAGCGACGACTTTTATGCTGCCTACTTCGACTTTTTCAGCACCCAGATGTCCGGAATCAAAGAACCCAAGCCCCGTTGGAAGAGGGCTATGCAGGCTCCTAACGGCATCCTTGGACAGGCGGTTGGCAAGATGTATGTCGAGAGGTATTTCCCGGCCTCGTCAAAAGAGAAGATGATCACTTTGGTTGACAATCTCAAGGAAGCTTTCCACCAGCACATCGACGAGCTGGACTGGATGGGAGCCGAGACAAAGGCCAAAGCCCATGACAAGCTCAACCATTTCATTGTCAAGATAGGTTATCCGGATGTGTGGAAAGATTATTCCACTCTTGACATCGATCCGGAAAAGAGCTACTGCGAGAACCTGCTTTCCGCCAGTAAGTGGAGTGTCGCCGACAATCTTTCCAAGCTTGGCAAACCCACGGACAGGACCGAGTGGGGAATGTCTCCCCAGACGGTCAACGCCTATTACAATCCCAGCACAAATGAGATTTGCTTCCCGGCCGCTATCCTTCAGCCCCCGTTCTTCAATCCTGACGCTGACGACGCCGTCAATTATGGTGGAATCGGCGTCGTGATCGGTCACGAGATGTCTCACGGATTCGACGACCAGGGCCGTCTGTTCGACAGCAAGGGCAACATGTCCGGCTGGTGGACGGCTGATGATGACGCCAAGTTCAAGGCGAAAGCCAAGATTCTGGCAGACCAGTTCAGCGCTGTTGAGGTGCTGCCCGCTAAAGACGGCCAGCCCGCTCTTATGGCTAACGGTGAGCTCTCACTCGGAGAGAATATCGGAGACCATGGCGGACTCAGCATCGCTTATACCGCCATGCATAACGCCATCGCTGGCAAGGATCCCGGCCTGATCGACGGTTTCACCCCGGATCAGAGGTTCTACCTCGGCTACGCCGCTGTCTGGGCCCAGAATATCACCGACCAGGAGAAGGCCCGCCGTACAAGGCAGGATGTCCACTCATTGGCTGTCAATAGGGTCAATGTGTCAGTGAAGAACTTCCAGTCCTTCTTCGACGCTTTCGGAATCAAAGAGGGCGATCCTATGTGGCGTCCCGAAAGCGAGAGGGTCCACATCTGGTAAAGAGTGGAAGCGACAGGCTTCATAGCCCGACGCCTTCGTTTCGGAGGGAAGATCGCGATGGTTTCCATCGCGATCTCCTTCCTTATCATGATTATTTCCGTGGCGGTCTCCTCCGGTTTCAGGGAGGAGCTCCGCGACGGTATTTCTGATCTGACCGGTGATGTGCAACTCCTGCCGGCGGACATGAATTACATAAACGACACCTCCCCGATGTCGTCTTCTCCCGACTTCCTTGATGAGATTGAGGCTATGCCGGAGGTCCGGAGAATTGTCCCAGCTGTTTACAGGGCCGGAATCATCAAGAATGGTGAGAATATCCACGGTGTGTTGTTTAAGGGCGTCCCCGTCGAGAAAGGAGACGCCGACACCGTCAAGCTCGCTGTCAGGATCCCTTCCCGGCTTAGGGACTTGATCGGGGTCGAGGTAGGCGGAAAGATGCTGTCTTACTTCGTCGGGGAGAATGTGAAGGTCCGATCCTTCAATGTGGTGGGGGAATATGAAGGGATAATGGACGGCACCGACAATATGGTCGTGCTATGCGATATCGCTGACCTCCAAAGACTTAACGGGTGGTCTTCGGACGAGGTCTCGACTCTTGAAATAGGTCTGGCTCCAGCTTACAGGAATTCCCAGGCGATGAGGGCCGCGTCGGACAAGATAGGAATGGCGGCTTTGGAGAGCGACTCCGGAGAGAGACTGGTGGCGACCTCCGTAATGAGCCGATATCCCCAGATTTTCGACTGGCTTGACCTTATAGATTTCAACGTGCTGTTCATTTTGATCCTGATGACGATAGTCGCCGGTTTCAACATGATCTCGGGACTCCTTATCATGCTCTTCAGGAATATATCAACTATCGGTACGCTTAAATCCTTGGGAATGACAGACCGCTCGATCGCGAAGGTCTTCCTGAAAGTGGCTTCCGTGATTGTCTTGAAAGGAATGCTGATCGGAAACGCGGTCGCTTTGCTGCTGTGCGGAATCCAGAGATGGACACATATTCTCAAGTTGAACCCCGAGAATTATTTTGTCTCATTCGTCCCCATCCATATCGACATCCCCATGGTCCTGGTTGCCGATATCCTCTCCTTCCTGGTCATCATGCTCCTCCTTCTGATCCCCTGCATCTTCATTTCCAGGGTTGATCCCGCCCAGACCGTCAGGGCTCAATAGTCCTGTATCATTGGACTTTCCGGAGAATATATTATATTGACGCATAACAGCTTCCACGTAAGCCTGCGTGGCTGAGCTGCGCTCCCTGCCCTCAAGGTCCTGAAGGGCTCGGCCACCTCCGCTGTTGTATGCGGCTATAGTCAGCCATGACAAGACCTCGGGCTCCTCGGCGTATCTGAAGAGAAGTTTCTGGAGGAAAGCGAGGTAGCGTGTGCCGGCGGTGATATTCTCCTCAGGGTCAAGGACATTTGTGACTCCGAACCGGTCGGCTGTGACAGGCATCATCTGCATTATCCCCATGGCTCCCTTTGGAGATTTGGCTTGAATCATGAATTTCGATTCGCTCCAAGCCAGGGCGGCAAGAAGTTTCCAGTCCCATCCCAGAAGCTTGGCTCCTGACTTGAACATCTCATCGTAAGGGCTTATCACTCCGGACGACGCCTGCCATTTCCCGGGCGCTCCATAGCTCTTGGAGAACCTTCTGGACAAGTCTGAATATTCCCGGGAACCGAGGTATCCCGCATACCACCTCACAAGTTCCCTGTTGGCGTTTTTCCTGTGCCTCATGACCCATACGGCCGAGGAGTCTTCCAGGGTGATTCCTGTCAGTCCCAGAGTGTCGGTGAATTCTCCGGCAGGAATGGCTATTATGTCAAGACTGTCCTTTACCAGATAGTTTAAAAGGCTATCCAGATCCTCTCCCAGGGTGATGGATGTGGAGTCGCAATGGCTCTCCCCGAACGCTTTGAGGAGCTCATAATTGAAACCGGTCTTGTAACCGTCAAGCTTGACAGCGCATCGGAGCGTGTGGCCTCTGAAGGCATCCTTGTCTTGTTTGTGATGGATTTTGTTCCCCGCGTTAGGGAACAGCAACAGCAGTGAAAGGCTGGCCAGTAAATGTCTTAATCCGCTCATCGGCCTCTGCCGGAACCAATTCTTCCGGAACCTCCCCTGGAACCTCCTCCTGATGATAAGCCTGAGCTTGCAGAGACTCTCTCGTTCGGTGAGGGCTGCAGATAGAATGGCCAGTACACGCCAAACTTAAGGGCTCTCTGGGTTCTGATGTAGGTGTGGGTGCTGAAATAGTCAAACTTGTCCATCGGCCAGCCCTGTCCGACATTCTCGACTTTAACAAACGCGCATGCCCGCTTCCACTGGACATTCACAAAAGCGTCGATCACAGGACCATTGTGGTACTGTTCCTTCTTCTGGTTGTAGAACACGCCCACAGCTGGATTCCAGCCTGGAGAATAGTACTTTGTGTTGTACCAGACATCACCTCCGAGCTGCATTACCATGGTTCCGTTCGAAATGTTGAACTGGAGATACAGCCTTGAGTTGGCCGCGAGGGTAGGAACAGGTACGACATCTTGGTTGGAGGAAACCTGGAAGATGATCCTGTTGTCCAAGTGCAGCGGCCCGAAAGCGAAATCTTTGTTGAGAGAGGCGCTCAGGACGCTCATGGGCTTGGTGTTCTGCCTGATCACCGCCAGGGAGTCGAAATAAATGTTCTTGTCCAGAAGGGCGTAACCGATCTCGGCGGATGTTTTCCATCTGGGGATGGAGAGTTTCGCCTGAAGCTTAGTTGTGGAGGTCTTCCCAAAATCATTGTCCCATCGGAAGTGATTGGAGAAGAATTGGTTGTGGTAATGTTCCGGTTCTTTGATCGAGGTCTCGAAACGTAGGTTGAGGTTAACCGGGCTGGTGCGCGCCCTACGGAAAGGATGCAGGGTGAAAAGGACATTTCCTTTCAGGGACATGTCGTTCATCTCACTTCCGAAGAACACATAGTCTCCCGTCGCGTCCCAGTGGATGTAATCTCTCAGCTGACCCTCCACACCGGCATACACGAAGGTGGAGTTCCAAATGGTGTTCGTGTTGCCTTTAAGGAAGGTGGGGTCGAAGTCGTACCAATTGGTTATCCTGTTGCCGATACCTCCGTTCAACTTCGACACGATGGCGTCTTCCGACCATGGCTGCAGCCGCAGGAAAATCCTGTTCTCCAGTTTGGACACCCTGACTGAATCGTATGAGTTGGTGGGATTGTACAGGAAAGCGTTGTTGTAAAAGCGCCGTCCGATCTTGTCTGAAGTTGAGATCTGGTCGGTGTATTTCTTCCTGAACACTGAATATTCAGTACTGTGGCCGATGAAGGCCGTGGTGATATTGTCGGTGTCGAAAGTGTCAGCCGCCGCCCGCTCGGCCGCCGCGAGCATCACCAGACTGTCAACCGCGGCTATCATGGTTGAGTCTCCTGAGGAGAGGATCCTCTCCCTGTAGGCCTTGTTTATCTTATTCTCCCGGATTCTCGTGATGAAGGTGAACGGAATCCTGTATTGCTGGTCAAGGAAGAAGGTCTTCCTCAATATGTTGCTGGAAGCGTTGGTCAGGTGGACCGAGTATTCCCTGGCGTCCAGGGTGGTGTCCCTAACCATCGAGTTGTCGGTGATACCTCCGTTCTCGCTCCTCACTATCTTGTTGTGGATGTAGCCGGCGTGCATCAGGTATTTCTTTCCTGTGTAGTTGAGAGCCAGGGAGAGGGTCTTGTTGGAGGTTGCCTCGTTCTGCGCTATGCCCTTGCCGCCGAAGCGATTGTATTCTATTGTGTAGTTGAACGAGGGGAAAAGGTTCTGGCTCGTGAGGATGTGGAGGTTGTCGGACTCCTTCTGGGAATTCGCGAACAGGGTTCCCGTGTAGGACAGCTCGGTGTAAGCGGTCTTTGTGTTGTAGAAAGGCAGGGTCTTGGCCGAGTAGGTCCAGGACTCATAGGGCTGGTAGAACGACACCCCGTTCTCACTCGTCCGGTTAAAATAGTTGTAGTATTGCAAGGCGGATCCCGCGACTCCCAGCCACGAGGCGTTGACATCCTTCCTATAGAAAGGATAGTCATGGAAACGGAAGTTAGCGGTGGTGTCGGGTATCTTGACTTGCATCTTATGGAATTCCCTCTCGTGGGTCCATTGGACTATCCTCTTGTAAATCATCGAGTCAGGGAGGGCGAAAGTCTCCAGGATCCTGGGAGTGTTCTCCCGGATACTGTCCTTTATCTGAGTGATGCTGTCCTTGACCGCCTGGACACTGTCCGCCAGATGCCGCTTGAATTTCTCTTTCTTCTCGATGTCGTATTTCTTCCGGTCGCTCTTTGACAGGGAGGCGTACCAAGCGTCGAACTCAGCCTTTTTCCTGGCGTTATATTCCAGCGTGTAGAGGGAGTCGAGAATCGGCCAGTCGAGGGAGTCTCCCGCCTGTTTGAGGGAATCGCTCACGATTTTGTGGACCAGGGAGTCGATGATGGCGACGTAGTATTTGTACCTGAACGGGTCGATGTCCTTGAGTGAGTCGGGAGGGAAAATGGAATCTCTCGCCGTGACGAGCGGAACGGTGTCTATCGGCTCAAGAAACATGGAGGTGTCATATTCCACATTCGAGGTGGAGTTCCCTTTCATGAATATGTTCCGGTACCGTATGGTGTCAGGCTTTTGCGGCTTTTGTGGCATCTCGGCGGTGACCATACCGAAGCCGGGATCCCCGGCAGCGGGACGGACACCCATACTGATGGCGTGCGTGGAGATGACGCACACTACCAGCAAGGGAAACCATATTCTTTTAAAAACCTCTTTCATGCGGGAAAGATGGATAATCCCACAAATTTACGCTTTTTCCACTTTACCAACAAATCCCGAGCCGTGATAAACGAAGTCAAAGATTTTTCGTATATTGTAAAGCTATGAGAAAAAGAAAGAAAATATATGAGGCCGATCCATGGCTTGAGCCTTATAAGGAGGCCATCGAAGCCCGTCATGAAAGGATCCTCGAGGCCCGCTCCAAGATCGTTCCGGATGGCTCTTCAAGCCTTTCGGAAGGGGTTAACAACCATCTTTATTATGGCTTGCACAAGGAGCCGGATGGCTCCTGGGTCATCAGGGAATGGGCTCCGAACGCATCCAGAATATACCTCATCGGTGAGTTCAACAATTGGAAACGCACCTCCGCCTACGAGTTCAAAGTCGCCGGGGCGGGGAACTGGGAACTGCGGCTTGACGGCATGTTCCTCAGTCATGGGGAGTTGTACAAACTGTTCATAGAGTGGCCAGGAGGAGGCGGCGAGAGGATCCCGGCATATTGCCACCGGCTTGTCCAGGATCCGTCCACGAAGGTGTTCTGCGCCCAGGTTTGGGATCCCGCCGAGCCTTACGAGTGGAAGCATGACAAAGTTCTCAGAAGGCCACATCCGCTTATTTACGAGTGCCATATCGGAATGAGCTCCGAGGAGCCTAAAGTTTCAACTTTCAGCGAGTTCCGGGAGAATGTGCTGCCCCGGGTCAAGAACCTCGGCTATGACACGATCCAGATCATGGCCCTCCAGGAGCACCCGTATTACGGGTCTTTCGGCTACCAGGTCTCGAACTTTTTTGCCCTAAGCTCTAGGTTCGGCACTCCGGAGGAGTTCAAGGAATTGGTTGACACAGCCCACAGGATGGGAATCGCCGTCGTGATGGACATCGTCCATTCCCACAGCGTGGATAATGAGGCTGAGGGGCTTGGCCTTTTCGACGGGAAAGAAGACCTGTATTTCTACGCTGGACCACAGGGACATCATCCCGCATGGGGATCCCGGTGCTTTGACTATGGAAAAGACGAGGTCGTCAGGTTCCTCCTGGCCAACTGCAAGTTCTGGATGGAGGAATATCACCTCGACGGTTTCCGCTTCGACGGCGTCACGAGCATGCTCTACTGGGATCACGGCCTTGGGAAAGACTTCGGGGACTACAAGCTGTATTTCGACTCCGGAGTGGACGAGAACGCCGTGACTTATCTGGCCTTGGCCAACATGCTCGTCAAGGAGATCAAGCCTTCGGCGATCACCATAGCTGAGGATGTCAGCGGAATGGCTGGTCTGGCGGCACCTTTCGCGGCCGGAGGAGTCGGCTTTGATTTCAGGATGGCCATGGGTGTGGCCGATCACTGGATCAAATGGATTAAGGAGAGGTCGGACGAGCAGTGGAGCCCGGGCGAGATCTGGTACGAGCTGACCAACAAGCGGGCTGATGAGAAGACGATCAGCTATGCCGAGTGCCACGACCAGGCCCTTGTGGGGGATAAGACGATAATATTCCGGCTGATTGACAAGGAGATGTATTTCTCTATGGAGAAAGGCTCAAAGAACCTGTTGGTTGACAGGGGAATAGCCCTCCATAAACTGATTCGCCTGGTGACCCTCGGTACCGCCGGTGATGGCTATCTCAATTTCATGGGCAATGAGTTCGGCCACCCGGAGTGGATAGATTTCCCAAGGGAGGGCAACGGCTGGAGTTTCGACCATGCCAGGAGGCTATGGTCCCTCGCTGATAATCCTTTTCTCCGTTACGGTTGTCTGAGGGAGTTTGACAAGGCAATGATAAGCCTGGCCAAACGGGAGGGCATTTTGTCTTCCAAACCGGAGCTTATCAGGGCGGACGAGGAAAAGAAAATCTTGATTTTCAAGCGCGAAAACCTTATCTTCGCGATGAATTTCAACCCGGTGGATTCTTTCGCCAATTATGGCTTCCAGACCTCCCCGGGCAAGTATGTTAAAGTGCTGGATTCCGACGATGAGAGGTTCGACGGGTTCTCGCGGCTTGCCGCTGACTCAGAACATTTCACCATCGACGGTGTCTTAAGTGTTTATTTGCCGAGCCGTTGCGCGCTCGTGCTGAGATATGAAGTATAGATAAAAACGATTATGGCTTTTTTGAAATTCAACAAGTCCGAGCTGGTGAATCTCTCGTATTCCCTGAAGAGGGAGATTATCAGCGCCAACAAGACCGGAGCCTATTGCAACACTTCGATAGTCACTTGCAACACAAGGCGTTACCACGGTCTTCTGGCTGTCCCTGTGGACAAGTTCGGGGGCAGGGAGCACCTTCTGCTCTCCTCGATGGACGAGAGCCTGGTGCTGAACGGAAAGCAGTTCAATCTGGGCATCCATTGCTATGGCGACATCTATGAGCCCAGGGGACACAAGTACATCATTGACTTCGAGGCCGATCCTGTGCCGAAGGTCACTTACAAAGTCGGAGGCATGGTCTTGACAAAGACTATCCTCCTCGTCCCTGACGCCGATCAGGTGATGGTCCGTTACGACCTTCTGAACGCCCCGGCTAAGGTGCGTCTCCTTCTCACTCCGTTCCTGGCCTTCAGGGACATCCACGCTCTTACACAGGAGAATCCCTCTGCCCGTCAGCAGGGTTGGGAAGTCCCCAATGGCCTCGCCTGGAATCTCTATGACGGATTCCCGGATCTGAATATCCAGTTCAACACCAAGGAGGCTGTCTTTGTCTCCACACCTTGCTGGTACAAGGGTGTCACATATTCCGATGAGTACAGGCGCGGCTTTGACTGCAGGGAAGATCTTTATGTCCCCGGACATTTCGAGGTTGAGATGAAGGAAGGAGACGCTATTGTCTTCTCCGCCTCAGTCTCCGAGGTTAATCCTGCCGGACTCAAGCGCCATTTCGACGCTCTTGTCGCCAAGGCTCCGAGGATCACCTCGTATCACGACCAGCTTGTCCATTGCGCCGATCTTTTGATCCGGGACAGAAATGGCAAGAAGCAAGTCACGGCCGGCTTTTCCTGGATGTACACCGGCCTC
>Ga0256405_10006745_pt1 | contig 18031 bp, 11 predicted proteins | sample RumenRJG_02DNA_FD_189096 | JGI IMG/M metagenome (GOLD analysis project Ga0256405, IMG submission 189096) | Bovine rumen microbial communities from Lethbridge, Alberta, Canada - RJG_02 | ecosystem: Host-associated > Mammals > Digestive system > Stomach > Rumen | place: Canada: Alberta... | reverse complement strand
TAGACATTTGCCGTCCGCACTGCACTCGGCGAAAATATACAAGTGCATTTTAGCCTTCGTTTGTGCTCCCCCTTTCCTTCGTCTATTAAAATAGCCGAAAGGGTGTAAACGCTTACGCTTTTAAGGATAGAGATCCTTGTTAAAAACCCGACAAAACGCTTGCGTTTTGGAGGAGACGAATAAGTTCTCTAAAAAACGCAGTCCAAACACTTTGTGTTGGGACAAGTCAAAAGAGATACTTATGAGTCGTTGAGCAAGCGAAGCGTAGTCGAAACATCTATATCCAAATAAAAACCCCCATTCCCACGTCGGACGCCATTTTGTCGTCCTTTGGTGGCAATCGAGCCCCCTTTCCCGTCGCTTTGCGACAAGGGTGCAAACGCTTACGCTTTCAAGGATAAAGATCCTTCGACTTCGCTCAGGATGACGATTTGATGTTCATACTTATCAGTTGCAAAGGTCAAAAACCGAAGTCGAAGTATCTATTTATTAAGGCTATCCTTATTAAAAAACCGTCAAAAATCCAAAAAGATTTTTGACGGAGACGAATAAGCCGTCCAATAAACGCAGGCTTTACGCTTGCGTGAAGACAAGTCAATGGACGTGCTTATAAGTCTCTACGCCTTGTTTTAGGCGGCGCATACCTTCTTGAACGTTGGCTTTTGACGTCGCTAAATTGAGCCTTAAAAAGCCTTCGCCCGCTGTACCGTACTCGATACCTTCGCACAAATATAATTTTGCGTTTTTGAGAAGATAGTCTTTAAATTCTAAACTGCCGACGTTCAACTTTTTGATATCTATCCACATTAAATAGGTAGCGTCCCCTTTGACGTAACTCAAAGCGGGTATCTCGGTATCGATAAAATGCTCGGCATAGGCGCGATTATCCCACAATATCTCACGCAGTTCGTCGAGCCACACGGCGCCTTTTTCAAAAGCGGTTACCGCCGCGACAACGGCAAAAACGTTGGGTTCGGCTATCTCGTCGGTATTTATGGCACGCCAAACTTTATGTCTTAAAAAAGGTTCGGGAACGAATATAGCGGAAGTTTGTAAGCCCGCTATATTAAATGTTTTTGTAGGGGATATCAAGGTTACCGAAATATTTTTGCAAGTTTCGTCGACAGACGCAAACGGAACGTATTCTAAAGACGGACGCACTACGTCGCAATGTATCTCGTCGGACAAAACGGTAACGCCGTACTTTTTACATAGCGCGCCGATTTTTGCAAGCGTGCTTTTGTCCCATATCTTACCGACCGGATTATGCGGATTACAAAGTATCATAAGAGTTGTTTGCGGATCGCCGAGTTTGGCTTCTAAATCCGTAAAATCGATTTCGTAAGAGCCGTTTTTATATACGAGCGGACTTTCTAAAACGCGACACCCGTTATTTATAATACTATTAAAAAATATGTTGTATACGGGGGGCATTATCAAAACGTTTTCGTTTGGCGTAGTAAGTTTTCTTACAAGCGACGATATACTTGCGACAACGCCCGTGCTAAACATCAACCATTCTTTTTTTATTTCAAAAGAGTGGCGAGTTTTCCACCAAGAAATATATGCGTTATACCACTCGTCGGGTAATAGCGCATATCCGAATACGCCGTGTTCGGCACGTTTTATCAAGGCTTGTTTTATCTCGGGCGCGGTCTCAAAATCCATATCCGCTACCCACATCGGCAAAACGTCCTTTACAAGGTCCCATTTATAAGAGCCTGTTCCTATTCTTGACGGACACTCAAATTTATACATATTATTTCCACTCCGGTTTATCGGATATTTTTTGGATATCGTCGCACTCGATAATGGTTTTGGTCGGATCGATGATATCCTTTTCGATTATCAACTCTTTTATTGAACTTGCTTTCAAATAACCTTTTTGCGGATTAAATACGCTGTCTATTGAAGTCGTAACGGTCGCGTTGACGTCCGAATATTCAAACGCCAAAGTGGTATCTATAAGTTTGCAGTCTTTTAAAGTAAGGTTTTCGCAATAGCAAAATCCTTGTAAACTATCCACCGTGCAATTTATCAAAGTCAAGTTTTTAGAATTCCAACCCAAATACTCGCCCGATATATATGAATCGTATACGGTAACGTTTTCGCTATTCCAAAAAGCGTCCTTGGTGAGTAGACGGGAAGAGCGGATAACTACGTTTTTTGCCCCGTCAAAAGAATAATTGCCCGACAAGGAAAAAAAGTCGACTTCCAAATTTTGACAGTTCATGGCAAAATAATCGCCCGTCGCTTCTACGTTTTTAAGTTTTACCCCGTTGCAAGTCCATAAAGTTTCTTGCGCTTTGGAAATAAATACTTTTTCCAAAGTCAAGTTCTCGCATCTACGGAAGTTTTTGGGTGCTTGGATAATACAATTTTTGACGATTATATCTTTGGTGTACCAAACGCCGGCGCGAGCGCCTTCCATCCAACTGCAATTTTCCACTTTGACGTTTTTTGAGTACCAAAGGGGATACTTCCATCTAAAGAAACCGCCGTTGACTACAATATCCGAACTTTCTTTTAAATGAGACTCGCCGTCTTGAAAAATACAATCTTGAAAGGTAACGTTTTTAGCACCGAAACACGCGCGCTCGCCTACAAAAGTCTTTTGTTTGAATACGTCCATATTTTACCTCGGTATTTTTTGTAATATAATTATATATTTTTTACCTAACAAAATCAATTATTTTTATAACGCGAAGAGTTACGATGTAATTTGATAATTTACCATTTAAAAAAAATAATCGAATAAAATATCATTGTAAAAGAAAAAATGCTAACAAAATTATAAATACCGCTTATTTATACATATACCGAATAAAACGTTAAACTCGAAAGGAGGCAATTATGAGAGAAGAATTTTCGGAAAACTATTCATTAAAAAACAATACGGTAAACATTTTCGGCGAAATCGACTTCATGACTGCCGAAAGAGTTATATCTCAACTACAATACCTTGACTCAAAAGGAGTAGAAGAAATAACGATGCAAATAACTTCCCCGGGGGGATTGGTTACGGCAGGATTGGCTATTTACGATACGATGAATTTTATCAAGGCGAGAATAATCACAGTCGGTATCGGTCTTGCCGCTTCGATGGGCGCGTTTTTGCTTTCCGCCGGTAGTAAAGGATATAGAAGAGCGACTAAAAATTGTCAAATACTTATCCACCAACCTTTGGGCGGTGCAAGCGGACAAGCAAGCGATATAATCATCGCCGCAAAACAAATCGAAAACACTCGTTTGAACCTAAATACCATTTTAGCGGAAAATACGGGTAAATCATTAAAAACCATCGCAAGAGACACCGACAGAGATTACACGATGACTGCGGACGAAGCGCTAAAATACGGGCTGATAGATATGGTTATCCCTACCCGTAACAAAGCAAAGGAGGGTTAATATGTTAGATAAATATTCGGAATACTTTTTAGAAGAATACTTTTTAATAGAAAGTTTATTGGGCAATGACCCCGGCAAAAACGTTTTTTATTCGCTTGCCGATATTTTCGGCGTAAAAAAAGCCGCTATAGTCGATCTATACTCGATAACCCAAAAATCGGAAGTAAAAGAAATCAAAACTCATCAAGACTATAATAGATATTTAAGGATAAGACAATATCTCGGGATCTACGGCAACCGTTCGGAAGAGTACTGGGAAGAGATAGCGACCGTCAAAGGACAAGCGCTTTCTTACGCTTCGAAATACGAACTTTGCGCTAAAGAAGGTACGCCTTCGTTGACGGTACAAAAAGATTTGATGCAACGAGCGTCAAAAGGATACGTCGCCGCACTGCGTACGGTCGGGATTTTACAAGCATTGGGCGAAATACTCGATAAAAACCGCGAAAGCGGACTATCCGCTCTTAAAAAAGCCGCCGAGTGGGGGGATATAAAAGCAACTCTCGCAGCGTTAAAATTCGACGCAAAACAAAGGGAAGAAAATTTTAAACGTTTGGTAGCCGAAACCGAAGACACACCTTACGATTTTTTAACCCAAATGGCGGAAAAGAAATACGGTTTGAAATCTATCGAAAAAGACGAGCGGATAACCCTTTTAAAAGACGCCTTTAACCAACAAAAAGCAAATCCCGACGTTTACGACCCTATTTTTAATAGAGTATTGCAAAGCGGGATAATAAATATCGAAGACAAAACCAAGATCTTATTATCCGGCAACGTTCAACTTATTGCGCAAGTTGCGGATCTGCCTTTAAAAATGACCTTTAAAGCGATGGATTATCAAGGTTTGGAACAACTGTTTGCAAGAAGCGACGAAAAGAGAAAAATCGATACAGTCTTAAAAAATAACGATTTAAGAGCGTCGTCTTCTTTTAAACCTTTATGCGTAGTTTCGGACGATTGGTATCTATTATCCGCTTATTTAAAGAAACTCAAAAGCGCGTTTTCTACTCAACGCTCGGAAGTTTTCAACTTGTCCGAATTAAACGAACTCGACCTTGACACCACGCCCGAAAACGTGCTGATAAGGGGTCTTAACGAAAGCAACAATAACGTTTTATTCTTGATCATAAGAGGGGATATTTCCCAAGGGGTACTTACGAGAGTTCAAGACTTTTTAAAAAGCACGGTAAGAAAAAACTTCCGTTTGAGAAATCCCGCCATATCCTTAAACGTCTCGTCGGTACTTCCCGTTTGTCTATGCGACAAGGAAAATGCCGAAAAACTATCCGCTGTCGTTGACGAAGTAAAACTTGCCGACCTTGACGAAAAGGAATTGCCTTTGGCTATAAAAGACGTGTTTAAGTGGAAATGCAAAAAAGCCTTGGTATCTAACGGCGTTATCGAAGACGACGCGATAGAAAAACTTGCTTTAAAGGGTATAGACACCGCCGAAAAAATAATCGACGCCGCTATAAAAGAATTGAGATCGGGTACAGTCCTATTAAACGAAGAAAATTTACGCAAATACGTCCTTGAAATAGAAGGGGACCGCAAGAGTTACGGATTTGGAGGTAAACTAAAATGAGATTTAACGAAAATCTTTTTAAAGATTATGAAAATACTACGCTTTTGCCTTATTCCGAAATATCGGACGGTAACCTTGTCGCATTTAAAGATTTGGCAAAAACTCACACCAAAGGCGTACTTAAAGCAAATTATAAAAAAGGGGACGAGTTGTATCAATTATACTCGAGAGAAGAAAACCACGTAGGCGTTATAGCCGCTACGAGATTGGGCAAAACGACTCAATACGTTATCCCTACTATACTTTCCTTTTCTCAAAGCGAAAATAAACGTAATATGCTCATATCCGACCCTAAAGGCGAGTTATACAGATTAACTTCCGAAACCTTAAAACAAAGAGGTTACGACGTAAAACTTATAAATTTCCGCGACTATAAACACTCGGAATTTTGGAACCCGTTATCAGACATTTTTAAACACTACCAAAGATACGAAAGTATAACCGATACAATAGAAGTAGTAGAGACCGAAAACGGGTTGAGAAACTCTTTTTTGGGCACCGTATACGAAAATCAAGAAGACTTGGACGAAGCGATAAGACAATACCGTATGGTAGAGTTAGAAAGCATTTACGCCGAGATCCACAGCGTTTGTTTGATGATGATATCTACCGAATCCACAAAAGATCCCCATTGGGAAGATACGGCAAGGCTTTTGCTCGAAGCCTTGATAATCGGTATGCTCGAAGATTATACGGACCCGCAAAGTAGAGGGGTCATTACCGAAGATAACTTTTCGCTTGGCACTGCGTTGGCGATAATGGAAAGTATGATAGATAGCGGCGACGATTTTAGCGACAACGGATTTTTTACGTCGAGATCTAACACGTCCAAGGCCTTTTTACTCGGTAAAGCGTGTCTTTTGGACACCGCAAAGGGAACTCGCACAAGTATTCTAAACGTTTTTAATACCAAAATGGCAATTTATAAAACGAGTACCGTTAGAATGCTGACGTCCACTACAAGTTTTGAAATGAAAGATTTGATAAGCGACAGACCCTGTGCAATATTCATCATATATAGAGACGAACTTAAAGAACATTATAACGTTATAAGTACGTTTATACAACAGGCGTATTCTTATCTTATAGAGTACGCTAACGATAGTCCAAACGGCAAACTTGCCAAGCCTTTCTACTTTGTGCTTGACGAATTTGGCAATTTTCCCGCCATCAAAGACTTCGATATGGTAGTTAGCGCGGCGGGTGGCAGAAACGTTTATTTTATATTGATATTACAGTCATACGCTCAATTAAACAACGTTTACGGTCAAAACGTCGCCGGAATTATAAGAGATAACTTGAATATTCACGTTTTTATCGGTAGTAATAATCCGTCCACTTTGGAAGAGTTTAGTAAAGAGTGCGGCGAATTTACGAGAATATCCCCCGTTAGCACGTTAATAGGGGATAAAGAAGAAATAGATCACTATGATTTGGAAACCATACCTTTGATGCCGAAAAGTAGTCTATCGTCTTTAAAAACGGGCGAGTGTATAGTTACCGAAGCTAACTGCGGTTACGTAATGTACTCTAAACTTGAAAGATACTATCTTTGCAAAGAGTTTTCCGACCTTCCTTTGGCTTCGGATAAAGATTATCAAAGCAAAATCAATCCTTTGGAAAGAAAGTATTCGTATTGTGCAAATAGAAACTAAAACGGGGGACGCGAAAATCATGGAATATAACTACTTTAATCATCAAAAAACATACGAATATAACGAAACGTTAGTAAACGTCGAACGATTTATGGTAGACAAAAAAATCGTTTCGGTAGCGTCTCTTCAAAGAGAGTTATCTTTAAGTTACCCCAAAGCAAGAGATTACGTGGAGTTGTTTTGCGAACTCGGACTTTTAAAGAGCATAGGCGGTATTAGTTACTCTTTTAGCTACGACAATATAGCCGAAGAGACTATCGAAAAACTTAATAAAAGAGTAGAAAAAAGAAAGGGCAGAAGAAGTTTTTTTGACTCGAAGAAAAACGACGATGAAATAGAAGACACTATTTATTCTAAAATCAAAAACGACGTTATTCGACTTCAAATGGGCGTTAGTGATTTAGACAAGACACAAGACGTTGTTTTTGTCAAGACGGCAAAAATAATCGTGGAAAACCTTGGCGACGCGTTGAAAGAAAATACCGACGACGTTCTCGAACGCGTAAAAAAATTAGAAGAGTTTTTTTGCAAAGACTGCAAACAAATAGTCCCTTCTGTTTTGGACACAAAAGAGCAAATAAGAGACGCGTTTGAGAATTTCCACAAAGCGGTGATAGAAAATAAGCTAACAAAAAAATACTACGAGTTGGTATGCGATCTATTTGACGTAGTTATAAAATACGGTGATATAGATAAAGAAGAACTCGAATCACTTGGAAATTGGCGTGAAAGCACGTCCGAAATAGCCGATCACCCCTTCCTTTTGACTTCTATTTTCGAAAGAATAAGCCACCATTCGACAAACGCGTTTCATCGCATTTGCAAACGAATAGAAGAGTTAGGTTTAAACGCGCAAAATAAAAATGAAGAGCCAAAACGCCATAACGCACCCAATTTAGTTGATAAATATCGTGCCGAATTTTTTGACGAAGACGACGACATGCATTTTAACGATAGTATCAACGATGAAGACGAAGACGACGACTCAAACGATGATGAAAGTTTTTGGGAAGCATTTCGTCGCGAACATAACGACGGAGAGTACGACGATCTATTTGACGAAGACGAGTCTGAAGATCCCGATTTTGACGAAGACGATAGCGATGAAAACGAAGATCTCGACGAAGACGAAGGCTCGGTAAACGCTCAAGTTGAAGAAAAACGTCAAGATTTGAATAGAACGGCTTTTCGCTCTTACTTTGATATAATTGCCGACCACTTTAACGATACGTCTAAAAAAATAACCAACGCTTACAAAGAAACTTTAGAAGTATTGATTACAAACGCCCGAGAAGCCGACTGGTCTAATATACAAAAAGCGTATTTAGAAGCCGAAGCCGAAGCAAAAAAAGGAAGCGAGTTTATAGAGCGTATAAGTCAAGTAGACTTTGAGACCCATGGGAAAAATATCCTTGAGATCAACGACAATATGCGAGTAGTCGATGAAAGCAAAGATAGTAAAGAGCAAATTTTAAATATATTAAACCTATTAAAAACGCAAGGATGTTACGGAATTATAAACGAATATCAAATGTTTGAGTTATACTTAAACGCTACCGATATACAAGAAGACGAACTCGTTAAATTGATAGAAAGACCCAAAGACGGCTCGTTTATCGACGAAACGACCGCAAGGCTCGTTTATGAATCAATAAAGGTATTTAACACTTTTTCGGCAAGCGCAATAATACCAAAAACGACCGAACTATTAAACGTATTTCTTAAAAAAGCGACGGCGCCTACACCCCAAACGCTAAAACTATTCATTTACGAGTGTTTAAGCGCAAAGTTCGTAAACGGATATGCAAACGAAGAAAGCGATCTTCTAAAATTAAATTCTATCGAACTCTATAAAGCGTTGATCGAAAACAAAACCGACGAAGAGTTAGAAAAATTCATAAACGATATAAGAAACGCTTAACCCTTAACACAACTTAAAATATAAGCAAATGGATTATAATTAGGTTTACAAAAAAACATAAAAAGGCTATAATATAAATATAGCCTTAGTACGGGGGTGTTTTAGATTCGATGGCGTACTAGTGGGCAGTATAAGCATACCGGAGCAACACGTTACGAAGAACAAAAAAAATAACTGACAACAAAAGTCAATCTTTCGCTTTAGCCGCTTAAGGCTTAGCCGTCGACCCTTAACTGCTCACAATTAAGGAACTCGGCGTCATTACTGTGAGGAACCGAGTATTTTGATGCCTTTGCGAAATAAACGGAACTTAAAAGGATCGGAAGCGACAAGCCCGTTTGCAAGCGAGTCGTAACGACAACTATTGCAAACTAAGTATGTAGAAGGTGCTGTGAACTCTACGTTAGACGTGGGTGCAAGTCCCACCATCTCCACCAAAAAATGCTTGGCAATTTTGCCAAGCATTTTTTATGTATTTTGCGAACAAAGAGAGCAAAATATACATCATGCACGCCGTCGGCGTGTACATCATGCCACCGCTTGCGGTGGTACAAAAAACCGTGTTCGCAAAACTATACGGTACTTTTATGCGATATGTTGCTTTGCAACACGATATGTTTCACTTCGTTCAACACGATATATACTCGCTTTGCTCGTATTCGATATGATAAAAATTCCATAACGTCCCGATAGGGACATATCGTGCCACGGGCATATCGTATCCGCAAGGATATATCGCAAATTCCGTAAGGAATTTATATCGCTTTGGTAAAAATTATTTAAAAACCCCCATTTTATCGTCGTAGCCTTGTTAAAACAAGTCTACTTTGGATAAAATCAAGCCCCCTTTCTCTCGACCGTAAACGGTCGAAAGGGTGTAAACGCTCTCGCTTTCAAGGCGAAACTGTTCCCCTCTCCGCAGTCGTAGTCAATCGAAGATTGCCTTCTTTGTGCGCAGACAATCCCCCTTTCCTTCGCCCATAATCGGGCGAAAGGGTGCAACCACGCTTCGCTCGTTTGGACACGACCATAGGTCGTGGACTTCGTCTTTGACGAAACATCTAATTAAAAAGGCTAACCTGTTTATAATTCCGTCAAAAATCCGATGGATTTTTGACGGAAGCAAAGAAGTCGGGCAAAAAGCGTAGGTTGCTCGATAAGAGCAAACAAGTAAAAGCCCGTACTTATTTGCTGGGTGCAAACGCTAAAGCGTATAAGGATATAGATTCTTCGACGGCGCTTCGCTTGCTCAACATGACGAACTACTAAGTGCAACACCCTACAAAAAAGACAGCTCATGCAAAACTGCTGTATCCTAAACGTTAGCAATGCAAACGTATCATACGTTAAAAACGAGCAGTTGCAAAAGCTTGTCCACGCATGGCTTGACTACAAGATAAAGCTTATATTTGTATGAAAACACTACGAATTTGCTTTTGCAGTTGACAGTTTTTGACAATGATGTTAAAATGATAAAAAATATCAAAGAGGTAATTTTATGAGTAAAGAAAATCCTAGAGGACTTAGAAAACTTTTAAAAGAATTCAAAGAGTTCATTAGTAAAGGTAGCGTTTTGGATTTGGCTGTCGGCGTGATCATCGGTTCCGCTTTTACCGCTATCGTAAACGCATTGGTTAATTATATTCTTAAACCCCTTATCAATTGGATACCCTTGTCCGATAAGACCGGAGGTTTACAAACTCTTCTCCGTCCCGCAGTGCTCGACGACGCAGGCAATATAGTTACCGAAGCGTTAGTACTCGATTGGGGTGCGGTCATTAGTGCGATCATCACTTTCTTACTTACCGCAATAGTACTCTTTGCAGTTATCAAGGCTATTAACGTTGCAAGAAACGCAAGTGAAAAGGCTAAAGAAAACTTGAAGAAACTTGCCGAAAAAGATAAGGCTGAAGAAAAACCCGAAGAAGTGGCAGAAGAAACTCCCGCCGAAGTACCCGTCGTTGAAACTCCCGCAGTTGAAACTCCCGCAGTTGAAGAAAAGAACGAAATTGCCGAATTGTTGAAGGATATTAAGGAATTGCTCCAAGCACAAGCGGCAAATAAGGATGATAAAGCAGAATAATTATATTGTTTAAAGCGTAAAAACGGGTTCGATTTGAACCCGTTTTTTTATCATTAATTTTTTTGTAAAAACCCCCTCTCCGCAGTCGAAGTCAATCAAAGATTGCCTTCTTTGTGCGCAGACAATCCCCCTTTCCTTCGCCCGTAAACGGCCGAAAGGGTGCAACCCCTCTTCGCTCGTTTGGACACGACCATAGGTCGTGGACTTCGTCTTTGACGTTAGATAAGAGATTCAAACTTCGCTAAATATGACGATAGACCAAGTGCGAAAGTATTATCTATAATTATAGCCATTGCTTTGCAATTCTTTTCTATCGAAAAGTGTATCCTTTCGGATACGGCTATAATTCACCGCACTGCACTCGGCGAAAATATACAAGTGCATTTTCGCTTTCGTTTGTGCTTCATACTGAGCAAGCGTAGCGCCGTCGAAGTATCTATTTATTAAGGTTATCCGCTTTAAAAAACCCGTCAAAAATCCAAAAGATTTTTGACGGAGACGAATAAGCCGTCTAACAAACAAAGTCCCAACGCTTTGCGTTGGGACAAGTCTAAAGACGTGCTTATTCGTCGACGTGCTTATTCGTCGTCGTCTTTATTCTCCTACTTTTGGCAAGGATGCCAAACTTTTGGCGATTTCTTCGTCCGTGGGAATATAGTCGGTCATAACGCCGTCGTTATATTTTTGATAAGCAACCAAATCAAAGTAACCCGTACCGGTCAAGCCGAAGAGTATGGTCTTCTCTTCTCCGCTCTCCTTGCATTTTAACGCTTCGTCTATCGTCGCTCTTATAGCGTGCGAAGATTCGGGCGCGGGTAAAATACCTTCCGTTCTCGCAAACAGTTCGGCGGCTTCGAAAACCGACGTTTGTTCGACTGCAACGGCTTCTAATTCTCCGTCGTGATAGAGTTTGGAAAGTACCGAGTTCATACCGTGATAACGTAATCCGCCCGCGTGGTTTGCGCTCGGCATAAATTCGCTACCTAAGGTATACATTTTCATTAAAGGACACATATGCCCCGTATCGCCGTAATCGTACGCATATTTACCACGGGTAAACGACGGACAACTTTTAGGTTCAACGGCAATAAAGCGGATATTGTTTTTACCTTGCAACTTTTCTCCCATATAAGGTGCGATCAAGCCGCCGAGGTTAGATCCACCGCCTGCGCAACCGATGATTATATCGGGGGTAATTCCGTATTTTTCGAGAGCGATCTTTGCTTCTTGTCCGATTATAGATTGATGCAGTAAAACGTGGTTAAGCACGCTTCCTAAAACGTATCTCGAATTGGGGGTGGTAACCGCTTTCTCTACCGCTTCGGATATTGCGCAACCCAAAGAACCGGTAGAATTCGGGAATTTTTCGTTTATCGCCTTGCCGACTTGGGTCGTCATAGAAGGGGACGGTATAACGTTTGCTCCGTAAGTACGCATAACTTCTCTACGGAAAGGCTTTTGTTCGTAGGAACACTTTACCATATAAACGGTAACGGGGACCTTGAAAAATGCGCCCGCCATAGACAAAGCGGTACCCCATTGACCCGCACCCGTTTCGGTGGTCAAATTGGTGATACCTTGTTGTTTTGCATAGTAAACTTGTGCAACAGCCGAATTGAGTTTATGCGACCCCGACGTATTATTGCCTTCATATTTATAATAAATTTTTGCGGGTGTTCCCAACGCCTTTTCTAACCACAACGCTCTAACCACGGGGGAAGGTCTATACATCTTGTAAAAAGAAAGTATTTCGTCGGGAATCTCGATATACCTATCCGTTTCGTTTAGCTCCTGGTCTATAACAGCGTCGCAAAAAACAGGTTTTAAGTCGTCTCTCGTACAAGGTTTACCTGTAGCGGGATTTATCATGGGGTCTGGTTTTTCCGTCATATCGGCGCGGAGATTATACCAGTAACGAGGCATTTCGGATTCATTTAAATAAATTTTTACTGGGATGTTTTCGTTTTCTTTTTTCATAATTGTAATCTCCTTTTAAAAATGATTTTTATTTATCTCCGTTGTCTCGTTTTGCCAACGGTACGTATTCACGCCTTGGTCCCACCGCAATATATGCGGGACGTATCAATTTAATGTTATTGGATAATGCTTCGAGTCTATGTGCCGACCAACCCGCTATCCTTGACATTGCAAACACGGGGGTAAACAGTTCGTCGGGAATTTTTATCAACCTATAAATATAACCCGTGTAAAAGTCAATGTTGATACACGCTTTTTTGGTATCTTTTTTTCTCTCCGCAAAAATCTTGGGAGCTAATTGCCAAAGTTTTTCATAAAGCAATGCGTCTTTATCGTTATACTTTTCGTTATATTTTTTTACGATATTCCTAAGTATTATCGCTCTTGGGTCGCTTAATGAGTAAACGGCATGCCCTAAACCGTAAACCAAACCGCTTTTATCAAAAACTTTTTTATCAAATACGTCGTTAAGATAAGCGGTTATCTCGGCGTCGCTATAATTTTTAACGTGCAACTTTAAGTCGTCTATCATTTTTACGACTTTCAAGTTAGCGCCACCATGTTTGGGACCCTTTAAAGAACCCAAAGAAGCCGCGACCGCCGAATACGTATCAGTACCCGAAGAAGTAACCACGTGATTTGTAAACGTAGAGTTGTTACCGCCGCCGTGTTCGGCTTGCAAAACCATACAAACATCTAACAACTGTACTTGATTTTTGGTATATTTGCCCGATCCGTGCAACAAATAAAGAATATTTTCCGCCGTGGAAAATTCGGGTTTAGGATACCTTATGACCAAATTATTACGCAAATAATAATGTTTATACGCTTGATAACTGTATACCGACAAAAGCGGGAACTGTGCAATTAATTGCAAACATTGTCTGAACACGTTTTTGACGGATATATCGTCGGGATTATCGTCGTAAGAATATAAAGTAAGTACCGATCTCGATAGTGCGTTCATCATATCCGTGCTTGGCGCTTTTAAAACGATATCTCTAACAAAACTATCGGGAAGAGATCTTAATTCGGAAAGTAAAACGCAAAAATCTTTGAGTTCTTTCTCGGTCGGCAAACTACCGCATAGCAAAAGGTAGACGGTTTCTTCAAACGCAAACCCTTTGGTCGCGCTAAAACCGTTTACAATATCGTTGATATTATATCCGCGATAAAACATTTCGCCGTCAATGGCTTCGCGTTCTCCGTTTTCGTTAATGGCAAAACCGTTCATTTCGGATATTTCGGTCAAACCCGTAACGACGCCGACGCCCTTACGGTCACGCAAACCGCGATAAACTTTGTGTTTCTCGTAAAGTTCATCGGAAATGATACTGCTTTCCTTTGACAACTTTGATAATTGCTCTATGTGTGCGTCTTCTTTTTCCAAATATTCTTTAAAGTCCATCATATACCAACTTTTTAAAAATTTTACTTTATTATACTAAAACGATAAAGGCAACTGCAACCAAAAAACGGCTCGGGTGATAAAAAAGCCAACTTTTTTTATTATTTTATACGAATATCTAAAAATCGTATATTTATGGCGGTAGTTTATAAAAGAATATTACAATAATAAAGGGTTTGATTATTTGATAGAAATTCGGGAATACCTAAACTTAATAAGCGGATAAAGGTTCTTCGACTGTACTACGCTTGTTTATAAATGACGACCTACTAAGTGCAACAATTATAATTATAGCCATTGCAAATACAATAACAACATTTGGCGGTTGATTTTATCCAAAGTAGACTTGTTTACAAGGCTACAACGATAAAATGGGGAACAGTTTCGCCTTAAAAGCGAGAGCGTTTACACCCTTGTCGCAAAGCGACGGGAAAGGGGGCTTGATTTTGCACAAAGAGATGATTTTTAATCATCACGACTGCAAAATGGGGGTTTTTAAACCCTTGCAACCACCCAAAAAAAATTTTTCGTTAAAGCAAAGCGGACAAAGATCCTTCGACTACGGTCAACAGACGATATAATACTTTAAGGCGATATGTTGCTTTGCAACACGATATATACTCGCTCTCTCGTATGCGATATGATATAAATTCCATAACGTCCCAAAGGGACATATTGTGCCACATGCATATCGTATCCGCAAGGATATATCGCAAATTCCGTAAGGAATTTATATCGCTTTGGTAAAAATTATTTAAAAACCCCCTCTCCGCAGTCGTAGTCAATCAAAGATTGCCTACTTTGTGCGCAGACAATCCCCCTTTCCTTCGACCGCAAACGGTCGAAAGGGTGCAACCCCGCTTCGCTCGTTAGGACACGACACGGTCGTGGACTACGTCTTCGACGAAATGAAAGGATACTCTTTTCGGTAGAAAAGATTTGCAAAGCAAAGGCTATAATTATCATAGTAGTTCTTAGCGATACGTCATACTGAGCAAATGTCAAAGACCGTAGTCGAAGTATCTATTATAATCAAGGATAAAGATCCTTCGACTTCGCTCAGGATGAAGCACAAACGAAAGCGAAAATGCACTTGTATATTTTCGCCGAGTGCAGTGCGGTAAATTATAGCCGTATCCGTTAGGATACACTTTCCGATAGGAAAGAATTGCGTTAGCAATGGCTATAATTATAATTGTTGCACTTATTAAAGTTATCCGCTTTAAAAACCCGTCAAAAATCCAAAAAGATTTTTGACGGAGACGAATAAGCCGTCTAAAAAACGCAGTCCCAACGCTTTGCGTTGGGACAAGTCTAAAGAGATACTTATGAGTCGACGTGCTTATGAGTCGCTTATTCGTCTTGTGGTACTATTGGTTTTTCTCCAAGCCCGTGTATCCAATCGGATTTTCGATAATAAATCAAAAATACAACGCTACTCATCGTCCAAGTTATAGGGTAAGCCAAATAAATATAGTTGATATCGTGTAAAAGGTCGGCTATGACGGTTATATAAATAATTCTGAATACACACCAAATAGCAAGCATTATCATCATCGGGACGACCGCTTTGCCCGCGCCCCTTAATATAGCCGCGACTATATGCGAGAAAGACAACAAAAAGTAAAAAAGCGACTCGATACGCATTTCTCTTACGCCGAAAGAAAGTACGCCTTGGGTACGGTTGAACGCCCCGATAAGGAAAGGCGCTAAAATAAAGCACAATATGCCTATTATCTCGGCGGTTATAGGGGAAATAATAAGCCCGAACTTTGCGCCTTCCTTTGCCCTATCGTACTTACCTGCACCCAAATTTTGTCCGATAAACGTAGAGAGCGCCATAGCGATACAGTTGATAGGTAAAAAGGCTATGCCTTCGATCTTTATATAAGCGCCGTAACCCGCCATTGCGTCCGCACCGAATATATTGATATTTGTTTGTACTATGACGTTTGCAAACCCTATGACCGAGTTTTGCACGCCCGTCGGAAGCCCGTATCTTAACATTTCGGAAAGCATCTCTTTGTCGATACGTAATTTTTTGAATTGGAAATAATAAACGGTGTTCTTTTTCTTTAATTGGATAACGCAAAGTATAACGCTGAAAAATTGAGATAAAGTGGTCGCGACAGCACAAGAAGCAACGCCAAATCCTAAACCTTTTACGAACAATATATCCAAGCCTATATTTAAAACTGACGAGACTATCAAATAAATAAGCGGGCGTTTGCTATCCCCTACCGCACGCATTATGCCCGTAAAAATGTTATACATAACAACCGCCAAAACGCCTATAAAATAGTATCTAAAATACTCTATCGCAAGGGGTAGAACTTCTTGGTCGGTCTGCATCAATTTTAAAATATAAGGGGTCAACGCAACGCCGAAAACGGTCAAAATCACACCGCAAATAAAACCGAATAAAATATTGGTATGTATGGCTTTTGAAACTTTGTCAAGCTCGTTTGCGCCAAAATACTTGGCTATGACGACGCCCGCCCCCATTGCCGCGCCTTCGAAAAAACTGATCAATAAAAAAATCAAGTTACCCGACGTACTAACGGCGGCAAGAGCGTTTTTACCGATAAAATTGCCGACTATCAAAGAATCGGCAATATTGTAAAATTGTTGGAATATTTGACTTATCAAAATTGGTAACGCAAAAGTTAGGATATTTTTTTTAACGCTACCCACCGTTAGATCTTTGGACGCACCTTTTGATCTTTGAGCCAATTCCATACTAAACTCCTTTGTATTTTTGCCAATAAATTATATCATAACAAATAAAAAAACACTATCGATTAAACTATAAAAAGTATTTAGCAAACTTTGTATTTTTAAATATATATGAAGAACGCTAAAATTTAAAAACGTATATAATCTAATTATCCTTTAATATAAAAAAAGCGGTATTGACAAAGGTAAACGTTGTGTTTATAATAAAAAAGTATCGTTTTTAACGAACTACAAAAGGAGATGGATTGATGGAAGACAACAAAGAATTATTGGAAGAAAACGCTTCCGAAGTTACCGAGAACACCGAAGTAACCGAAGAGGATCAAACGAGCGAGCAACCCAACGTCGCTCCCGAAGAAAAACCCAAGGGCATCAAAGGTATAATCAAATACATAAAAACGCACGAAAATCTACGTCAATTAGTATTGTTTACCTTGTTTAGTATGATTTGCGGTATAACGCAATTTACCATCACTTTGGTTTTGCCTATCATTTTGAAAAAAGTTGCGCCCGCAAGTATGACCGCGCCTTTCGCTTGGCCAAAGATCGGCAATATCTATTTCTTCGATTTTAACGAAACGGGTCTCGGATCCTTCCTTGGTTGGTTGATCGGTTCTATTTGGGGACAAGCGTTGACCTTTATACTTAACCGTAAGAAAACGTTTAACGCACCCGATCACTTGGCTTTCCGTGCGACGGCTTATGCGGTTATGGCAGTATTGATCATATTGGTTCAAACCGCTATCGGCAAACTCGAAGGCGTATTCAACGCACATGATCCCGACGCTTCCGAAACCTTGAAAGTTATTTATAACCTTTTAGCGCAAGTAGTTGCAGGAATGGCTGCGTTTGCAATGAACTTCTTAGGTAACAAGTTTATAATAATGCGTAAGTTCAAAGAGAAAAACAAAACGCTCGCCGAAGAAGAAAAAAACGAAGAATAATAAATAATTTTGTTTAAAAAACACCCCTTTGCGAAAAGGGGTGTTTTTAATTGCATTGAGAATAGAATCGAAATAGCAATAATTTCTCGTCAAATTGGGGAAAAGGGGTAAGGAATAATATAGTGTAAAAACCCTTACAACCACCCAAAAAAGTTTTACGTTAAAGCAAAAGCGGACAAAGATCCTTAGACTACGGTCAACAGATGATATAATACTTTAAGGCGATATGTTGCTTTGCAACACGATATGTTTCACTTCGTTCAACACGATATATACTCGCTCTCTCGTATGCGATATGATATAAATTCCAT
>Ga0256405_10006744_pt1 | contig 18036 bp, 15 predicted proteins | sample RumenRJG_02DNA_FD_189096 | JGI IMG/M metagenome (GOLD analysis project Ga0256405, IMG submission 189096) | Bovine rumen microbial communities from Lethbridge, Alberta, Canada - RJG_02 | ecosystem: Host-associated > Mammals > Digestive system > Stomach > Rumen | place: Canada: Alberta... | reverse complement strand
ACGCTGAGCACCAGTCCGATCTCCACCATCAGGAACAGGACTGAGGTGCCTCCGTAACTGACAAAGGGGAGCGTGATGCCAGTGTTCGGGATCGTATTCGTCACGACGGCGATGTTCAGGATCACCTGGACGGCGATCTGGGCCATCACCCCCGTCACCAGACATGTGCCGTACAGGTCCGGCGCGGAATTGGCGATCACAACGAAGCGGTAGATCATGAACATGAATACCAGGATCAGGGAGACTGCTCCGAACAGGCCCAGTTCCTCGCAGATGATGGCGAAGATCATGTCATTCTGCGCCTCAGGCACGAAGCCCATCTTCTGGATGCTCTCTCCGAGGCCTTTTCCCATGATGCCGCCGGAGCCGATAGCATACAGTCCCTGCAGCACCTGGAAGCCGCCGTCCTGGGGATAGTCGGCAGGATTCTGCCAGACAAGGATCCGGCTCAGCTGATACGGCTGCAGGATCTTCATATTCAGAAGGACATGCGCCAGCGGCACTGCGCCTGCCACAGCACCTGCAGCCAGTCCGCCGAGAAGCAGATGGAACCAGTACAGCCTGGAGACCACAAACGTCATGACAAACACCAGGCTGCCCACGATGATGCCGGAACTCAGGTTGTTCTTTGCCACCAGCCCTGCGATAGGGATATCCACAAGAAAAGCGATCAGAACGCCCTGGATCGTATTGATCTTCTTCCCCATATTGACGATGAACACCGTCAGGAACAGGATCAGGGCCAGCTTTGCGAACTCTGTCGGCTGGAAAGACAAAGGTCCCACACCGAGCCAGCGCTTTTTTCCGTTCACCTCTCTTCCGATCAGCGACACCAGGATCATCAGCACATAGGACATGGCGTACATGATCCCGGCCCACTTCAACGTCCAGTGGTAGTCGATCTTCGACACGATGATCATGAAGGCAAAACCGAGCATGGCGATCATCCCCTGACGCTTCAGGTAATACGCCGCGTCCGCCGTCTTCGGATCGATCTGGGCCATGTAGGAGCTGGAGGAGTAGATCATGAGAAGGCCGAAAGACGTCAGGAAAATAACAGCAAAAACAAGACTGTAGTCATAATAGCGCTTCTGCCCTGCCTTCTTCGCCATCCTGCGGCCCCTCCTTTCCAGTCTCCGCGCCGCCCGGCGGACGGCGCACGATGCTTTTTACTGCAGCGCCTTTACAGCGCTCTTACATATTCCTTGAACTTTTCTCCCCGGACTTCATAGTTCGGGAACATCCCCCAGCTTGCGCAGGCAGGGGAAAGAAGGACGTAATCGCCCGCATTCGCGTAGGAAGCGCAGACCTTGACTGCCTCCTGCAGATCCTCCGCGAACATGATGTTGGTGAATCCGTGCCGCTTCGCGCACTCCGCGATGGCGTCCCGCGTCTGTCCGATCAGAACCAGGTAGCGGACTTTTCCGTCGAATGCTTCGATCCACTCGTCATAGGAAGACTTCTTGTCATATCCGCCGCCGATCAGGATCGTCGGTCCGGGCATGGCGCGGATCGCCTGGATCGCAGCGTCCGGGTTCGTGCCCTTGGAATCGTTGTAGTACTTGACACCGTACTTCTCGCAGACGTACTCGATGCGGTGCTCCACCGCCTGGAATTCGCGGCAGGTCTTCAGCGTGACTTCCTCCGGGACCTTCATGCAGTCCGCAATGGCGATCGCCGCCATCACGTTCTCGTGATTGTGTCTGCCCAGAATGTTCAGCTCGTCCGTGCCGAGAAGCTGCTTCGCCTTGCCCTTCGTCTTTCTGCAGATGACGCCGTCCTCGATATCGTAGCCGTCCTCCAGAAGCTCACGGCTGGAGAAGAACACCGGGACTGCCGGACAGGACTCGCTCTTTCCGAAGGCGCGGAGCGCCTCGTCGTCGTAATTCAGGACGATGAAATCCTCCTTCGTCATGTTGGCGGTGATGTCTTCCTTGATCCGGATATAATTCTCCATGGTGTGATGCCGGTTCAGGTGATCCGGAGTGATGTTGGTGATCGCCGCCACATGGGGATGGAAGCGGATGATGGTCTCCAACTGGAAGCTGGAAGCCTCGAGCACCGTGACGGATTTCTCCGTGGTCTTCAGCGCCGCCTCTGTGTAGGGGAAGCCGATATTGCCGACGGTGAAGGCGTCTTCGAAGGCGTTCTTCATGATCTGACCCGTCAGTGTCACGGTCGTGGTCTTTCCATTGGTGCCTGTCACCGCCACCAGCTGTCCCTTTGCCACCTGGTAACCCAGTTCGATCTCGCTCCAGAGCTGCACTTTATTGTCTGTCAGCAGCTTCACGAAAGGAGTCTCCAGGTCGATGCCGGGGCTCATGACGCAGATCTGGATGCCGGCGAAATCCGGCTTCTCCAGTTCGCCCAGCTTCAGGGTGATCTTTGCATTCTCGGGGAATTCCGCCAGGACCTTCTCCGTATCCAGTTTTTCGTTGCTGTCGTAAAGCAGCACTGTTCCTCCGGTCTCCAGAAGCAGCTTTGCCGCGGCGATCCCGCTTTTTCCCGCACCGGCTACCATTACTTTATCATTCATAATCCTCTTCTCTCCTTTTTCCATTGCACATGCTCAGCCAAGTCCCAGCCATGCAGCCAGCGACAGGATCACTGTTACGATCGTAAACACCGCGACCACCCGGGTCTCCGACCATCCTCCCTTTTCAAAATGGTGATGGATCGGGGCCATCCGGAAAAAGCGCTTTCCGTGTGTCTTTTTGAAATACCCCACCTGGATCATGACAGAGATCACCTCGATCATGTAGATGAAGCCGACGATGGGAATAAAAAGCGGCATTCTCATGATCAGCGCCGAGGAAGAAATAAACCCGCCCAGCGCCAGGGCCCCGGTGTCTCCCATGAAGACTTTCGCGGGATAGACATTGTACAGAAGGAATGCCAGCAGGGCGCCGATCACCGCGCCCGCCGCCGGAGCGCAGGGGATTCCGAAGCGGATCGCGGCAGCGCCGAAGAACAGGGCTGTGACGACTGTGACGGAGGAACAGAGACCGTCCAGTCCGTCAGTAAAGTTGGTGCCGTTGTCCGTTCCCAGAACGACAAAGAACACCGCAGGAACAAACAGGATCCCGAGATTCAGAACAAATCCCGTGTCAAATCCTCCGGTGAACGGGACCAGCATCCCTCTCGCCTCCTCCCCGCGGCTGTAGAGCCAGAAGGCCAGGATGGCCGTCGCCACGAGCTGAAGCGCGAATTTCTGTTTCACAGTCAGTCCCTCCGACTGCTTTTTCCGGATCTTCAGGTAGTCATCCAGAAAACCGATAAAGCCGAAGGCCGCGGTAAACAGCAGTACAGGGACCGTCAGCGGCGCGCTTTTTAAAAAGGGCAGCGTGCCCGCGATGATCCCGAGGACGATCATGATCCCGCCCATGGTCGGAGTGCCCTGCTTTTTCAGGTGGCTCTCCGGGCCGTCGCTGCGGACGTTCTGTCCGAATTTCATGCGGTGCAGCACAGGGATCATGAGCCGGCACAGGACCGCGCACACTGCGAATGAGATCAGCAGTGCCCAGATCGATTGATTCATCATTATAATGTAATACTCCGTTGTCTTTTATATTTTGCAAGGCACAGTGACATCATTATGTCAACTGCACGCAATTCAACTTAGTATATCGCGAACGCGCCGGGTGTGCAAGCCCCGGCGCAGTACGTCTGTTCCTTCAGGTTTTACGGCGGTTCCGCCCGGATCAGGCCTCCGGTTCCGCAGATGCCGTCTCATTCCCGGGAGGAGCTCCGGGCAGCTGGTTGTTCTGTGCGCTCTCTCCTCCTTCTTCTCCTGCCGGCAGCGGCTCCACATATTCTTCCGTCTCGTAGACGACCTGCGGCTGGGTCTCTTCCGGAGCAGGAGTCAGCTCACTGATCCCTTCCTCCTGCGGAAGATTCCAGTAGAGGCCTGCATCGTCCGCGATGTCTGCAGCCGGGAACACGTTCAGGTACGGCAGGATCTCCTGCATGACGTTGTGGAAGATGCCGCTGGCGAAGGTACTGTGGGGCTGGTCCGCGGTGTGGGGCGTATCCACGATGCAGTAGCACAGGACCTGGGGATCGTCCACGGGGGCAAACCCGCAGAAGGAGACCAGGTAATTTCCCGTGCCGCGGGGATATTTCTCAGCCGTACCGGTCTTGCCGCCGATATCGTAGCCTTCCACGCCGGCCAGCTTTCCGGTTCCTTCGCTGACAGTGCGGTGCAGCGCGTTTCTCAGGAACGCGGAGGTATCCGCCGAACAGGTCTCCCGGACCAGCTCCGGCTGGATCTCCCGGACCACCGCGCCGGAGGAATTCCGGATCTGCTTGACCACATGCGGCTGATAATAGGATCCTCCGTTGATGGCGGAGGAAAAGGCTGCTGCCATCTGGATCATGGAGCAGTTGTAGTTCTGACCGAAGGAGTTCGTGGCGAGGTCGGAAGACGTCATGGTCTCCGGATTGTAGATCAGTGTCGAAGTCTCGGCTTCTCCGGGAAGATCGATACCAGTCCTTGAGCCGAACCCGAAGAGGCGCTGCATCTTTCCGAAGGGCTCCTTCCCCAGGGACGCAGCGATCCGCATCATGACGACGTTGCAGGACTGCATGATGCCCTCCGTGACATTCAGGGGGCCGTGGCCGGAACGCTTCGCGCAGTGGATCGGCCATCCGCCGACTTCCAGAACGCCCTCGCAGTTGTAGACCTCGCTGCCGTTGATCACGCCGTTCTCCAGTCCGGCGGCAACAGTGAATATCTTGGAGGTGGAACCGGGCTCATAGGTGTCGCTGACTGCGAAATTCCGCCAGAGTTCAAACAGGGCGTTGGTCTTCTGCTGGTCGTCCATGGCATCCAGCTCTTCCTGGCTGTAGTTCTTCAGAAGAGGTCCCAGGTCGCGCGGATTGTTCAGGTCAAACTGATGGTTGGTCGCCATTCCCAGGATCTCGCCGTTGCGGGGATCCATCACCAGGACCGCCACCGTATTGCCGCCCATTTCCGCCTCAAACTGGGCGATGTATTTCTCAATGGTGCTCTGCACCTTCACATCGATGGTGGAAACGATGGTGCTGCCGTCCACCGCCGGCTTGATGACGCGCTCCAGGTTGGAGTCATCGTTCAGATATCCGTACTCTCTTCCGGATATCCCCACCAGCTGGCTGTTGTAGTACTGCTCGATTCCTCCGGATCCCTCCGAACCGTCGCTCAGTGAGAAGCCCAGGACATTGCATGCCATGGAATTATAGGGGTAAGTCCGCAGATAGGAATCCTCGAACCAGACGCCGTAGACTCGCCGGGTGTCTCCGGCTACGCGGAACGCCTTGTTCACTTCGTCCTTCCGCTCCTCGAACAGAGTCTTCTGCTCATGAGACAGCTGCTTGTCGTAGCGCACATAATGCGATTCCGACCGCTCTGCCAGCACGCTCCGGATATCCTCCGCCGTGTAGCCGAAGACCTCGCTCAGCAGATTTACCGTGGGCTCAAGATACTTCTCCTGGTCCGAATTGATCTGGAACGGGTCCAGGATCAGGTTGTAGACCTTGTTGGTCGTGGCGAGGTACGTCCCGTTCCGGTCCACGATGTCGCCTCGCCGGTAAGGGATCTCTCTGGAATCATAGCGCTGCTGGGACAGGACCTTCTGGTTGTAGCTCTCGGCGTTGTAATGCTGGATGTACCAGAGCCGGTAAATTAAAGCAAACAAAGCCAGCATGATCACCAGGGTGGTGATTGCCAGCTTTTCTCGCATATACAGAAGCATCCCGCCTGCGGGACGATTCTTATTTCCTTTTTTCCGTTTCTCCCGGGATGTCCTCATACTGCCTCACATACTCACTTTCCGTCTTTTTGTAGCGAATCACCTGATTGCGGTCGGCGTAGACCATGCCAAGCTGTGTTGTCGCCACGTTGTAAATATGATCGAGGTCAATATCGGTATGGATCGCCGTCTGGAGCGCATCGTTCTCGCTCTTCAGCGCCTCAAGCTGCTGTTCATACTTTTCAATAGACCGCATGCTGGAGGAGATGGAAGATTTCACCCGGATGTAACTGCAGCAGATGAACAGCGCTGCCACAGTGGCCAGAGTGAGCATGACAAGATAGAAGAAGTCCATGTGGAGCGCCTGTTCCTGTCTGCGTCTCACCGCACGGTTGTGACGGCGCGCTTCCAGCCTGCGCTCCCTGCGTGCTTCTTCTCTTTCCGGCGCGAGTACCCGTGCCGTACTGTCGTAGTTATAGCTTTCGACCGTATGAATGCGCGCGTTTCCCCGGCTGCCTGTACGGGCAGTACCATTCATTCTTCTGCTCATTTTCTTCCCCCTCATCCCTTTCCGCCGTCTGACGACCGCAGGAAGGGTAATTCATGCTCTTTCAAAAATCCGGAGCTTTGCGCTCCTGGAGCGCGGATTTTCTTTCTCTTCTTCCTTTGTCGGAAGAATGGGCTTTTTAGTGATCACTGTACCCCTGCTTTTCTTACCGCACACGCAGACCGGGAAACCCGGCGGGCAAGTACATGGTGATTCATTTCTCCGGAATCCGTTTTTGACGATCCGGTCTTCCAGGGAATGGAAGGTGATGATGCAGAGCCTTCCTCCCGGATTCAGGAGCCCGATCATCTCGTCGATCGAGTCCTCCAGGACCTGCAGTTCTCTGTTCAGGGCAATGCGCAGGGCCTGAAATGTCCGCATCGCCGGATGTCCTCCCGTCACCTGGATCTTCATGGGAATGGCTCCGCGGATGATGTCGGCAAGTTCCCCGGTGGTCCGGATGGGTCTCCGTTCTCTTGCCTTTACAATGTGCTTCGCGATGTTCTTCGCGAAGCGGTCCTCCCCGTAGTCGCGGATGATGCGGAACAGTTCCTGCTCCGTGCACTCGTTCACCAGGTCTGCCGCCGTGCGGTCTTCCCTGCGGTCCATCCGCATATCCAGCGGCGCGTCTTCCATGTAGCTGAATCCGCGTTCCGCTGTATCAAGCTGATAGGAGGAAACTCCCAGGTCCAGGCAGATGCCGTCCACGGCTTCGATGCCGAGGTCCGCCAGGACCTGTTTCATATTCACATAATTGTCGCGGACAATGGTCACTCGGTCTCCGAAAGGCTTCAGCCTCTCTCCCGCTGCCGCAATAGCGTCCGCGTCCTGATCGATGCCGATCAGCCTGCCGCCCTCCGTGAGCCGTGCTGCCACCTCTGACGCATGACCTCCGCCTCCCAGCGTTCCGTCCGCGTAGATGCCGTCCGGCCGGATGTTCAGCCCTTCTATGGTCTCCGGAAGGAGCACCGATACGTGCCGGAAGGTCATAAGATGAACCCCAGGCCGTCCAGTTCGGCCGCGATCTCTTCCACGTTCTCCTCGATCTTCTGCTCCTCGGCCCAGCGCTCTGCGCTCCAGATCTCAACTCTTGAGCCGTTGCCCGCCAGCACCGCGTCCTTCGCGATCCCGGCGTACTCACGCAGGTTGGAGGGGATCAGGATCCTTCCCTGCCGGTCCGTCTCGCAGTTCACGGCGCCGGCCATCAGGAAACGGGTGAGCTTTCTGGCGTTCTGATTCGTGAGCGGCAGTGCCCGGAGCTTTTCCACCAGCTGCTCCCACTCACCGTTGCCGTAGACGAAAAGACATCCGTCCAGGCCCTTCGTCACCACGAATTCCTCGCCTAATTGTTCACGGAACTTAGAGGGGACGATCAGTCTCCCCTTGGTGTCCATTGTATGGTTGTACTGTCCCATGAACATCATCTGTCACCCACAATTCACCACAATTCACCACTTCATGACATAATAATAATAAAACCGTAATAAAATTGCAAGGCGAATTGGGCAAATCATTGCAAAAAAAATGAGCATCCGCGCGGTTTTTCGCGGATGCATCAAGATGTGGGGGAAAGTGGGGGGAGTGGCACAAAATGTGCTCACCCCCCACTTTTACTGTATTTTTCCTCTCGGTCTCAGGCCTTTTTCCGGCCCAGGACGATCAGGATCGAGGCCGTGACGAAGCAGATCCCGGCGATGCACTGGGAAACAGCGAGGCTGGTGCCGGGGATCAGGAGGGAATCGGTGCGGAGCGCCTCCACCCAGACTCTTCCCAGGCCGTAGCCCGCAATGTAGACAAGAAAGATCTCCCCCGAGAAGACCTGGCGCTTTCTCCAGGCAAACAGGATCAGGAGAAGAAGGCAGAGGTTCCAGCAGGACTCATAGAGAAAGGTGGGGTGCACCTGGATGTACTCCACGCCATTCTCCACGATCAGGTGATCCAGAAGCTCCTGGTCGATCATGATGGGATTGACGATCTCCCGCCGGATCCGCATGGCGAACAGGCTCTCCGTATAGCTTCCGAAGGCCTCGCAGTTGAAGAAATTGCCCCATCGTCCCAGGATCTGTCCCACCAGAAGGGCCAGCACCAGGGAATCCGCCATCTCCAGGAATTTCTTTCCCTTGAGGCGGCACCAGACGACCAGCGCCAGGATCCCGCCGATCACGCCTCCGTAGATCGCGAGGCCTCCGGCCCGGAGATTGAAGATCTGCAGCAGATCGTTCTTATAGGAATCCCACTGGAAGAAAACGTAGTAGAGCCGGGCCCCGGCAACTCCGATCAGGATCCCGTAGATAATAAAATCGTACACCGCGTCCTCTCCCGTCCCGCGATGTTTTGCGTCCTGTGCGGCGAGCCAGGTCCCGAGGATCATCGCGATGCCAATGATGATCCCGTAAAAAGCGATGCGGAATCCGAATACAGAGATGCTGCTCACCATATGCGGAACAGTGAGTCCCAGATTTACAAACTTCAGATCATAAACCAATCTTCCTTACCTGCCGCGTCCCGCCTCCACGGGCCGCTCCTTTCGTCATTCGCTAGCGTTTATCTCAGTGGGCTTCTCCCACTGAGATATAGTGCCTGGTCAGGTCCGGGTCAGAGACCTCCACCGTTCCGGAATCCCGGTACCACACAAGCCTTGTGACCGTGCCGTCCTCTTCGTCGCGGCAGATCCATCTGCCCGAGCCCTCTTTCCGGTACTCCAGGTAGCGAAGTGTCTGCGTTCCTTTTTTATCCACAGAACTCAAGGCCGTGATCATGCCCTCCCCCCAGGGGGCGCACTCAAGATACCAGGTCCTGTCAGCCGGCGCTTCCCGGGAGCTTCCGTCGTTATAGATGAGGCGGTCCATGCGGTACTTCCCCTGGGGCACGTCCGCGGCAGCCTGTACCGCGCCGGCACTTCCGGAGTTCTGCGCCGCGCCGTTGTTTCCCGTCCCGCCTCCCGACGCCGTCCCGCTGCCTGAAGCCGTTCCGCTGCCGTCCATCCGGACACGCACCACCTGGCCGTTCTGCACCCAGGCGCCGTTCTGATCGACCTCATAGCCATCTTTTGTCATGTAGTCCGTGATCAGCCACCCGTCCTCATCAAACAGGTACCATTCCCCGATCCCGTCTCCATTCCCGTCGATCAGCTCCCAGCCCACGGCCCAGGTGCCGTCCTGATGATCATACCACCAGGACTCGGGATCATCTTCCCCCGTCTTCCACACGCCTGCGGAAACCGGAGCGGACACAGCCAGCGCCAGAAGGACAGCGGTGACAAGTACTGCCTGTATACTATTCCCTGGATGTCTTCTCATCTTTTTTCCTCCGCGGACGATGCCGGCTCACGCTTCTGAGCCGCAGCCGTGTCTTCAGGCTTTATACCGTTAGTATATACCCGTTTCTGTAATAAGCGAACATGTACTGCTGGTAAATTCCGTTCCAGGGGCTGTACTCTTCATATGGATAGCCGCCGGGATACTGCTCCTCCAGGACTTTCCTGATCCACACATCCACCGGAAAAGCATTCAGATGGTGCAGGCCGAACAGGAGCACACAGTTCGCCACTTTGGTCCCCACACCGTAGATTCCCTTCAGGGCAGCCAGCGCTTCCTCGTCCCCGGCTGCGATGAGCTTTCCGAGGTCCAGGCTGCCGGATAGTACTGCGCCTGCCGCGGCGCTGACATACTTGCATCGGTACCCCAGCCGGCAGTCCGAAAGCTCCTGCCCGGAAAGTCCCGCGATTCTTTCCGGAGCCGGGAAAGCGTAATATGTCTCCCCGCGCCGGTCCGTCTTCCTCTCTCCCGCCATTTCTGAAAGCATCTCTATGGACTTCTTTATGGCTGGAATATTCTTGTTCTGGGAGATGATAAAACTGACCAGCATCTCCCAGGGGTCCTGCCGCAAGATCCGGATCCCCTTCTCCATTTCACAGGCAGCCGCAAGAAACGGATCCTTTGTTTTCTTTACCCGCCTCCTCACCTTCCTGTAATCCAGATCCAGATCGAGGTAAGGCCGCCACACTGCCTGGAACTCTTCTTCCGAACAGTTAATGCGGTATTCCCCCTCCCCCGTTTCCTCCATATATACACAGTGTCCTCCGTGGATCACCCGGAAGCAGTGGCCCTCCGCCTTATTCCATCGGAAACACTGTCCGCTCTCCGCGATCTTCAGAAGATCAAGATCATCCTCCGTCCTAAACAGTACACCCTTCACTCTCCTCCGTCCTGAAACAGTATATCCTTCGCTCTCCTCCGTTCCGGCCAGCGGGTTTATATTGCAGATTCCCCGGGAAAAAACTATAATATGTCTATTCAGCGCCCCGGAACCGGAGAGCTGTATATCTACAAAGTATAATCTTTTTCACGCTTTGTGGCAAACGGCCGGTCGGAACCGCTTTCCCCGGCTGGAAGGATCAAGGCAAAAAAGTGGGGAATATTCCCACCGGAATAAACTGAGGTTTATAAAGGAGACAGCAGGAAATGAAATTAGGAATCGTCGGTCTGCCGAATGTCGGCAAAAGTACCTTATTCAATTCTCTCACGAAGGCGGGCGCCCAGGCGGCGAACTACCCCTTCTGCACCATCGACCCCAACGTGGGTATTGTGGCGGTGCCGGACGAGCGCCTGAAGAAGCTGGGCGATCTGCACCACTCGAAGAAAGTTACCCCGGCGGTCATCGAATTCGTTGACATCGCCGGCCTTGTCAAGGGTGCCTCCAAGGGCGAAGGCCTGGGCAACCAGTTCCTGGCAAACATCCGCGAGTGCGACGCCATCGTCCATGTGGTGCGCTGCTTCGAGGATGAAAACGTGATCCATGTGGACGGCTCCGTGGACCCGGTCCGGGATATCGACACCATCAACCTGGAGCTCATCTTCGCGGATCTTGAAGTGCTGGAGCGCCGCATCTCCAAGACCTCCCGCTCCGCCATGAACGACAAGTCCCTGAAGAAAGAGCTGGAGATCCTGAAGGAACTGAAGGCCCTTCTTGAAGACGGAAAGCCCGCCATCAACTACCAGAACGACGATCAGGACGTGATGGCCTTTGTCCGCTCCCTCTGCCTCCTCACCGCAAAGCCCGTCATCTTTGCCGCCAACGTCAAGGAAGACGACCTGGCGGACGACGGCGCCTCCAATCCCCATGTGGAAGCTGTCCGCAAGTTCGCGGCAGAAAGCGGCAGCAAGGTCTTTGCCGTCAGCGCCCAGATCGAGCAGGAGATCTCCGAGCTGGACGATGAGGAAAGAGCGGATTACCTTGAGGCTCTCGGCATCTCCGAGTCCGGTCTTGACAAGCTGATTGCCGCCAGCTACGACCTGCTGGGGCTTCTCTCCTTCCTCACCACCGGAGAAGACGAGACCCGCGCATGGACCATCAAAAAAGGGACCAAGGCACCCCAGGCAGCCGGCAAGATCCACACCGACTTTGAGCGCGGCTTCATCCGGGCCGAAGTCATCAACTACGACGACCTCATCGCCTGCGGCTCCTCCACCGCCGCAAAAGAAAAAGGCCTGATGCGCCTCGAAGGAAAAGACTACGTCGTCCAGGACGGAGATGTGATCCTCTTCCGGTTCAACGTGTAATATGTAGTAAAACCAGCTTCCCAGGGAAAAAACGAAATCACCGGACAGAGGAGCTTGCTCATCTGAACGGTGATTCTGTTTTTTCCCGGGAGGCCAGGATGCGAAGCATCCCTGGTCTCCCGCAACGAGGAACGCGCAGCGTTCCGAGTCCGGGAAGCTGGATTCTTCGGTCGCCCACAACGAGGAACGCGCAGCGTTCCGAGTCCGGGAAGCTGGATTCTTCGGTCTCCCGCAGCGAGGAATGCGGAGCATTCCGAGCATGGCGGAGTTGTCGTACCACTTCAGCTGCGGCCAGAAGGTCGCTTACTGACCAGCTGGGCGTTTTTCGGCATTTTTTTCAAATTTGTTCCCTCCAAAAGCAGGAAACCATCCGCTTTTCCGGCTTGTTATCGTACATTCGGGCGTTTTACAACTGTTTTTCAAAATTTGCTCCCCTTTTTCATATAAACCAGGAGTGCAGATCATTGAAAAAGGGAACAAATTTTCGAAAATATCTCAAAAACGCCCTGTAGGCCTCTCAATCCTCCGAAATCTACCCTGAATTTTCCTCTCCGAGGGGTACAAAATTTCAAAAATCACCGGAAAACGCCCAACCGCGACACACAAGCTTGCCTGCTGCTGCCGCCAGGCTTTATCTTCAGCGCGAGAAGCCCCCCTGCACGAGTACAGGGGGGCTTCTTATAAATTCTGGCAGATCACATAAGTTTTCTGAACATTTCCTCAAACTGCTCGATAGTCGCAGGTCTGGGGTTGCCGGGTGCGCAGGCATCTGCCGCAGCGGACTCGCAGAGGAACGGCAGATCCTCTTCCTTCAGCTTCTCAAGCTTGGTCGGAATGCCGACATCGACAGAGAGCTGACGCACAGCATCGACCGCGGCCTTGCGGTATGCAGCCTGGTCCATGCCGGTGGAGGCAGTCAGGCTCTTCGGCATGGAGGACGTCATATCAGGATCTACCACTGCGACATCCGGGATATCGTTGGGGTCGACGCAGACAAACTTACGCTTTCTCTCCACGTCGGTGATGAAGCATGCCTATTATATCATGGAAGCGCTTACAGTGCACAGCTCCGGCACATATTTTTCTGTAATATATTACATTATTTTATTGCGCCGGTCTGTCCAGTCCTGTAATGGACTTCCACAGGTTCCAGAGCTTTTCTGTGGTCAGCGGCGCGTCCGATGTATTCACGTGGTGTACTGCCGCCAGCTCTTCCGGATAGTTTTTAAGAGGAAATACCCGGACATCGGGACCGCTGAAATGGCATACCGTCGGGATAAACTCCCAGTCCGTCACTTTGGTGCCGCTTTCATCTTTCACAATAGTCACATCTGCGAGACCGCCCAGGATCCGCGGGATCTTTGTCTGGGCAGACACGAAGTTGCCGCAGGACCAGAACACCAGTCCGGTATTTCCCGCGGCTGTGGTGACATAGCCCGCGGGCTCCACCACATGGGGATGGGCACAGATCACAAGGTCCGCACCCGCGTCGATAAGGGAATGCACATAACCCTGCTGGTACGCTGTAGGCTGATAGTGATACTCTTCTCCGATGTGAAGGAAACAGACCGTCATGTCCGCCTGGCTTTCCGCCGTCCGGACGTCCTGCAGGAACTTGCTCTGCTGGCCCAGAAGATTCACCATGTAATACTGGGAACCCGGTACGCTGAAACCGTTCAGCCCGTAAGTATAGTTGAACATGGCGAGGCGGATGCCGTTCTTCTCGACGTAGTCGATGGTGTTGAATGCTTCCGGTGACTCGTGGATGCCAAGAAGCTTGATCTCCGGATGCGCCGTCTTCCAGTAGTTCAAAGTGTCCGTGACGCCCCGGGCGCCCTTGTCCCAGGTGTGATTCGTAGCGGAAAGCACAATATCAAAGCCGGTATCCACCAGGGCTTCTCCCATGACCTGAGGCGTTCCGAAAGTCGGATAGTCGCTGATCAGGGCATTGTCAGAGATAAAGATCGTCTCCTGATTGATCACACCCAGATCCCTGCTCTGAATGAGGTCGCGGATCTCAGTGTAAAGGAAGCGGAAGTCGTGGGTGCCTGTCTCAGGGCGCCATGCTTTGTCAATGATCGTCTTGTGCATGAGGTTATCGCCCGCGGCGATCATGGTCAGCGTGCCGCTGCCGGAAGAAGACTGCGCCGCTGCCTGCTGTGTTTCCGCCGCTGCCTGCGTTTCTGCGGCTTCCGTCTGCATGTTAATGCCCGGCCCCTTGGTCTCCGGCTTGTAGGCGCCGGCCGCGTGCGCATCAAAGGACGCGGTTCCCGTAAACAGGACCACGCAGAGAATCAGCGTGAAATATCCGGGGGTCCTGTTGTAATACTTTTTGCCGCCCCTGTTTCCGCCGCAGAGACGCTCCTCCAGTGCCGCGTAAAAACAGACCAGCGACGCGCCTAGCAGAACTCCCGCCAGGATATCCGTGAACCAGTGAACGCCGGAGAGAAGACGGCAGAGCACCGTAACGATCATCAGGATCCCCAGGACATCGATCGCGATGCCTTTGTATGGTGACCCCTTCAGCCTGCGGTCGGCCTGCATCATGCCCGTTCCGCAGATAACCAGCGCCAGCAGACTGTGGGAGGAAGGGAAGGAAGGTTCCAGTCCCTCATCCAGAATGACCGGGCGGTAGTTGATCGCCACCTTATCAAAGAATACATAGAGAATAAACAGAAGCACATAAAAAGCCCCGAGCAGCAGGATGTCTCTGTCCACCTCAAAGAGGCTTCTTCTCTGCACCAGCTGAAGGACGCCGAGCACGGCAAAGCCTGCAGCTGCCAGAAGCGTCAGGGCGCCGGACAGTTTGGAGATCGTGTAGGGTATCTTTTTGAATTCCAGAAGATCATGGACCGGTCCGTTCAGGAACGCGAATCCCACTTCCGAATTCTCCGGCCCGATGGGCCGGACGTCGATCTTCAGGACCAGAAGAAACAGGACCAGGAAAGCGATCAGCAGGATCCATCCCATCCTCATCTTCTGTTCCGCCATGGAACCTTTTCTTTTTTTTGCCATTTCTGACTCCTCCGTAAACATACGTGCGCAGGCCCCGCGCACGAAACTAAGATCAGTGGAATTCCGTTTTCAGGATCTCCACGCGGAACACAAGATAATGCGGATCATCCGCGGAAGCATAGTGCTTCTGAAGCGCCGTCCTCTCGTCCAGGAATCTCTGCTTTATTTCCCGGTCAAAGCATTCCTTCGCATGACCGGTGATCCTCAGCCATTCCCTGGTATCCGGCTTTTTCGCGACGATCTGGATGTTGCCGTTTTCCCTCAGCTGCCTGTGGGCCTCGTTCCGGTCATTCGTCGCGAGTTGAACACTCCCACCGCTTGTAGAAGCGGGGGATTCCTGCTTCCTCGCTGCAGCTTATTCCCGGCGACGTGTCGCCGGAGACAGAGGCTGCTGGCTCCACAGGCGTTTTCGGTTCGGACAGTTCCTGCCCTACCATTATTTCTGTTTATTTTTTTAGATCCGGCTTATGCTGCATGCTGACGGTACAGCCTGAGCCCTTCCTGAAGGATATTGATAGCCGCATTGATATCGCGGTCGTGTTCACACCCGCATCCGGGACAGGTCCAGTGCCGTATGCGCATGTCCTTCAGCTCCGGGTCGACCTTCCCGCATACATGGCAGATCTGGCTGGAAGGGAACCATCTGCTGACCTTGATGAATACCTTCCCACGGTCATGCAGCTTGTACTCCAGGAACCGAAGGAACATCCCGTAACCGTTGTCCATAGTGGTCCTGCCGTTCCTGAAGCCTTTGTTCGCCATAGCTTTCATGTCCAGATCTTCCACACAGACGATATCGTACGAATTGGCTGTCTTCGCAGACTGCTGGTGGCAGAAATCCAGCCTCTGGTTCGCGATATGGCGGTATACTTTCGCGATGCGGACCTTCTGTTTCTCATAGTTTCTGGAGCCTTTCTTCTTGTGACGGAGTTTTCTCTGCTGCTTTGTCAGGAGATCCTGCGCTTTACGGGCATATTTCGGTGAACCGCAGACATTTCCTTCCGAATTCGCATAGAAACCGTCAGACTTGTAATCCAGGCCGACTGCCTTGCGGGGATCAGGCGTATATGAGACCGGGGTGTCCTCATATTCAAAGCAGACGGATACATAGACAGTGTGGTCCCGCTCTATCGTCAGCGTCGCACTTTTAAGGGTCCAGTCTGCCTGGACAGGGCGCAGCGGAGCGATCCGGACCCTGCCGAGCTTCGGCATGAGAAGGCTATCGTTTTCAAACCGGAGATTGCGGTTCACGCACATTGTGGTATACGACCACTTCGATCTGTGTTTTGATTTATATTTTGGATACCTGGCACCCTTCTTTTTCCCGAAGAAGTTCCTGAAAGCCGTATCCAGGTGACGCAGGGACTGCTGCAGTGCAATCGAATCTGCTTCCTTCAGCCAGGGGAGTTGCTTTTTCAGATGTGTAAGCCTTGCGGAAAGCCTGTTGTAACTAACAGAATTACCGCTGCTATGGTATTCGGTAGTTTTATAGTTCAGAGCATCGTTATAGACAAACCGGCAGGAACCGACTGTCTTCATAGCAAGAACGAACTGGTCATCTGTCAGGTAAGCCCTGTATCTGAATGCTCTGCTGCACATCTAGTTCTCCTCCTCTGATCTTTACCAATAGTATAGCATATTTTTGAGAAGAAGGCGAACATTTGTTCTGTGTTTTTATTATTGTTTTTTGTTATTGCTATTGTCTTATTGAAAATGATTACAGTTTGTTTGGGCGATTCATCCCGCCGCTTGTAGAAGCGGGGGTATTCTCGCCAAATAGTGATAAAGGTACTCTCCCACTTCGATGATTGCGACGAAGGGTCTTGCAGCCGGGAAGTCCCCGTTCATGGTGACAACAAAAAAAGAACCGCACTGTCTGATGAACTCCAAAGCTTTGCTCATTCTGTCACTTTCCTTTCCAGCTCAGAAAGCGGACATTCGCAATCCGCTTCGCTCGTTGCTCATGAACCGCTTCCAGACGTCTGCGAAACACCTGACAACAGTATTTGTCATTTTAGCACAGCTTGTAATATTTCACCAGTCACTGCAGTTTCCTTCCGCATCATCCGCTTTACAATGCAGGATCCGCTTCAAAACACAGGATCCGCTCCCGCCTGTCCCCGGGAAAGATCTCCGAGCAGTCGATCTCGTCCAGGAAATCCAGTTCCTCCACGTTCATGAGCGCCGCAATGTACCCGTCCGAAGGATAGTAAAACATCAGCAGCAGATGCCTGGGCCGCCGGTACCAGGATTCCAGGATCTTCCCGATCACCGACTGCAGCACCTTTTCGGAAAAAGGATTAAAAAAGTAGAACCGGTCCGCATCCTCCGGGACTTCATAACGCTCCGCCCCTTCGCAGAGAAAGGCGATCCGGCTCCCGTCCCCCCGGTAATCCGTCCGGTTCTGTTCCGCTGCCGCGATGAATCCTTCGTTGAAGTCGACGCCGATGCTCCTGCACCCGGTCGCGGAACTTAAATAGAAACTTGCCCGTCCTTTTCCGCAGCCGTAATCCAGAAGCAGGTTCTCTTCCCCGATCCATCCGCTGTCCGCCAGCAGTTCCAGAACAGCGTAGGGCGTGGGCTCGTAGGGGAAATGATGGTCATCCTCAAAAGCATCGTCCCGTCCGACCGTGTGAATGTTCAGTTTTTTATCCAGGCTCTCTTCCCTGTCTTCCGGTCTCATTTCGGAATCTTCCTCTTCAGTGTCCTGAGATACGCCTTCTGCTCCGGCGTGATCCGGAAGCTCTCGGCAGCCTTCTGGATCGCCTTGTTGTGCGTCCACGGGTCCAGTCTCCCGCTCTCGATAAAGGGAAGAACAGAATCATACTGCTTCGCCAGCGCCGTAGCAAAGTACCAGGCGATCATCATGTTGACGTAGTATTCCTCCGAGCGGACAGACGACACCAGCTCCGGATATTCTTCGCTGTAATCCTCATCCAGGAAATGCTGCATCAGCATGCCGACGGCAAAGCGGATGATGTAGGTGTGCTCCGATCCGATCCACCGCTTGATATACTTGAGCAGCTCCGGGCGGTGCTTTTTAAAGACCTTCGGCGATAGCTGGTCGCAGGTCGCCCAGTTGTCGATCTGCGGGAGAAAACGCTCTGTCTTAAGAATGCAGCTGTCGAAATCCTTCAGCTCCGAGATCAGGAACGCGTGCAGCTGGTTCTCATCAAAGTACTCA
>Ga0256405_10006743_pt1 | contig 18037 bp, 14 predicted proteins | sample RumenRJG_02DNA_FD_189096 | JGI IMG/M metagenome (GOLD analysis project Ga0256405, IMG submission 189096) | Bovine rumen microbial communities from Lethbridge, Alberta, Canada - RJG_02 | ecosystem: Host-associated > Mammals > Digestive system > Stomach > Rumen | place: Canada: Alberta... | reverse complement strand
AGCGGCGGGGACGGATGAAGAGTGGATTCATCACCTCATAAGAACTTAAAAACAGCTCTTTTAAATAGGAGGTCTTATCCACATAATAGGCATTCTTTTCAATAATGGTTCTAAAATTCTCACTGCCTGTAAGAAACAATAAATCCTTTGACATATCAGCTCCCTAGATAACTATTTGTTTATTCTAGCATAGAATAAAGTTATTGAGGATTATCGGGGGATTATATACTTTAGGAAAATATAGGCTGTACATAGTAACTCCTTATGAAAGTACCTTAATAATTTATCTTGACACTCCCAATCTATAAAGATACATTCTAAATCACAAAAGTGAGGATAATATGACACAAGACAACGAAGAAATCATTAAACTCCAGGAAAAAGTTGCCTGGCTTGAAAGTGAACTTGAAAAGCAGTCTAATTTCTTGAACGGTCTTTATGAGAGATTTGAAATCATGCAAAAGGATCTTGCTTTTTTAAAAACCAAGGTGTTAGATCCCTACGCAACATGTGATGAAAAAGATGAAGTGCCGCCACCTCACTATTGAAATGCAGAGGCCTCACTCTCAAGATTGCTGTCGCGCCAAAATTGGCAACAAACTATTAAAAAGCGTATAATACCATTTATTTTTTTATGTAGAAGTTATGAAAAAATTATTATTCACTTTTATTTTTGCCTTGTGCTCCTGTCTTCAGGGATGTACCTCCATACCAGAGGGAGCCCGTAAAATGACACTTAACATCCATGGTATCACCATCGAAAAAAAAGATGGTGACATAGGCTTTTTGGTTGATTACTCTGTATCACATGCCTCTCCTCAAGCCATGCCTGTTGATGAGACTATCATTACAGTTAGCATTAACGGAAAACTTGCAGGAGAAAACCGTATGACTGATGACATTATGGTAGAGAGTCACAAGGATGTTAACTTTAAAACTTTTGTGCCTGCCAATCATCTTAAGGGTCTCTCACTTGCAAGTCTTAATACGCCTATGCTGAAAATTCCGGCTGAAGCCGAAGTATCTCTCATCGTAGACGGAAGTGATAGCAATATGGCCTCCTCCTTCAATGTCAAAAAGAAATATCAGGGAATAATCAATGCCACAGCTAACTAATAAGGATTACCGAAAAAACTCATTTGAACCGCGTATTGCTATTGTGCAGTTAATATTCGGGATCATCTATGCCTTTGTTACCGCCATTGGCATATATCTAGCATTTAGAGTTTATGAGGCAACACAGCAGCAGCCTTGGCTGCAGTATTTTTTTGTGCTCCTCTTTGCAGTTTTGGCCGGAAAAAGTTTTTATATCTATGCAACAACTCGTATTGCTCAGAATACCGGTGTTTATGTTACCGCCAAGGTAGAAAATATTGTACCTACCCACGGTATAACCATTGTTGAAGGGCTACTGAATATGCCTGACAATACCACACTGCCTATTGAAAGCCGGTTTGCCGGAGAGACTGTAGCCCATGAACTGAAGCGTTTTTTAGATGAGCATAACACCAAAAAACTCCCTGCCCTTCTAGTCAATAAGGATAGCAAGCATCCGCGCGGACAGTTTTTAGTCAAAACCCGTGCTGGACATTTAGATCCTGAGTATATAAACTCCCTTATTACCGATAAATAGATAAATAATAAACTAGGAATAATTATGAGTCTTTTAAGTATTAAAGAAATCCTTGCAGGAAAAACTCCTGTAGGTGAAAGTGTTACCTTTGCTGGATGGGTGAGAACCCGTCGCGATTCCAAAGCCGGTTTCTCTTTTTTAGCCATCAATGATGGTTCAGGTTTTAATAATCTGCAGGTGGTAGCACAGAATACTTTAGAGAATTACGATAGCGAAATTCTGAAACTAACTACTGGCTGTGCTGTAGTAGTCGAAGGTGTGCTAAAAAACTCCGAAGGTAAAAATCAGGATGTTGAAGTCCTGGCCTCTAAGGTGATGGTCACAGGTTTTGTTGAAGATCCTGATACCTATCCGATGTCCGCCAAACGCCACAGTGTTGAGTATTTAAGAGAATATGCTCATCTGCGCCCTCGTACCAATCTAATCGGTGCCATTATGCGCATTCGCAACACCGCTGCCTATGCTATTCACTCCTTCTTTCAGGAGCATGGCTTTATGTGGGTTTCAACCCCGCTTATCACCTCCTCTGACTGTGAAGGCGCCGGAGAAATGTTTACCGTAACAGGTTTTGATCTTAACAACATACCGAAGAACGATAAGGGCGAGGCTGACTTTTCCAAGGACTTTTTTGGCAAACATGCCTACATGACCGTATCCGGACAGTTAAACGTTGAAACTTATGCCCAGGCTTTCTCTAAGGTTTATACCTTTGGACCAACCTTCAGAGCAGAAAATTCCAATACGACAAGACATCTTGCTGAATTCTGGATGGTCGAGCCGGAAATGGCCTTTACCGATCTTGATGGTTGCGCCAAAACAGCAGAATTGCTTTTAAAGCACGTGTTTTCCATAGTCTTAAAAGATCGTGCTGATGACATGGCTTTTATCTGTGAACGGGTGGACAAGGATGCCATAAAGCGTTTAGAGGATTTTATCAAATCTGATTTTGCTCAGGTAGACTATACTGATGCCATCGAGATTTTGAAGAAGGCTAAGAAAAAATTTGAATATCCTGTATCTTGGGGCATCGATCTGCAGTCAGAGCATGAAAGATATCTTGCCGAGGAACATTTCAAATCCCCTGTGGTCGTCAAGAACTATCCAAAAGATATTAAAGCCTTTTACATGAAACAGAATAGTGATGGCAAAACAGTAGCGGCTATGGATGTGCTAGCCCCTGGTATCGGTGAGATTATCGGCGGCTCGCAGCGTGAAGATAATCTTGAAAAATTAGACAGACGCATGGAAGAAGTCGGTCTTAATAAGGACAATTACTGGTGGTACCGTGATTTGCGCCGCTACGGTTCAACTCCTCATTCTGGCTTTGGACTGGGATTTGAGCGTCTTATTGTGTATATCACCGGAGCCGGCAATATACGTGAAGTAATTCCATTCCCTCGTACCCCAAATAATGCCGAGTTTTAATCGGCCTTTTTTGGTGCAAAAATATAATACTTATTTACAAGAGAGCATCACCTTTGCTAATCTTAGAAAAAATTGGAATAAATAAGGAAATATCTATGCGTTCAATATATGGCAACTCCTGGTGGACTCCTGCTTAAATGCGGGCAGGATTGCTGTATCTTGAGTAAAACCCGCTAATTTTAGCGGGTTTTTTGATTTTTGGGGGAGTTACACTTAATCATGAAGGAAATATCATTTTTGGGAAAATATCTAAAAGATGCCCATCTTTTCTATAAGGAACACTGTCATACCACTCATACTATTCTGTATGAATCGGCAGAAATAATTGATAAAAGCGGCGTACAGAGCCTTATTGGTGTCAGTGCTGCACTAAAGGTGTACTGCAATGATTTAAAAGTCACCTTACAGCCGCTCAATAACAATGGCAGAGCCTTAGTCAAACTTACCGCAGAACTCCTGCATAAAGAATATGAGTCAGGAGACCTTAGCATTCAGTATGCGCGCTCTGAGAAAAACTTAAGTCAGGATGAGTTACTGAAAAAAGAAAATCCCCTCTCGGTCATGCGCGCCCTGCTGCAGGTGATTAAACCATGCACCAATATTTTTATAGGAGGAATCATCGCCTTTGACTTTATCAATAATTTTGAAGATTTGGGCAGCCTGCCTTCGGGACAAAATCCCTGTGCCGATTACGAATTCTATGTATTTGATCTCTGTGTGAGGGTCAATCATCAGTTACAGACCACGTCCATTGATGCCTACGCCTTTTGTGCCTCTGAATATGAGCCTCTGGCCTTAAAGACCCTCCTGTTGCGCGATAAGATTAACGACTTTCAAGGTACCGAAGAACTTAAAATAAAACCTGTAAGCCTAAAGATAAACCCCGACATTGCCGATGACAGGTTCAAGGAAATTGTAGGTACCATAAAAGAACATATTAAAAGCGGTGATGCCTTTCAGGTGGTGCCCTCAAGAACCTTCAGCGCCCCCTGCCATGATCCTTTGACGACCTATGCTTATCTTAAAAAACTTAATCCTTCCCCTTATATGTATTACATCAAGGATGACAATTTCACTCTCTTTGGGGCAAGTCCTGAGTTTGCACTGCGTTTTGAGGCTAAGTCCCGCACTATTTCCATAAGTCCTATTGCCGGCACCCGCGCACGCGGTCTCAATCCTGACGGCAGTATCAATCAGGAACTTGACTCTCGGATTGAACTTGAACTGCGCACTGATAAAAAAGAAGTTGCCGAGCATCTGATGCTCGTCGATCTGGCACGTAACGATCTGGCAAGAATATCTAAACCTGGCACCCGCTATGTAGATAATCTCCTGCATATGGACAAATATCAGGCGGTAATGCATCTGGTGTCCGATGTTCATGCCATACTAAGAGACGATCTCGATGCCCTGCATGCCTACTGCGCCTGTATGAATATGGGGACTCTATCGGGGGCCCCTAAAATCAAGGCGCATGAACTTATATACCGCTATGAAGGCAAAAAACGCGGTTCATATGGCGGGGTGGTAGCCATATTATCTGCAGACGGTTCTTTTGACAGTGCCATTGCTATAAGAAGTGCCTATGTAAAAGATAAAACCGCCTATGTACAGGCAGGCTGCGGAGTGGTATTTGACTCCGATGAGGATGCCGAATGCCAGGAGACCGTTAACAAGGCAAGATCGGTACTTAATGCTATCGCTTTAGCGGAGGAAGCATAAATGGCTCACATTGTTTTTATTGATAATTTTGACTCTTTTACCTACAACCTTGTGGATGAACTAAAGGTATTAGGCCATGAGGTACTGGTATACCGCAATGATGTTAATGTCTCTTTTATGAGGGATGTTATAGATAATTTAAAAGAACAGCACCAAAAAGTCCTGCTCATGCTCTCTCCAGGACCTTCAAGTCCCAAAGATGCCAATAATCTTCTGCCGATAATCTCCGACAATCTGGGCAAAATTCCCATGTTTGGCATCTGTCTTGGGCATCAGGCCCTAGGTGAAGTCTTAGGCGGCACCATCAAAAGAGCCCCTGCTATAGTGCACGGCAAAAGTTCACTTATAAGACATGACGGAACCTACTGTTTTCATAATCTGCCCAATCCTTTGAAAGTGGCGCGTTATCACTCCCTAATCGTGACTAATCTTCCTCATGAGGTAAAAATACTGGCAACCTATGAGGATATGTGCATGGCCTTATATAAAGAAAAGGAAAAACTCCTTGGTCTGCAGTTTCATCCTGAATCCATCATGACCACCTATGGGAGAGTACTTATACAGCAGGCAGTAGAATGTCTTTTGGCCTAAGCATTATTTTGGTGCAAAATATCACCAAAACAAAGCATGGATAAAATTCACATTTACTTTTAAAATTTTTTGTATAGACTAAAGATAGTTTAGATATTTAGAGAATAATTATGCAGAATTTCATTTCCTACAACGTAACAGCATCATGGTGGCGCCTCGCTTGACCGCGGGGAAGTTGTATTCTGTGTACAAGATATGTATAAACCCGCAATCAAAGCGGGTTTTTTCGTTTTTAGGCAGCAACAGGGAGTATATTAAGATGTACCCATTACTTGAAAAACTTTACAGAAAAGAGAATTTAACCTTTGAAGAAACCAATGCCATCTTCAAGGAAATCTTTACCGGCAGTCTTGATCCTATAGTCTTTGGTTCACTTCTGACCTCGCTTAAAATCAATGGCTACACTGCCGATGAAATCGGCGGCGCAGCCATGGCCATGATTGAGGCCGCCCTGCCCTTTGAGCGAGACCACAGCATTGATACCGGTGAAATTGTCGGAACCGGCGGAGACTGTCTTAAAACCATCAATATTTCCACGATCTCAGCCGTGATTTGTGCCGTACTGGGTTTGCATGTGGCCAAACACGGCAATACCGCAGTCTCCTCTAAAACCGGTTCATCCGATGTCTTAGCACAGTTAGGCTACAATATCCGCACCGATGAAAGACTGACAAGACGCTGTTTAGAAGAAGAAGGCTTTGCCTTTTTCTTTGCCCAGAAATATCACCCTTCCATGCGTTTTGCAGCTCCCATAAGAAAGGCTCTGGCAACCTCTACCATTTTTAATGTCCTGGGGCCTTTGACCAATCCTGCGCGTGTCGATTATGAACTTTTAGGCTGCTATGATGAGAAACTGCTGACCACGCTTGCTAAAAGTCTTAAACTTACCGGCATAAAACGCGCGATGGTGATTAACGGCAACGGCATGGATGAAATTTCAGTATTCGGTAAAACCAAGGTCGCAGAACTTAGGGAAGATGGCAGCATCAGTGAATATACACTTACCAACGACGATTTTGGCATTAAGAGCAGTTATACTCAGGACGATCTTAAAGGCGGCAGTACGGAGGAGAACGCCCGTGCAGCCGCGGCTGTTCTTACCGGGAAGGGACAGGAGGCGCACAATGCCGTAGTGGCAGCCAATGTTGCAGCCATGCTCTACCTTGCAAGAAAAGCCAAGGATTTCAAGGAAGGCTATGCTATGGCCATGGAGGCTATTCTTTCAGGACGCGGCATGCAAAAACTTGAGGCTATCAATAAAATCACCAATTTAGAGATTGAGTAAAGGGTTCCTATGTTAAAAAAAGAACCTTTAAGTGAGACCGCCAAAGCCTATCCGCTATTGAATCTTGAGGAGATTGAGGATACGGTGCTTGCAACCATTATCAATAAAAAGATCTTGGATATAAAGCGGTCTTATGTCAAAAAGGAACGCACGCTGCCTTTACGCTCCTTAAAAAAGGCACTGACCACACAAAAGCGGCGGCACTTTATATTAGAGTGTAAACAGTCATCCCCCACTTTAGGTGATTTCTGCCGGGATTTTAATCTTGATAAACTCATTGCCTGCTATGAGAAATACGCTGATGCCATTTCCGTACTGTGTGAAGAGCATTTCTTCAAGGGCTCGATAAACTATCTTCAATATGTTAAGGAAAGAACGCATCTACCGGTTCTATGCAAGGACTTTATCATCTCCAAACAGCAGATTGATGAAGCCTATGCTCATGGTGCCGATGCCATACTGCTTATGCTCAGCGTGCTTAAAGAGGACGCATTTTTAGAACTCTACAACTATGCAAAATCCCTATCTTTGGACGTTCTGTGTGAAGTTGACAATGAAAAGCAGGCGCAGTTTGCCAAAGACCAGGAGATTGAGATTGTAGGCTTTAACAATCGCAATCTGAGAACTTTAACCATCAGTCTTGATAATGCCTTACAACTTAGAAAGATTTTTCATGATGAGACGGTATTAGTCTCAGAATCCGGGATAAATGATCATACCGATCTTACCTATGTGCATACTTTAGACAATTTTCTCATAGGCTCTGCCATCACCAAAGAGCAGGATGTAGCCTTTAAAACCAGAGCGCTACAATACGGACTTAATAAAATCTGCGGCATCACCACAGAGGAAGCTCTTAAGACCGCCATTACCATGGAGGCCAGTATTGCAGGGCTTATTTTTGTCAAAGGATCGCCCCGCTATCTTAAATTAGAAAAGGCGGCGGCTCTTATCTCACCTTACAGAGGGAATATCAAATTCTGCGGGGTCTTTTTAGATGAAAAGACTGACACCATCTGTGAGTATGCAAGAAAACTAAATCTTGACTACATTCAGCTGCATGGCAGCGAGACTCAGGATACCATTACAAGCCTAAGAGCTCGTTTACAGGACATTAAAATCATCAAAGCCATTAATATCAAGTGTAAGGACGATTTTTTGAAAATTAAAGAATATCAAAACCTCTGCGATCTTATAATTCTCGACTCCAAAGCGCCTGGATCAGGAAGCAGTTTTAACTGGAGCGCTATTCCTAAAAACCTTGACAAGAGGAAGATTCTGCTCTCAGGGGGCATTGGTCCTGACAATGTCAAAGAAGCATTAGCCCAAGGTTTTGTCGGTCTAGATCTCAACTCAAAACTTGAAAAGATTAAAGGTGTCAAAGAGCCTTCGCTTATAAGAGCGATTTTTGACATCATCAACAATTACTGAACATAAAATGACGGAGTAACTATGACAATACTAAATCCATTTTTTGGAAAATATGGCGGACAGTATGTACCAGAAGTACTCATTCCGGCCTTAGATGAACTTGAGAGAACCTTCGTGGAATGTCAAAAAGATCCCTCCTTTAAGCAGGAACTGACCTCTCTTTTAAATAAGTATGCAGGACGCCCTACCCCGCTCACCTTATGCCGTAACCTAACAAAGGGCACCCATACCAGGATCTATTTAAAACGTGAAGATCTGCTGCATGGAGGGGCTCACAAAACCAATCAGGTTTTAGGTCAGGCCCTCCTCGCTAAAAGAATGGGCAAGACCCGTATTATTGCCGAAACCGGTGCCGGACAGCATGGTGTTGCCACCGCTCTTATCTGTGCTCTTCTAGGCTTTAAATGCCGCATCTATATGGGCGCTGTTGATACTGAAAGACAAAAGCCCAATGTCTTTAGAATGCGCCTTATGGGAGCAGAAGTAGTACCTGTAACCGTAGGGGCTGCAACCCTGAAGGAAGCCTGTAATGAAGCCTTACGCGACTATGCGGCAAATTTTGAGCACACCCATTATATGATTGGTACCGCCGCAGGTCCGCATCCCTTCCCTACCATAGTAAGAGAATTCCAGAAAATAATAGGTGAGGAAATACATCAGCAGATCATGGATGAAACAGGGAAACTGCCTGATGCCTGCATTGCCTGTGTCGGTGGCGGATCCAATGCCATTGGGGTCTTTACTGACTTTCTTGATACCAATGTGACTTTATATGGGGTAGAGCCTTACGGTCTTGGAATTGATACCAATAAGCACGGCGGCACTTTAGCAAAAGGTGAAGATGGAATTTTCTTTGGCGCCTATTCTAAGAATCTGCAGACTCGTGACGGGCAAATCAACGAATCCTACTCCATTTCCGCAGGTCTTGATTTTCCGTCTGTAGGTCCACAGCATGCCTATCTTAAGGAAAGCGGACGGGTCAAATATGTGGGAGCCACAGATGATGATGCTTTAGATGCCTTTGTGCAGTTATCGCAAAAAGAAGGTATTATTCCGGCTCTTGAATCCTCTCATGCCTTAGCCTATGCCTTGCGGCTGATGAGACAGGATCCTAAAAAAGAACAGACGCTTGTGGTCAATATCTCAGGACGCGGTGACAAGGATATCTTCAATGTCTCAAAGATCTTAGAAGAAAAAGGCTGCGTCAGTGCCCATGAAATCAATACCAGCAATTTAAAACTGTCAAAATAAGGAGGCAACATGACCAATCGTTTTGAAGAGAGATTCAAACTCCTAAAAGAAAAAAATGAAGGCGCCTTTTTACCTTTTGTAACTGTTTGTGATCCTGATTTTGATACTTCCTTAGAAATATTAAAAACTCTATTAAAAGGTGGGGCGGATGGTTTGGAGTTAGGATTCCCTTTCTCCGATCCCTGCGCTGATGGTCCCGTAATTCAAAAAGCGGATAAAAGAGCCTTATCCTCGGGTGCAACCACTGATGACTTCTTTTTGGTTATCAAAAAATTAAGAGCCATTGATGATCTTATCCCCATAAGTATCCTCGTCTATGCCAACGTGGTCGTGGCCCGTGGTATTGACAAGTTCTACAGGGATGCTGCAGAGACCGGCATTGATGCGGTTTTAATTCCTGATATTCCAGTAAACATGATTAACACCGCCGATGATTTTGAAAAATCGGCTCAAAAATATGGAGTTGATACTGTACTTATTGCGCCACCTAATGCCAATGATGAGCTGCTGAAGAACATTGCAAAACATTCAAAGGGATACACCTATATTCTGTCAAGATATGGAATTACCGGTACCGAGAATACCTTTGGCAAACCTGTAAGAGTAATTCAGAAAATCGAGGAACTGCATGGGGCAACTCCTGTCTTAGGTTTTGGTATTTCTACCCCGGAGCATGTAAAAAAAGCCTTAGGAATCGGGGCTAAGGGTGTCATCGCAGGTTCGGCCTGTGTCAAAATCATCGAAGATAATCTGCACGGTCTACCGCTTTTATATGCAAGACTAGAAAGTTATGTAAGAGAAATGAAAGAGGCAACAAGAAATTAGGGGAAAATAACGTCAAATTCACACTTAAGCCCCAATAAGTGGGCTTCATATGTGATGGATCTACTTTATCAGTCCTTTCAAATAATCTAATGAAGAACTGCTAAAGTAGCCATATTATATGAGGCCTTACTTTGCCACTCTTTACATTATGATCCACTATTTGATTCAATTCTCTGGTTTAAAATCTTTACAACCGACATTAAGCAGTATTCTATCCGAATTCACAATAATTCTTTTTTCCGATACCGCTTAAGCCTATTCCACCAATCACAAAAGTTGCTTAAGGACTTGTTTGCATTAGTGGCGCATAGTTCAAAAACTGTTTTTCGTCTTAACGTAATGGGCATGAATATAAATAGCTGACCATTCACACATAGGTATTACAAATTATGTTACCAAAGTACGTATCGTTTGGGTAATGTGTTTACTTTTCCAAATAAATGTCCAAAGAATCACATCCAGAACTCATATTTTTTGAAACTATTATATCTAGATCAGTCATATTACGAACATCAATATTCTGAGACATTCCATGCTTAATTCTAAATTCATTGTTATTTAATCTAAATAAGATATCATCGTCGATGTTACATTGAGTATTTGTAGATCTTACATTAAGAGAACTGATACCATAATTCTTCATGCAAAAATGTTCTGGTGAATTATCTCCAGGATGCGTATGCAAAACATTCTGATCAGAGAAAGATATTCCCCCAAATACATCTCCCTTCTCAATCTCATAAACTGATAAAACAGTTTTCAAAACACTTTGATCGTAATATTGTTCCCATTCAGGATATCTATTGTAAAATTCATGCAAAAGATCGGTAATTTCTTCCTCAGTAAATTCCCTGAATTTTTCATATAAAAAAGTCTCTAAATTATAAGCAAGATAAACAGGTTCTCCCACCTTTTTGTAAGCCTTGCCAATACCAATCCCATTAATAATTTTCGAATTAGGAACAGTAATAACTAACTGATCTTCTGGACGCAAATGCGTTTGGTTTACACTTGTAACAACAGCATATTTTTTATAAAAAGAATTAATTGGCATCAAATCTCTTTTATCAACCTGTGATGTAGATGCAATCTTATTGAATAATCTGTAGTTATCAGCATAGAAAAGCATGCTATCATTCAAAAGACCGGAAGAGGCAAAACATACAAATTTATCAGACGTAACTATATTATCTAAAGTTCTCACGAATGAAATATAATTATCATATCTATTTAATACAAGGGGCTTACAATACGCAGGGAAAATGTTAAATAAATTATTTAGACTAAAAAAAGGAGATAAAGATATAAACTGCATCAATATAAACAAAACAGAAAATATTACCGCACTAGTTTCAAATTTATATTTTTCTATAACGCAGATTATGCCTAATGCAATTATAAAAAGAAACTCTAATGAAAAAGGAAGAACATGCTGAATGCCAGGACTCTGTGTTCTTGTAAAACAAAAAAAAGAGAACAACAAATTAAACAGTATAAACAAGAGAAAGAGTTTCTGTCTATAAGTTCCCCATAGAAACACTAAACAAACTGATATTAAAGCCAATGAGCAATTAAAATATCCCAAAAAATCAAATGTACTGAAGACACTGCGTAATAAAGAACTTGAATAAGCCGAATAAATATCCGAATAATTAGTAGTAATAATTCTAAGCAGAAGCTTGTATTGAAAGGACAGCGCAAGAAGTAGAGTAACTATACCAGATACAAAAAAATTTAATAATATTATTCTAATCTTAGAAAAATCAAAATAATTACTTTTATTATGTAAGCAGTAAGAAAAAATAGGCAGACTTAAATACAAAGAAATAATTGTATACGCATACCACCTTCTTAAAAGAAAAGGACACCACAGAAGAGCACCAACTAAAAGACTATAACGCGAAACTTGTTTTGAAAAATCAACCTTACATAATAAAATAATGACACCTATTATAGGAATTAGCCCAGAAATATCTGGGTATCCTCTGAGAGTTGGTCCAAAAAAAGGTACAAACGTAACTGCAAGTATAAGAATAACACAAGTACAGTATTTAGATTTAAATGAACAAAATAATCTACAGCAGTAAGAAAAAAGCAACACAACAGGCAACAAGTACAGAAGACTAATACCTAATATATATGTACGTCTGGAATTTGAAAAAAATGCAAGAGGTTCAATAAAGAAAATCGAGGAAAGGTTATAGTCAGCATCTCTAATTGAATGTAATAATGATTTGATGGCTGCTACAAAATCAAATTGTAAATTTAAAATAAATACCTTCCAAGAATCGTAATACCCTAGATAATCCCAATAATAGAGAAATTTCTCATATCCCATGTAGGTATAAACAAAAAAATAAATATACAAAAAAATAATCAAAGAACATATATAATTAAATTTATTTCTCAAAAAAACACCACCCCATGCATTCATAAAACAACTCTCCTTAACATAGACTTATTTACTAGACTTAGTCTTATATATTCTTTTATTTTTAACCCAAGAACGTTCACTAATTATAAAACGAGGTCTATGTTTAGACTCTAAATATATTTTGCCTATATACGTTCCAATAACACCCAAAGAAATTAACTGAACACCACTCAAAAGACATAAAACACAAATAGTAGATGTCCAACCTGTTATAATATCTCCAACCAACATTCTAAATAAAGCCCAAATAATACCCGTTAGACCCAGAAAACCAACCATCAATCCTAGAACTGAAATTAATCGCAGTGGAGTCACAGTTAAACTGGTAATACCATCAATACTTAAAGAAAGCATCTTACTTAGGTTATAATGACTTTCTCCTGCCAACCTGATATTTCTTTTATAATAAACCTTCTCAGACTTGAACCCAACAAGAGGAACCATACCTCTTAAAAAAAGATTTACTTCATGAAAGTTTTCTAGTTCATCGAGAACCAAAGAACTAATAAGCCTATAATCAGCATGATTAAAAATTATTCCACACCCCATTAAATTCATTATTTTGTAGAATAATTCCGCAGTATATCTTTTAAAAAGAGTGTCTGTTTTTCTATTGTTTCTGACTCCATAAACAATTTCATTACCTTCAAGATACTTAATCACCATTTCATGCATAACTGATATATCATCTTGACCATCGCAATCAATGGTTATAGTAATATCACATTTCTCCTTTGCTTCCATCATACCAGCCAAAACAGCATTTTGATGACCACGGTTTCTAGAAAGAGATATGCCCAAATACTTGTCATTTTGAATAGATAAATCCTTAATCAAATCCCATGTATTATCGGAAGAGCCGTCATTGACAAATAAGATCTTACTATTATCACTAACTAAACCATCACTAATTAGCAAATTCAATTCACTCAAAAATAGTGCCGAAGTAATTGGTAATACATTCGCCTCGTTATAACAAGGTATAACAATATAAAGACAAGGTTTATTCTCTTGAACGTTCTTGTTAAAAACTACTTGGTCAAATGTATCTGACATAATTACCTCTATAAACAAAAAATCAACACACTTCCCCTTTACCCTTATACCCTAAAATCTTCAAAAATCTCACTCCATACCATATGAGATTTTGATGATCTAATGCCATACAATTTAAAAAAGGAACTGTTAAAGAAATAGTGCAAAAGGTCCGAATTAAATTTTTGGACTTAATTTTTCTCAGCCATATTCCATGGCATGAGACTCTCTAAAATTTCACTCGGAATGGAATTGGAGAGAGATTTAAAATCTGTGATGGTGCCTCTCTCATCTTTTTTAAATTCTATCTCATGCATGTATTCCGTCATGACATAGAGTATTAAATCTGTTTTGCGATTTGATGATATCTGTCCATAGCTGAAAGTATCACCTGATCCATATCAAAATACTTATACTCACCTAAACGCCCCCCAAAAACCACATTAGGCACTTCTTTAGCAAGATTACTGTAACTTTGATATCGAGAAATATTTTTTTCATCTAACACCGGATAGTAGGCTTCCATCCCCTGATGCCATTCTACAGAATACTCTCTTGAGACAACTGTTTTGCCATTTACATGATTACCCTGCTGGTCCTTTCCAAAATTAAACCACTTATGCTCTATAATTCTCGTAAATGGTGTATCTCTATCAGTATAGTTAACTACAGCATTCCCTTGATAATTATCTTTATCCAATACTTCAGTTTCAAATTTTAGTGAGCGATACTCAAGAGGGCCGAATTTATAATCAAAAAATTCGTCAATAGCACCGGTATAAATCGCCGTATCAGCAAGACTATTAAATGTATTTCTATCTTCAAGATAATTAACACCTAACTTAACCTCAATTCCCTCAAGAATATTATTTACCATATCGGTATAACCTTTTACAGGTATGCCCTGGTATAAAGCATTAAAGTAATTATTATCATAAGTGTATCTCACAGGCAGTCTTTTGATGATTGAAGGAGGCAGATCTTTGCAGGAACGCCCCCACTGTTTTTCGGTATAGCCTTTGATAAGCTTGGTATAGATATCAGTACCAACAAGACATATAGCCTGTTCTTCAAGATTTTTAGGCTCTGCAATATGTAATTCCTGTTTTTGCTTTTCAATTATGATCATGGCTTCATCAGGAGTAACACAGGACCACATTTTATTGAAGGTATACATATTAAAAGGGAGAGAATATATTTCCCCTTTATAGTTTGCCACAGGAGAATTGGTATAGCGGTTAAATACTGCATACTTGTTTACAAAATCCCAGACAACTTTACTGTTGGTATGAAATATATGAGCGCCATACACATGAGTTTCAATACCATCAATATTCTTTGAATAGATATTGCCACCAATATGTTCTCTTTTATCAATAACTAAAACCTTCTTATGATTGTCAGCAGCCAATCTTGCAAACGTAGCACCATATAAGCCGGCACCGACAATCAAAAAATCATATTTATACATAAGTTTAAAACCAAGACTTAATTACAATGAACACTAAAATACTATTTCATACATGCTAAAACAGGAAATTTAGAAGATTTATAACAGAACATTTGCATAACAAAATTGCAACCTAATTTGACGCTATGGCTATAGTAGATATACACCATATTACGTTGGGTTACTAATGTCAAACTTGAGTTCACTAATATAACATGTTGCAAATTAATAGTATTCTTTCTATTCTATGAAACAACACTACCACAAAAATAGAATAATACCAAGAGTTAGTAATATCTCAATTATGAGTCCACAGCCTAAAATCATACTTCTTTTGTGGTTTCTTATTTTAATCTTTTCAATTCTTTTGTTTATATCTGTTATTTCATCAATTCTTTTGGCTTTTTTATATAGTTTTTCAACATTCTGATCTGTATAATTTAGCGCTTTATATAATTTTACTAACAGTTGGTCTTGCCTCAAAAAATCCTGAATCTGCCTATTATCAAGTCCTAAATAATCTATTTCAACATTTCTGTGATAGCATTTGATGCTTCCCAAACAAAACACAAAAGCATTTTTTTTAGAACGGAAATACAGTTCGTAATCTTTAAGAGAGAGTCTTTTATCTAAATAATTGGATTTATAATTATATTCAACGGCACACTCTAATCCCCACCTATAGTCAAGCAATAATAAATTTTCAGTATTAAACATATCTTCACAAAACTTTAGATAAAAGAAATTATTAGACAAATTAAACTGAACCGAAGAAATAAAAGACTTGAAAACATCACTATTCTGAAAGAAATTTGATTTAAAAACTAAGATATTAGTTTGATAAACATTTTCAATTTGACTAAAGTTATAGTAAACATCTGAATGTGATTCTAAATCTATACTATCCGCTTTTTCTAACAGAGTTGTTATGACTCCAAGGTGATAAGAACCTAATTCTAGGTGTGCCACCTTATCACCCAAAAGTAATGATACATCCCTATTTAAAACCACCCCACGATTTATCCATATTATATTTGAGTTATCAGAAAACAGATACGGACATAAAATAAACCAGCATTGCGGGTTATTTATGTCATACTCGAGATTTAAATTAGAAAGTCCTAGTAAATTGTTCTCAATATTTACCGTTATAATGGAAAAATTCGTATTTATACTCTTAAACTTTTCTATGTATTGTTTAAGATACAAAGAATCAAATACATTTAAAGCATTACACAATAAAAACACCTTGCAATGAAAATTACCATTTACATTATGTAAAAGTGATTTTAAGGTTAGTTCAACCAAATCACGGTTGTTTGAATCATACGGTACTACTAATGATAAAATCTTGCTTGGTGAACCCAGATTATTCTTTTTCGGTATTCCTATTTCAAGTAAATTAGAATTAGTGATTTTATCAGTATTTTTATCATTACATGGCGTAATTTCTCCAGAGCAATTAAGTGTAGAGAACAACAATTTCTCATTGCGCCTATTTTCAAAGAGAAGATAATCTATAGAAAAACCTTCTAAAGAATGTTTATTGTTTTCTTTTATAGAAGTATGTTCTTTTGGTATTCTGTCACCTTCTAAAAAAATAGGTTCAACTACTTTTAGTTTATATCCTGACTTTTTGCAATGATAAAAAAAAGCTCCACCCAGTCTTTCCCCAAGAAAACCTGCTACTCTAGCGCCATATACAGAATACTCTTCATAATTTGTATTCTTATGCAAATACATAAGTACAGAAAAAAGAAAATCACAATACTCAAAGAATAGATCCTTTTTCATAAGGAACATATTGTAAAAATATCCTTGATTAAAAGGCAGTTGAAAGTAATTTTCTATACTTTTACTTAAGGCAGGATATTCTTTAGCTATATAATCAATGCATTTATCAAGATCATTTTTTTTATGTAGCATAAGAAACTGCTCTAGAATTGAAATCGATTCAGTTTCATTCGGAATACCTGTTGCAATAATATCATTATCTCCAATGAAAGCTCTGATATCACTGTTCTCAATATCAAATATTCTTCGATAATGACATAATCCGATATACTCAGGATTACCTATTTCATCATAATGTTTCCAAGCCCAGTAAACAGCAGTAAGCTCATTGAACGAATAATTATATGCAGAAATGTTATCCCCAGTGTCATCCCCTATAGTGTTTTTTTTAAGCCAAAGAACATCATTATTTTTTAATAAACCGCTGTATATTTTTTTTTCGTTTAAGGCCCTACCGACATTAATTGGTAAAAAATTATCACTTTTTAAGAGAAAAGATGGTTTATGGTAAGCAACGATTATTTTACAAAAATTTTTGTTTTTCATTGGAATATTACTGTGAAACTTGATGAAATTAGTTGTATTAGGTTTCCTAACTTTACAAGCAAGAAATCAACAAAAAATCTTTATCTACTCTTTATATAATTGAATTTGAGATCAACCTTTAGAATTATACATGTCAGCCTTAAATCTGAACAATAGATATACCATTCAAATTTTCTTTATTTATCAATTTGTTCTAAACATGAACTTTAATACAATCTATCATCTAAACCATAAAACTTTGGTAGAAGTCTATGATAGTGTCATAACATTCTTACGCTAATATTTACCCAAAATCATGCATGGTTGCTTAAGCATTTTTAGGCATCCTTGGAGTTTTTGATATTACTTCAATAATGTGACTAATGCTTTTACCTCTCATGCGGTTAGTAAAACTAGGAGCGCTTTTGGTATACGTTTTGAACAGTTCGAGATGACGTTCAATGTATGAGCTTAAAAGCTTTCCGTTATCAAGTGCCAGTTCAATTATGTCCATGAAGTGGCACTTTATACGATTCACCAGTTTCTTTGGTGAAAAGGTTGTGTCAGCGACCTTTTGAAGCTGCTGACCAATAATTAACTTGAGCAGATAAACAATCTGACTCAAGTAAATAAGGG
>Ga0256405_10006742_pt1 | contig 18041 bp, 13 predicted proteins | sample RumenRJG_02DNA_FD_189096 | JGI IMG/M metagenome (GOLD analysis project Ga0256405, IMG submission 189096) | Bovine rumen microbial communities from Lethbridge, Alberta, Canada - RJG_02 | ecosystem: Host-associated > Mammals > Digestive system > Stomach > Rumen | place: Canada: Alberta... | reverse complement strand
GAAAGAGCGGGCAGAAGCCTTTTACGTGTACAGTGCGGGGCTCTCAAGGCAGCAGATGATGCTGCAGAGCATGAAGGTGTTCGACCAGGAACAGGCCAGATGGGCAGGCGTGCTCGGGAAGAAGGCTGTGCTGTCGCCGGCTGCAGTGAGCCTGTCAAAGGAGCTGATGTTTCCGGGAGATCTCGATACCGATGGTGTCATCAGGGAAATGACCCGGATCTGCGAGGAGAGGTTTCGGCTCAGAGGCGGTTATGGAGCAGAGCTGCCTTATAGGAAGATCGCGGTCAGAGGACTTGCGGATGCATTTGCAAGACGATTCATGAAAAGAGAGCTCCGGAGCACAGACCTATTGATTCTGAGGAAGGGATCCGGAAATGGAGACCGGAAGGGCAGCATCCAGCTGGGGCACCGGATCGGACAGGCGCATACATCCGGCAGCTCGGAGAAGGATCAGTCTTACATACGGGACTGCTTCGGCCCCTGCCTGTATTCGGACAGGGAGATGCGTATTCTGGAAAATGCGCTCTGCACTGGGACAGATGCCGCCTGCAGGCTGTGGATTGCGGATGGTAGTGGATCCAGGCATGGGGGCGCTGCTGCAGAAGTGCCAGACACAGATCATTCTGTGATGGACGCAAGTTCTGCTCAGAGCCAGGAAAGGCTCCTTCAGCAGGAGCAGGAAAATCAGCGGCTCCGGAATGTCCGGTTCTATCAGGATCATATCTTCCGGATTCAGGAAAACATCCGCGATCTGACGGCCCAGACGGATACGATCTTTGCATCCTATATGAATGATCTGCCGAAGCGGTCGAGGAGGGGCAGAATCGATGCGGAAAAGGCCTGGAGACTTCCGGTTTTGTCGGATCCGGATGTGTTCTGGTCTGACTCGGATATCACGGAGTTCTCCGTGACCGTCGATCTGCTGCTCGATGCCTCCCAGTCCCGGATGAACAATCAGGAAATGATCGCCTCACAGGCATATATCATCGCAAAGAGTTTTGAGAGCTGTGGCATCCCGGTCCGGGTCAGCGCATTCCGCTCGCTGCGCGGTTACACGGTTCTGCAGCGGCTGAAGCCGTACAAGGATAAGAAGTGCGAGGGAATTTTCCAGTATTATGCCGGTGGGTGGAACAGGGATGGTCTGTGCCTGAAGATGATGGATTATCTGATGAAGGATGAGCAGGACACGATGGCTTCCCAGCGCATCCTGCTGGTGCTCACGGATGCCAGCCCGAATGACTCCATGCAGGTTCCGCCTGATGAGAAGCATCTGTTTGCCAGAGAATATGAGGGGGATCTGGCGGTTCAGGACGCGGCGGATGCGGTCCGTCAGATGCAGCGGGACGGCATCCGGACAGCAGCGATATTCTTCGGGGCATCCGCCCATCTTGACAATGTCCACCGGATCTACGGACAGAACTACACCCGGATCCGCAGCCTGAGCCAGTTCTCAGACGCCGTCGGCGCCCTGCTCAAGAGAGCACTGGAAGACAGAGGGGCCGCGTGAATGGACCGGCGTCTGAACCGGACAGGGGAAGGGTCGCCAGACTCTGGCTTAGCGGTTTAATTCAGGGAATTTTTTCGGGGCGTCCTCCATCATCTGGTCAACGGTCAGGACTTCCGTCACGAGTCCGGCCGCACGGATGACATCAAGCGCATGTTCCTTCTCAGACACCGGGACATTGACATAGTAGATGTCCCGGTCAATCCGTCCCTTTGGCCCCAGATTCCGGATGTCGAGACCGGCGTATCCGGCCTGGACGATGTTTTCCATCTGGTAGTGACCGGTTTTGCAGCGGATCCCCGCCTCTTTGAGTGCAGTCTTGATCTTCTCACAGGTTTCCTTATCTCTCTTCCTGAATACAGGAATCTTCTTTTCAAACAGACTCATGTGATGGCTTTCTCCTTTCATTCAGATGTCCGGACTTGTGCGCAGCAGCCATTTGCCAGAGCACCCGGATGGACGCCGGTGTGCATCGCGGCCAGTCTGCTGTGGTTTCACACCCCATCTGCCTGAGGCGCTTGGACCGGCAACGGTGTGCATCGCGGCCAGTCTGAAGTGGCTGCACGCCCATCTGCCTGAGGCGCCTGGACAGACACCGGTGCCTGACTGCCAGACGATCTGGCAGGATGTGGGGACATCTGTTCTGAGTGTAACACATTCGGAGAGCCGAATGGCGGGAATCTGTGCTATCATCAGGATCAAAGACTCGGGATGGGAAAGAATGGCCTGAGATGATAAAAGTTGGTCTGAGATTACAAGAATATCAGAGTACCCTGCCCGTGCGGCATGGAGATGATGTGAGACACATATGAGTATATCCAACCTTCCTTCCGTCTATCTGGATGACATGAAAAAGATACTTGGCAGCGAGTACGAGGCCTTTCTGGATTCTTACAGCCGTCCCTGCCGCAAGGCTCTTCGGATCAATACGCTGAAGCTGGGCGTCAGGGATGCAGCAGCATTTGCTGAAGAATTCGGGAAGGAGACCGGATTCCATCTGACACCGGTGCCGTGGACACAGAATGGGTTTTACTTTGAGGAGGAAGACCAGCCTTCCCGCCATTCTTTCTACAGCGCGGGACTTTACTACCTGCAGGAGGCCAGCGCGATGGCACCTGCGCAGATTCTGCCGGTCAGCCCGGGGGAGGCCGTGCTGGATCTCTGCGCGGCGCCGGGCGGCAAGGCAACCGAGCTGGGAGCACGCCTTCAGGGGAAGGGCTTTCTGGTGGCAAATGAGATCTCGGCGCCTCGCGCTCGTGTTCTGATGAAGAACCTGGAGCTGTTCGGTATCCCGAATGCCTGCGTGACAAACACGGAGCCAGCCCGGCTTCTAGAGCGCTATCCGGCCTTCTTTGACCGGATTCTGGTGGACGCGCCGTGCTCGGGGGAGGGTATGTTCCGGAAGGATACGGCTGTCGCCCAGGCATGGTATCCCGAGAAGGTGCAGGAGTGTGCCCGCGTGCAGCGGGAAATTGTCACATGTGCGGCGGATATGCTCAGGCCGGGCGGCATGATGCTGTATTCGACCTGTACATTTGCGCCGCAGGAAAACGAGCTGACCATCCTGCATCTTTTGAAAGAGCGTCCGGAGATGGAGCTGATGGAGATTCCGTACGATGCCTTCCGGCGGTATTTTTCCGAAGGACTGAGCCTGGAGCAGCTCGTAAGACTTGGAGCTCTGGAGGCGGAGACGGTGGGAGCATTGGACGTGGACCTCACGAAAACCTGCCGGCTCTGGCCGCATAAAATCGAGGGGGAAGGGCATTTCTGTGCCCTTCTGAGGAAGCGGAAGCCCGGGGAGAACGGGGAGACGCAGGAACAGCAGCCCGGAGAAGCAGCCTGGGAAGCTGATGAGGCGTATGGAGTCGGCAGAGCAGGAAAGGCGGACAGGACGTATGGAATAGGCAGAGCGGAGAAACGCGCAGGGACGGATCAGGCAGATAGGACGTATCGGGCGGACAGATCGGGAAAGACGGAAGGGACGTATCGGACGGGCAGGCCAGGAAAGGCTGGCAGGAGAGGCGGATCCGGGAACGTATCCCGTGCGGCAGGACAGGAGAAGCTTCAGCGAGCCGAGATGCAGATGATTCAGAGCTTTATTGACGGTTATCTGGAGCAGCTGCAGTCTGAGCGGCAGTCTGCCTCAGAAACTACGGGCGGTCTGGCCGGGATGCTTCGGGAAGGACTGCAGGAAGGCAGGCTGGAGGTGCACGACGGCCAAGTGTACCTGATGCCTGCAGGCGTGGGGAGGATGCCTGGAATCCCGACCTTGCGGGCAGGTCTGTACCTTGGAGAATTGAAGAAAAACCGTTTCGAGCCGGCGCAGGAACTTGCCATGGTGCTGCCGGAGGCGACATTTCAGGGCGGAGAATTAAAGACAGATTCAGCACAGTCATTGTCTGAGGGTGAAGATTTGAAGGAAGATGTTGAAGACCGCTATGTCTGCCTCGATCCGGCGGACGACAGGCTCGAACGCTATCTCCATGGAGAAACAATCCCTGTCCGGCAAACCGGCCAGAATGGCTGGAGACTGTTTTGCGCCGGACGATACCCGATCGGCTGGGGGAAGCTCGTAGGCGGACAGCTGAAGAACAAATTCCCGGCAGGCTGGCGGATTCCCGGGTAAACGCGATCATCCGGTTCGGAATTCCTTCCAAATTACGTACACGTTATTTGGCAGCATAAAGAGTCTTCCTGATGGCATGGATTTGCAGCGGAGGATTCGCTTGGAAAATTGAAAAAAACACTTGCAATCTCTGAAAGATAGCGGTATACTAACGAAGCTTGCTTAAGAAATTGCAAGTATCGATGCGTGGCTCAGTTTGGTAGAGCGCTGCGTTCGGGACGCAGAGGCCGCTGGTTCAAATCCAGTCGCATCGACTTCTTGGCAGGGGCGCCGGAGAATGACTTTTCAAGTTGTTCTCCGGTTTTTTGTTCTCTAAAAATTCCTGATTGACATCTTTTCACTTGTGAGATGCATTTTTTGAATGCAGTACAAGGCACAACAGTACCTGTGCCCAAAAGAGCAGCAGTGAAGCGATGAAAGGCAGCTTGACAGTATATTCACCGCTTTATATGATGAACATAACAATCAATCAGGGAGGAAGTATGATGAAGCGAAGGATGATTGCTGGATTGCTTTGCGGGCTGATTGCTGCAGCACCGATTACAGCGCTGGCAGATTCGAAGGATGATCGAATTGCAGAACTGGAATCAGAGGTTGCGGCATTACAGGAAACGGTCGCTGATCTGAAGGAACAGCTGGCTGCTGGAAAGTCAACAAACCAGGATGCATACAATATTGGAGAACCATGGGTCGTCGAGGGACAGTGGAAGCTGACGGTTGATTCTGTTGAAGAGACGGACGAGAGAAATGAATACTCTGATTATCATCCGGCAGCCGTTTACATTGTAACCTTTACGTACGAGAATATTGGATTTGAGGATCCGGATGGATTTTCAGATGGTTTATATTTTGTACTTGATGACAGTATTGTCGATGCTGGAGGAAAGATGGGTTACTCATACCCGGGAGAGGTCACGATGTATCCTCAGGAAACTCCTGTCGGCGCAACCTGTGAGGGACAGGTGTGCATTGGTGTGGATCATCCAGGCAGCTTCAAAATCAATGTGGAACATTATGATGGAAACGATGTTGAACAAAAGGCCACTTTCAATGTGACAGTCGACCAGTAACTTCAGCAATGGCAGGGAGAAAAAGAAAGGGGGAGAGCGTCTGAGGCGCCCTCCCTCTTTTTTGATGGATCTTGTCTGTTCTGAGCCTGTTTTCTCGCATTAACTGTCCTGTGCGTTCAGAAATGCTGTCACTTCCGCTTCGACCGGAATGGACGGAGCCGCGCCTTTTCTGGAGCAGGCAATCGATGCGGCAGCGGAGGCGGCCTTCATCGAATCCGGAACGGAGCTGCCATGAAGCAGACCGGCAAGGAAGTAGCCTGTGTAGGTATCCCCGGCGGCAGTCGTATCCGCAACATGGGTCTTGTACGCAGGCTGGAAGAAGGTTCCATCACTGCAGATACAGATGGAGCCTTCTCCGCCCAGTGTCAGGACGACGGTGGCATTCGGGAACCGGTCTCTTAAAGCGGCTGCAAGCTCTCTGCCCTCTGCTGTATGGCTCCCCAGGATCTGTCCGGCTTCCACTTCATTGAGTAGGAAGATATCGATCTCATCGAGCGGAAGCTGGAGGACTTTTTCATTCATCGGCGACGGATTCAGGACGATCGTCATCCCAAGCGCGTGCGCTTTTTCCACAATATAGGGGAGCTGGTTGATCTCATTTTGAAGGACAAGATAGTCTCCTGCTGAAAAATGGTTGAGAACGCTGTCAGCCTGCTCCTTTGTGATCAGCTGGTTGGTTCCGCCATACAGCAGAATGCAGTTATCCCCCTCCTTATCCCGCTGGATGATTGCATGTCCGGTGTGCGCATCCGGGATCACAGTGACATAGTCGGTGTGGACGCCTGCTTCTTTCATCGTATCCAGAAGAAAAGATCCATCCGGTCCGATGGCGCCTGCATGGTACGTCTCAGCCCCGGCCCTGGCGAGGGCGACAGACTGATTAAGCCCCTTTCCGCCGGTGAAGGTCTCGAGCTTCTGGGATGACAGGGTCTCTCCCTTCGCAACAAAATGATCGACCGAATAGACATGATCGATGTTCAGGGATCCAAAGCAAAGAATTTTGTGATGCATCGTGTCTGACATGGTACAGACCTCTCTTTCTGCGGCATCGCGCCAAATTACCTTATACATATCATAAGCCGGAAAATGTTTCAACAAGATACACGATCTCCGCCGGATGCCTGCCACCCACAGACTGCCATCCACAGCCTGTCACCCCCAGCCTGTTCCCTGAAGCCTGTCAGAACAGGTTGTCAGCGCAGACCGGGAGGACAGTGATGATACGGACACTTTACACACGTTGCTTTAAAAATGTGATACGATACCTTCTGAATGTTCATTTCGAGGGGAATCAGAATGGAAACGAATAGGAAAGAGAAGAAGCACATGCCTGTCCTTCTGGAGCTGTTTCTTCTGTTTGCGGAGATCGGAGCGACAACCTTCGGCGGCGGATACGCCATGCTTCCGATTCTGCAGCGGGAGCTGGTGGAGAAGCGGCACTGGACGACGGAAGAGCAGCTGATGGATTATTACGCGATCGGGCAGTGCACGCCGGGCATTATCGCGGTCAATACCGCGACCTTCATTGGTAATACGAAGGCTGGCATGATCGGCGGGATTGTCGCGACGCTTGGCGTCGTATCGCCGTCCGTCATTATCATCACCATCATCTCGATCTTTCTTCAGAATTTCGCGGATCTGTCGGTTGTGAAGCATGCATTCAATGGGATCCGTGCGGCCGTCTGTGTTCTGATCATGGATTCTGTGATCAAGCTGGGTAAAAAGTCGATCCGGGACCTCTGGGGATGGATTATCTTTCTGTGTGTGCTGATGGTTTCTCTGCTGAGCGGCATCTCGCCGGTTCTTCTCGTTGTGCTCTCTGGTGTGGCGGGTATTGTTCTGAAGCCGGTGGAAGAGAGACGTGCAGCGAAGACGGCTGACTGGATGAAAGAGGATAGGCCTTCCGGGGAGACGTCGGGAACGGCTGACGATGGTGAAACATCCGGGATGGAGCCTGAGATGTCCGGCACACTGGATGGAGAGAAGGAGGACAGAGCGTGATGATTTATCTTCAGCTGTTCTGGGAATTTTTCAAGGTCGGTCTCTTCTCCGTCGGGGGCGGGCTCGCGACGCTGCCGTTTCTGTATGATATTTCGGCCAAGACAGGCTGGTTCACGACGGCCGACATCGCAGACATGGTTGCCGTCTCCGAATCAACGCCGGGACCTCTGGGGATCAACATGGCGACCTATGTCGGGCATAAGACAGCCGGGATTATAGGCGGAATTGTCGCCACCCTCGGGTTGATTGCCCCGGCGATTGTGGTGATCATGATCATTGCCAGGATTCTGACTGCGTTCAAGGAGGCAAAGGTGGTTCAGAGTCTCTTTTATGGGCTTCGTCCGGCATCGACCGGCCTGATCGCAGCCGCCGGTCTTGGGGTCGCGAAGATCGCCCTGCTCCGAACAGACCTGTTTCACAAGACGGGCTCTGTGCTGAGCCTCTTCAACTGGAAACTGATCCTTCTGGCAGCGGTGATCTACATCACGCTGGTGAAGTTCCGGAAACATCCGATCCTGTATATCGCGGCTGCCGCGGCAGCTGGAATCATCTTTCAGCTCTAAAGTGTTCATCAACCTGAGAACCTTGGGGCCGGTTTCACTCAACAGCCATAGACAAAGTAAAGACCGCTCCCTGATCTGGTGGGAATCTGTGCGATTCCGGATCAGGGGGCGGTCTTTTCCTATTTTTAAGCGTCTGATGATTACAGTGTCAAAAGTCCTCTACCACGCATACTTGCATGCAATTGGGGGCAGGACTTATTGACACGCCCCACATGAGGCACGAAGTGGCGCGCAGAGGCCAGATCAGCCGGTGTCGGGGTCAGAACGCTGCCTTGAAGATCTCGATGATGTCCTCCTTGCTTAGCGGGACGAAGCACCCGACGCAGCCGGCAGCGGCCTTCTCGGCCATTTTCTCAAAATGCGTCTGCTCGGTGATGCCGACCTCGCGGAGGTTCTTCGGAAGCTCCATGGTTGTGAAGAAGAACTCTCTGGTCTTCTCGATGGCTTCTTTTGCGGCGCTCAGATCGTCGGCAGCTGTAATGCCCCAGACATTGCGTCCATACTCGGCAAAAATCGGTGCGGTCTTGTCGGAGAGGATGTGCTCCATCCAGACCGGAGTCAGAATTGCAAGCCCCTGCCCGTGGGTGATGTCGTAGAACGCGGAGAGCTCATGCTCCATCGGATGGACGCACCATGCAGGCGCGTTGCCGACACGGGTCAGTCCGTTGATCGCGAGGGAGGCCGCCCACATCAGGTTCGCGCGGGCATCGTAGTTCTCCGGCTCGTGGAGCGCCACCGGGCCATACTTGAACATGACCTTCAGCAGGCTTTCACCGAAGCGCTTCTGGACATCAGCGCCGGTTTCAAAGCTGAAGTAGTTCTCGAAGGTGTGGCTGATCATGTCTGCGGTTCCTGCTGCCGTCTGCTTTTTCGAGACGGAGTAGGTGTAGGTCGGATCGAGAACGGACATCGCCGGCTTCAGGCACGGAGCAGCGGTTCCCCACTTCTCGTTCTTCGTCATATCGGAAATGACCGCGAACTCGTCCATCTCGGAGCCGGTTGCCGACAGCGTCAGGACGGAATAGATCGGAAGGGCACCATGGATCTTCTCCGGGTGGATGACCAGATCCCAGGCATCGCCGTCGTACTTTGCGCCGGCAGCGACAACCTTGGCGCAGTCGATGGTGCTTCCGCCGCCGATGGCCAGCACCATATCGATGCCGTCTTCCTTGCAGAGCGCCACGCCTCTTCTGACGGTCTCAATCTTCGGGTTCGGCTCAACGCCGGAAAGCTCCTCGACGGTCAGGCCTGCTTCCTTCAGAATCTTCATGGCAGCATCATAGATGCCGTTCCGCTTGATGCTTCCGCCGCCATACACGAGCAGAACCTTGCTGCCGCTTTCCTTCAGCTCGCTCAGGTGAGAAATCTGTCCCTTCCCGAAATGAATCCGGGTGGGCATCTGAAGTGTGAAATTGTACATATATACCTCCTCTATATGAAAGATTTTCATCAGAATTCACTGCTATTATAGCGCATAGGATCTATTCTGCCACTGTTTTCACAGGAATTCCACATTCATGTTCGAACATATCGGTTGTCGGCCTGCGTGCTTTCGGGTATGATATATACAGTTGTAAACAGGCCTTTTGGAGGTGGAGGATGGATCTTCAGAAATTCTATGACGGGCAGGAGTTTTCTCTCTATGAATTCTTAGGTGCGCATGTGACACCATCGGGTGTGGTGTTCAGAACGTACGCGCCATCGGCTCGTGAGGTATCCGTGATCGGAGCGTTCAACGGCTGGAGGGGGACGCCGATGCACCGGATCCTGAATGGCCAGTTTTTTGAGGCGGAGATTGCGGAGGCAAAGCCGGGGCAGATGTATAAGTTTCAGATTACCTCCGGAGCCGGGACGCATGATCATGCCGATCCGTATGCCTTCAGCTCCCAGCTTCGCCCGGAGACGGCCTCCATCATCTGGGATATGGATGCTTACAGGTTCCGCGACGGCGCCTATATGAAACGGCGCAGAAACGGCAGAGCCGGCATGACTGGAACCGGGGCGTCCGGCGTATCTGGCCTGTCCGGGGACAGAACCGGGGCGGCCGATGCAAACAGTTTTCCAGGCAGTGGAGACGTGACTGTCCGGCCGGGGCAGCCGCTGTTCTTTGACAAGCCGCTCAACATCTATGAGCTTCACCTGGGTTCCTGGAAGCGCAGGGATGACCCGGAGGAGCTGGCCAGGAAGCTCGATGAGGCGAAGGAGAAGGGGGAGGGCATCGATGTCTCCTCCGGCTGGTACCGGTATGAGGAGATCGCAGATCTCCTGGTCCCGTATCTGAAGGAAAATCATTTTAATGCGGTGGAGTTCATGCCGCTCAATGAATATCCGGCGGACGAGTCCTGGGGCTATCAGGCAACCGGATTTTTCAGTGCGACCTCGCGCTATGGTACGCCGGATGGTCTGAAGAAGCTGGTGGACCGGCTTCATCAGGCAGATATCAGCGTGATTCTGGACATCGTGACCGTTCATTTTGCGACAAATGACTACGCGCTTGCCCGCTACGATGGGACGCAGCTGTATGAATACCCGAATGACGCGGTGAACGTGAGTGAGTGGGGAAGCTGCAACTTCAACCATTCAAGGGGAGATATCGCAAGCTTTCTGAATTCCGCCAGCGCCTTCTGGCTGGACAAGTATCATTTTGATGGACTGCGATTTGACGCAGTCGGCAATCTGATCTACTGGATGGGGGACGAGCGGCGCGGCGTCAACACGAATACAGTCGAATTCCTGAAGAAAATGAACAGCGGGCTGAAGCGGCTGTATCCGGACACAATGCTGATTGCAGAGGATTCGTCGGCATATCCGGGCGTCACAAAGCCGGTCCCGGAGGGCGGCCTGGGCTTTGACTATAAGTGGGATATGGGCTGGATGAATGACACACTGAACTTCTTCCGGACCGATCCGCCGTACCGCGGGCAGGAGTATCATAAGCTGACCTTCTCGATGGCTTATTTCTACAACGAGCGATATCTGCTCCCGCTTTCTCATGATGAGGTGGTCCATGGGAAGGCGACGATCATCCAGAAGATGGCAGGGGACTATGACAGAAAGTTCCCGCAGGCGCGGGCACTTTATCTGTACATGTTCCTGCATCCGGGCAAGAAGCTGAACTTCATGGGTAACGAATTTGCACAGTTCCGTGAGTGGGATGAGAAGCGCCAGCAGGATTTCATGCTGCTGAAATATCCGGTACATGATGCGTTTCACCGCTATTTCCGGGATCTGGGTGCTTTATATCTGAAATATCCGGCACTGTGGCAGGAGGACTATGTGGAGGATGGCTTCCACTGGCTGTCTGCCGATGATACGGAGCATGTTGTGTACGCCTTCGAGCGGAGGACGATGGGGCAGACAATCCTCTGTGTCTTCAACCTGTCAGATCAGAGACAGGAGTTTCTGTACGGGGAAGAGCAGGGGGCTGCCCGCGCGGTAGCCGGGAGTACCCTTGGCCTTCAGCTTCTGATTGATTCTGATGATGAGCGATATGGTGGCGGGACAAGGGTGACAGGGAAGATACGGCCTTTAGTGGAGCCCATTGAGCTTCCGCCATTTACCGGGAGAGCTTATCTGGAGGTGGAAGTGTAAATCCTTATACTGGCTGTGTTATACTGGGACAACTACAGGAGGTATACACTTTGAATACAATGAGAATTCAGAAGAAGGTCCTGACGCTGTCCTGCGCGGCGCTTCTCGCGCTTCCGCTCTCCGCAGCCGGGCCGTCCGCCATGCGCATATATGCGGAGGATGAGGTTGCAACGGAGGAGACCTCCGGCGGGGAATCCTCTCTATCCGCTGTTCAGGACGACAGTGCCCAGCCCGGCGGAAGCCTGTTTGAGGATCAGAATACAAACATACAGTCCAGGGACGGGATTCCTGCCGACGAAAGCGGAAAGAAGAAGCAGTCCTCGAAAAAAATGATCATCGGCTACCGCACACCGGGGCTTGTGAAAAGCGTGACCTATGATGAGGGGAGCAAGCCATCTCTGCAGACGCTTGCGGCTCAGTTTCCGGGGGCGGTGGATGTCTACTTCGCCGGCGAGAGCAAGCCGGTAACACTGAAGACAAGCTGGAAGTGTGCAGAGGGAGACTACGGGTCCTCCTCTGGCGGGTATTTCATCTTTGTGCCTGCGTTTGATGAGGGAAAGTACGTCGTGCGGGGCATGAGCCTCACGGCGGACATGCCCTATATCGAGGTAAAAAAGAATCCTGGCGTTGCGGTTGAGATGATTGCGTCCGCTCCGCCGACGGTGAACGAGAAGAAGGTCTTTGATTACTGTATAAATGAGCTGGGCCTGAACAAGGCTGCTGCCTGCGGCATTCTGGCAAACATGTACTGCGAGTCCGGATTCCGGACGAATGCGCTGGGCGACGGCGGGACATCGGTCGGCATCTGCCAGTGGCACAACGGCCGATGGACGTCCCTGCGCGCTTATACGTCGGACTGGCAGACGCTTGAAGGCCAGCTGTCGTACATGAAGTGGGAGCTGGAGCATGGCTACAGTGCAACGCTGAATACGCTGAGGGCGGTCTCTGATGACGCGCAGGGCGCCTACGATGCCGGATATTTCTGGTGCATGCATTTTGAGATGCCGGACAGCGCACACACGAGAGGCATCACGAGAGGCTATCTGGCAAAGAACGTCTACTGGCAGCGATATGGCGCAGAGGATGAGCCGGATGAGGAGGGCTGCAATGATTCCTTCGAGGGCGAGTATGTCTTCGACGGAGAGGGAAACCTGAATATCCGTGCGGGCCACTCCGAGGAAAGCGATGTGATCGGCTCCATCAAAGCCGGCGATAAGGTCGAGGTGACAAAGGGAAACGGCAAGTGGGCGCACGTTCTCTATGAAGGGAAGACCGGCCTGGTGAAGATGGAATATCTGACAGCTGTGGATACAGAAGAGGAAGACGGCGCAAAAAGGCAGGGAGACGCAGGAAAAGCAGAGACAGCACAGGAGATGGAAGGCGGCCGGGAAACAGAGGCAGACGAATAATATCAGAGCAGCCGGATGAGGACCCGGTAGGCTTCCAGGCTGCTGACGAAAGAGAGGGTGGCTGCACCGGACTGGTGCAGTCACCCTCTCTGTGTGCACAGGCTGATTCGGATGCCGGAAATTATGCTTCTGTCTCTGTCTCCGACTCTGCAGTTGTCGGGCTGATGGACATAAAGATGTTCTGCATGACCGGCTTGAAGTCCTTGTCGTCATTCGGTCCGAGCTGGACGGTGTACATACCGCCGTCGGCATCTGCAAATGCAACACCGCTGACCTTCTGGTCATCGATATCGAATCCAACTGCAGGAATGCCGTTCAGATCCATCTTGTACAGCGACTTGTAGCCAGCGTCTCCCAGCTGCTTGTAGATGTCGTCAACAGTAACCTGCATGCCTTCATTATAGGAGACAGCAATGTTCCAGCCCTTCGCGGAGTCTGCAGCCTGGTAAACAATGCCCTGCTTGGCGTTCTCATCCGAGACCTCCAGAACATCCCAGTCGCTTGGAAGATAGAGATCAAATCCCAGTCCGGTGGAAATCCAGGTTCCCTCATAGGCATTCGGATCCATGTCCTTATAGTTGAAAACGATCTCCGCTGCGCTGCTCTCCGTGGTGACCTCTGTCTCTGCTGCCATCGCGCCGACCGGGCTGAGGCTCATCATCATTCCTGCGAGCATGATCACTGCAAGTCTTTTCTTCATCATCTTTAAAGTTCCTCCTTTGTATGGCGGCGGGATCTTCCATAGTCTGCTGATGTCTGCCCGCCGGATTTCTGATTCAAGATTCAAACAGAGTATAGGGGGTTCCATGTGCTGAAAAAAGTCCCGAAGAGGACGGTAAAATTGCTGAAAATGGGTCTTGACAACTGAAAAAATGTATGATTTATTCTCTGCCATTTGCTTCTCTGGTATAATGTGGCATGAATCAATGCAGATAAAGACAGACAAGCAGAGACGGCCGGGAAAAATGCCGACGGAGATGCTGCCGCAGTGGTCAGTCGGGACAACTGGAGGAAAAATACAGGCATGATGAGGGGACTGAAAATCGCGGTCTGCGAGGATGAACCGGAGGAATACGAGAAGCTGAAGAGGCTTCTGGATGAAAGTGGAAGGGAAGTTGAGATTGATTACTTTCCGGAGGGGAGTGCGCTTCTTAAATCTTTCTATGCGGGCAAATATGATCTTGTCCTGCTTGATATTTATATGAAGGGAATGGGCGGAATTGAGACGGTGGCGGGCATCCGTCAGACAGACGAGGAGGTGCCGGTAGCCTATCTGACCGGGAGCGGAGATTTTGCGCTTGAGGCCTACCACTACCATGTGCTTCGGTATCTGGTGAAGCCGCCGAAGAAAGAAGAGGTGGAGGAGCTGCTCTCCATGGCGGAGAAGATGAGAGAACACCTGCCTTCCCTGACAATCCGGACAGACGGGCGGGAACGAAAGGTGCCGCTCCGGCAGGTTCGGTATATAGAACAGAATAATCGGAACCTGAACTATTATCTGACTGGCGGGGAGGAACTGACATCCAGAGGACGACTTGACGAAGTGGAACAGAGTGTCCCCCGTCCTCCATTTTACCGGTGCCACAAGAGCTTTCTGGTCAACCTGGCACATGTGAAGGACTTTGATGAGGATCTGAATGTGTTTGAGATGAGCGAGGGCGGAGTTGTCTACGTCCGCAGGCAGAGTACCAGGGAGGCGGTCCGGGCGTTCAGAGGCTTTATGTTCGCACAGCTGCGGGAGAATCCGTGACAATCAGCCTTTTATGGACCAGGGAACCTGGAAGGGCGGGGCATCGCCGGACAGACAGCAGATGACATGGAAGAAACTGGCACCGAGACGGGAGGACAGGATATGGGCGGACAGCATCCGGGGCACAGGAGACACTGTATCAGGGGAAAACAAGACCGGAAGGGTCAGGGAGCTGGTGTGAAAAACAGACTTCGATCCGGAGCCCGGAAGGTTTTCCGGCTGGAGCCTGTTCTTTTTATAAGCCTGTTTTCGGTTCTGCTTCTGGCGCTGCTCCTTCAGATCAGAGGCGCCCGGCAAAGCATCGGGACGGTCCGGCAGAACCACTGGAATCTGGTGCGGAATGTCCGTGTCCGGGTCGGAACCGGAAAGAACGCATCCTGGAAGAAGGTCACGCTTCCGGAGACCATCGGGAATCTGCCGGGCGGGACGACGGTAACGGTTTCTTTCCGGCTCCAGAGCGATGGCTCCAGCATGCTGTTTCTGAATCCGGTATATTCCCCGGTCGACATCTATGCGGACGATAAGCTGATTTACAGTTACGGGACTCAGGGAACCTGGCCGTCCTACATGCCAGATCCGCCGACGGGCGCGTTTTCCGTGAAGCTTCCGGCCCACAGAGACGAACACCTGCTCCACGTAGAGCTTGTCTACACGTCTCCGAAATCACGGTCTTCCCTTGTCCTGCATTCAATGGTGACCGGATCGGGGGATGCCGTTCTGCGGTATCTGTTTGAGCGGTACGGGTATTCGTGGGTGTCTTCTCTGCTGTTTATCATCGCGGGGATTATTATGTGTGGTCTGTCCCTCTTCTATATCACTTTTGAGAGGCACGGACTCAGGCTGGCGCTGCCGGGGCTTTTGATTGTGCTGGCCGGCATGTGGGAGTTCTCGGAAAATACGATGAGCGTCTATCTGATGCACAGACCGGTACTTCTGTACATTCTGGGCTTCACGGGAATGTATGCCATGCTGCTGCCGCTGATTGTCTTTGTGCAGAAGTTCACGAAGATGGAAGGCAGCCTGTTTCTCAGCGTGCTCCGGTGGATCCTGGAGGCAGCGGTTCTGGGGAGCCTGTTTCTGCAGCTTGCCGGGGTTGTTCCATTTACGCGGAGCCTGTATCTTTTCCATGTTCTCCTGCCGGCTGTTCTGATCCTCATTGCTGTCTACATGCTGTACCTTGGAATCCGGAAGAAGAACAGGCCGGCGATCGCCATGTTTCTTGCCATCCTGGTTCTTGCGGTGGCGGCTGTGCTGGAGCTTCTGAATTACTATTTTGTCTTTACAGAACGAAACTCGATCCTGTTTCAAAACGGACTTCAGCTTTTCTGCCTGATCATTCTGGTTTTCGGCTGCGTGGAGGTGCGGCGGAACATGGAGCTTCGGTACAGGAATCTGGAGCTGGCGCATGACATAGAAATGCTGGAGCAGTCGGTGGAGATCCAGAAGGAGAGAGGCCGCGTGCTGACGGCCTATGAGTCGGAAATCCGCAGGCAGCGGCATGATCTGAGGCATCATCTGAGGTATCTGCGGCAGCTTCTGCAGGACGGAAAGGACAAGGAGGCAGCGGCTTACATCGAATCCTTGGATCAGGCCATCCCTGCCGGCACAGTCACCCGCTACTGTGAAAACAGTATGGTGAATGCGGCTATCAGCTACTACGCCGCGTTGGCGCACAGTGACCAGATCCGTATGGAGGTCAGCGTACGGATCCCGGCGGTCAACCCCCATATCAGTGATGCGCACCTGTGTGTGATTCTAGGCAATCTGCTTGAGAATGCAGAGGAGGCCTGCCGGCGGATGACGGAGGGTGAACAGTGGGTCAGGCTCCGGACAAAGGTTCATGGGGAACTCTTGTTCATCTCGATGGACAACAGCTGCGGGGGGACGGTGCAGCCGCAGGACGGCCGGTATCTGTCCAGTAAACGAAGCGGGGAGGGCATCGGCCTGCGGTCCGTCCGATCCCTTGCGAAGGCACACGGCGGGTCTGCAGAGTTTTCGTCCGGTGAAAACTGGTTCCGCTCGGAGATCTGTGTGAGACTGTGACGGTGTTCACATTTTTTCCAAATTTGTGACATAATTCGAACAAACACAGCCGTTATGATAGGACTCAGAAAACAGGAAAAGGGAACAGACAGATGTAGTTCCCGAAATACATAGGAAATGGAATGCCTGGACACAAAGGAGGTTGTTATTTATGAAGAAGAGATTATTCGCGGCTCTGATTGCGGCTGCAACGATCGGTGCATTTGCCGGCGGAACAACGATGCTGCAGGCGAATGACAATGGGGCAAAGCTCCAGATTGCCGGAGGAGAGACTGAGGCTTCCTCTGAGGATCAGACGGAAAGCACAGGAAGTTCTGACAGTTCTTCCCAGAGTGCGACGGAGGTTGCGGCAGCGCTTCCATCCGGAAACATCGCGAAGGCTGACCAACCGGATGTGACAGAGCAGCAGGCTGAGAATTCGGGCGTCTCGGAGGTTGCGTCAGATGCGATGCCGGCGCTGGTTTCGATCACAAATATGTCTGTCCAGAAGGTTCAGGACTGGTTCAGCGGCAGGACGTACGAGGCACAGGGTGAATCGGCTGGCACGGGTGTCATCATGGGTGAGAACGATGATGAGCTTCTGATTGTCACAAACAATCACGTCGTCGCGGACAGCGATGAGCTGACGGTCTCCTTCATCGATGAACAGTCCGTGAGCGCAAAGGTGAAGGGGACGGATGCCAGCAACGATCTGGCTGTTGTGGCTGTCAATCTGTCGGATATTCCAGGCGACACGCTGAAGAAGATTCGTGTCGCGAATGTCGGTGACTCGGATGATGTCAAGGTCGGTGAGCAGGTTGTCGCAATCGGCAACGCGCTGAATTACGGGCAGTCTGTCACGACCGGTATCGTCAGTGCCCTGAACAGAGATATCACCGTCACGGACGGCAGCACACAGGTCAACTATGAGGATCTGATCCAGACCGATGCGGCGATTAACCCGGGTAACTCCGGCGGAGCGCTTCTCAACATGAGCGGTGAGGTGATCGGCATCAACTCTGCGAAGGCCGGTGAGAATGGAGTCGAGGGCATGGGCTATGCGATTCCGACATCCAAGGCGCTTCCGATCATCGAGAAGCTGATGAACAAGACGACCCGCTCGAAGGTCGATGAGAAGGATGCCGCTTACATCGGCATCACCGGAGAGGAGGTCACTTCCGATGTGCAGCAGCTCTACGGAATGCCGGCAGGCATCTACATCGCGAATGTCGGCGACAATACGCCGGCGTCTGAAGCAGGACTGACCCGCGGCATGATCATCACGAAGTTTGATGATACCTCTGTCTCGAGCATGAGCGATCTGACCGATCTTCTTCAGTACTACAAGGGTGGCGAGAAGGTTACAATCACGGTGGCTCAGCAGGGAGAAGGCGGCAAGTACAAGGAGAGTGACATCAGTCTGAAGCTCGGACTGAGATCCGACTACGTCAGCAGCACGCAGTAATTGACAAACCGGCTTTTTGTCGGGTATAGTAACAAGTGCC
>Ga0256405_10006741_pt1 | contig 18041 bp, 19 predicted proteins | sample RumenRJG_02DNA_FD_189096 | JGI IMG/M metagenome (GOLD analysis project Ga0256405, IMG submission 189096) | Bovine rumen microbial communities from Lethbridge, Alberta, Canada - RJG_02 | ecosystem: Host-associated > Mammals > Digestive system > Stomach > Rumen | place: Canada: Alberta... | reverse complement strand
GCTAGAATGACCGACCAAAAGACCTTTGACCCGCTGCTTCTGGAGAACCAGCTATGCTTCCCCGTATACGCCTGTGCCAGGAAAATCGTAGCAGCCTATAATCCCTTCCTTAAAGAGCTTGGCCTTACCTACGCTCAGTACATCACCATGATGGTGCTCTGGGAGGAAAAGGAAATTGCCATGCGTGACCTGGGGAAGCGTCTTTATCTGGATTCTGGGACACTGACCCCCGTGCTGAAAAAGTTGGAAGCCATGGGCTACCTGAAAAGATACCGCAACCCACAAGATGAGCGTATCCTTATGGCGTCCATTACAGAAAAAGGAACTGCTCTTCGGGCCGAGGCGGAAAAAGTGCCCTATAAGATGGGCAAACTAATAAATTGGAAGGGCGAACTGTTCTCCAAGGAAGAGGTAGAACAGCTCAAGGCACAGCTTTATCAGATTATCCAAGCGTTGGAGTAACCGCATTAAAAAAAGGTACCCATATTATTGCCCTCAATATAGGGTAGGAATTTGGGTACCTTTATTCAGCTTATGTTGTTTTCACCAAAGCCTAATGGCCTTCCGCCAATGTCAAAAGTCGGGCACCTAGAATAACAAGAGGTGCCCGACTTTTTGCGGCCTAATCATGCCACTCCAGAGCGTAGCCTCCGTGCCTAAAACGGAATTAACCTACCCACTCCATAGTATCATCTATCTCTTCATAACCCTGCTCTTTTATGAAGCCTTCGAGATTATTGTCGATAATGTTTCTTATCTCATCTCTGACTTTTTCCTTAAGAATCCAGACACCCTCAGAATCATTATCATATAGGAATTCGACAACTTCATAGGGAAATTCAACCTCTTCCCCAGACTCGGTCTCGAATTTCTTGCTTCCTTCCTTTTGCACCAAAGTCAGGAAATCCTGACTATCGCTGCTACTGAGTTCGCAACACTTGAAATCCTCTGCATCAACGGCCGGCTGCAGGAGAACTTCCACCTTGCCCTTCGGGCAAGTAATGTATGCCATACAGTCAAAATTCGACAAGATTTTCTCGACACCCAACTCCAAGTAGCGACCATCATACGTATTGTATTTCCGGTTCTTGTCGGTGAAACCACCAGAGAAGTCGAATACGACTTCTACGTTAACGTTATTCATAATCACATTCGATTTTTCCATAATTATAACCTGCCTTTCTAGTTATATAACAAAACTCTCATCCTTCCCACAAGACGTGGGAAATCAATTATTACTGTATACCGCTCATACCACCAAGCCCCCTTCAAATCTGCTGATTTTCATATCAGCAGGTATAGGCATACTGACGTCCTTGTTCATCAGCACAGCTTCCTTGCCATTAGCCTTCCGTGGAAAACTCTAACGGGCAATCTTCCTTGATTGCCTCTGTGATGAATCGTTCGGACATCCTTGTCCTCGCCAATTCCCTTTGGCAATAACTAGGAGCATCAGAACCTCTCCTCGTTACATTTCTATAATACACCAAAAGCTTTAGCCATGTGGAAATCCCGCACCACTACCCCAATTTTTTTTGACTGCAAACCTTTTTCCGCCAGTTTCCTTCATTATATATGCCAAAATTGATTCTCTCATACTTTCGTGCCATATCTTTTCTAAAACGCATATCCCTATGGGTTCTTGCCAGGAATAATAAGACCATGTACCATCCATTTCGGTTGTCCGCCCAGGCAGTCATAGGCCTCCTCTCCCCATACGCCAAGTCTTTTCGCAAAAAACCAGGATTATTTTTTTGCCTGTGGTGTGCGAATTCCAGCACAACTTTTCTGCTTGTGATATAATGATGGGTTGTTTTCGGATATATCATACGTCCTTACAACTCACATAGAGTTATTAACGTTATATGAGTTGTAATTTCCCTCATAGATGTCCCCCTCAGATTTGCACCGCTAAACGGCCATTAGTGCGTCAGCCAGCGTCCACTTTGCGGAGCTTCAACGGCCAGTCCTAAACGATAACCTTACATAATCCTTGGCAAAAAGACCCAATGTATTCGTGGGATAAATGCCGTTTTTTGACGCAATTCCAGCAAACATAAATCCCAAATGATATAATGTTCCCAAGGAGTTGACGACAATGGATGTAGTCACAGCTTTATCAGATTATCCGAGTATTGGAGTAACTGATTATTACACGCCAAAGAAAACCAGTGATTCCACATAATTGAACCACCGGTTTTCGTTTAATAGAGTCTGCGATAGCATCTCCTCCCAGCAAATTATGTCTTTATCTTATGGGATACTGGATGCGTAACAACACAGAGGTGTTGTAATAATGCGGCTCTAAAAGAAGGGAATATTATTCCTCAACTTCTCCCCAAATGCTTTCGTATTCGTCCGCATCAAGGTATATCTCAGACCATCTCTTAGCACCTTCCTCACTCATTGGTTCGATGCCGATTTCGACGCCGGAACGATTATTCCCTTCTGTGCAGATGAAGTACTCACCATTACGTTTCTTGTACAACGTCTTCTCGAAGAATTTTGCATCATTGCATTGAAGAATTCTGATTCCATCGATGTTGTTGTAGTACGCAATGATTTTTGCCGTATCGGAGTTGTACTTTTTTCCGTTGATAATCTTGACCATTTTAGGTCTCCTTTCTTGACATTTCTTTTCTTCTTCGTGTGCAAGCAGCTCTTGCTTCCTGCCTACATTTCAAATATAGCAAAACTAAATGCCGTTTTTTCCTCTCAGCCTTATTTTTTTTCAATTTTTTTAGAAAAAGTCCGCCAAGCCTTGTCTGATAAGGGCTTGCATAGATAATTTTTTTCTGAAACACTTGCCAATCCCTCCCAGTTGCCTTTCCATTACTGCGATGTCGGACAAATGTATTGCCGACATAAAGATAAAAGCAATAAAGATGCCCGTCACAGGCCATGATGGCAGCCTATGACGGGCATTTTGCGTGCACGTATTTGGGGATTTGTTAGTCGATAATGTCGGCCTCCGAGGCACGACGACCAGTTTCTTTTTCGTAATCCTCTAAGGTAATGCCCTTCTCCTTTAGAAAAAATTTGTTGTAACTATTGACATTACATCTAGGTGGTGTTATCATTCCATTGTAAGCGAAATCATTACAACGAACTTCAATGGAGGAATCCCAAATGAAAATCAAAAAACTTGTCATCCCGGCAACACTGGCTCTTTCCATGGCCTTCTCATTTGTTCCGGCAATGACATTTCCCGCCACCACTGCAGTAGCAGAAGCCAGTGCATATCAGGCACCTGCCACCACCGCTGTGAAACTCTCCAAGGGTGAAGTAACGGTCTACGATTTCGGCAGCATTAAGCTCCACTCCTATAAGACCAACGATGTCCTGAGCGATGAGTGCTATGTGTTTGAAGGCCAGGACGGTCTGGTGCTGCTGGAGTCCACTGCCTTCAAGGAGAATGTACAGGAACTCAACAATTACATGAAGTCCCTCAAAAAGCCTCTGCAGGGCATGTTCCTCTCCTACCACTCAAACGGCTACAACACTTATCCTGCTGTCCCCATCTATGCCACAGAAAAGGCTCTGGCCAGCTGGAAAGAAAATGGCGGTGTTGCTGCCCTGACCAATAACTTTGTACAGGCCTTCGGCGATACGGTGGATGCGAACCTCCCCGCTAAGGCTACTATTGTCAAGGACGGCGACACGGTGAAAGTGGCTGGCATCGACTTCAAGATTCTGCCTACCCCGGACGAAGACTACAGCGTGGAAATCCCCGCCATCGGCGTGGTCTACCGCCACATGCTGGGGTCCAAGGTTCACAACATCCTGCCCAGTATCGCCTATATCGATGCTGAAATTGCCGATATGGAGAAATATCAGCAGGAAGGTTATGGGCTTATCCTCACCAGCCACTACGTCCCCGAAGGACAGGAAGCTGTGAAGGAAAAGCTGCGGTATCTCCGCAAGGTAAAGGAACTGGCTGGCCAGAGCAAGGACAAGGCTGATTTTATCCGGCAGGTAAAGGCTAACTTCCCCACCTACGAGGGTGACAACTACCTTGAAATGAGTGCTTCTGCACTTTTCAAATAAAATTTATTGTAATTATTGACATTACAACAAACCAATGTTACTATATCATTGTAACTTGCATTATTACAATAGATATTTAGGAGGAAAACAAAATGGCAAACTTCAACAAGATTAGCGTGGCAAAGGATGCACGTACGGAACTGCATGACAAACTGGGGCTGACGGGAGCAGAAATCAGCGTCAACAATCTCCCCGCCGGAGCCGGTGTCCCCTTTGTGCATTACCATAAAAAGAATGAGGAAATCTACTTCGTTATCTCGGGCAAGGGACAGGCCGTCATTGACGGCGAGACGGTGGAGCTGGCTGCCGGTGACTGGCTGCGTGTGGCACCCAAGGCCAGACGTCAGTTCTCCGCCGCTGCCGACGAGGGCATCAGCTTCATCTGCATCCAGGTTCGGGAAAATTCCTTGGAGGAATATACCGCAGACGATGCCGTAGTAGAGAAATAAGCTATATTTCACGCAATCAAAGAGGGGCTGCCACTGTGAAGTCTTACACTTCCAGCGGCAGCCCCGTTAATTTCGCGTTATCTATACCGTAAAACAAATCCAGTCAGTGCCATCGAGTCAAGCTTGTTCACCATCCAAAGTCGTGGTGGCGGGAACCCCTAGCTTTAGCTATGGGGAGGAGCCACCACATCCCTCCTTTCTAAATTTAACCTTAGTTGTACGCAATTAGCAAAGGTTTTCGATGCTCGATACATCGGAGTTTCTTGTAGGAGATTTCGGCTATCCTCATTCCGTCCAATTTACGAATATCGAAAGAACCTTTTGCTCTTCTGCCGAAAACAAATCCTTCCTGACCTTTGCAAAGCACCCTGTCAAAAAGTTGATAACCGAACACAAACTTAGGCGTCTGGTTCAGCTTGCGAACGCCGCCTTTGTTGATTTTGCACTTGTAAATCTGTCGGTTGTGCTGGCGTTTTGGAACAACCAGCAGTGATTTATCCAAGCGGGCGGCGTCAAAATTCTTCGCCACAACGAAGGCGTCGCTAATGTGCGTCTTTTCAATGTTCTTGCGTTCCCGCCAGTATTTTGTGATGTACCCATAAGTTTCACAGACCTTGATTGTCGGAAACATCATTTTGAGTCTCTGAATCAATGTCTTACGCATGATTCCCATGAACGCAGCGTCCCTTGTGGAACGGAGCCTACGCTTCTTTTCGGGAATATCCAGTTTGCCCGCATGATGCAGTTTGTGACACTTATCACAAAGAGTTATCAAGTTATCGGGAGCGTCCCCGCCCGTCTTGCGGGATTCAATGTGATGGGTGTTTAGCTTAACCTTATCGACGTGAAATTTGACTTCTTTCTTGGAAGTTGGCTTCGCCCCGCAGCAGGCACATTTGTACCCGTCACGGTGCAACACATATTGTCTCGTGTTGTAGTGGTCGTACTGCTCGCCAAGCTGGTAGTCTGTGCCGACAGGTGAAGGCTTGCCCTGTTCCATTGCTTTGATGCGTTGCAGGTCGAATTCTGCTGTCTCGACACGAATCACAGCTAAAGGCAATAGTTTCGCAACGAGCTTGATGGCTTGGATATGATTCCAAATCTTGACCTCAACCGACGGTGCAAGCCAGCCTTTGTTTTTTAAGTGGACACGATTGTTGAACCGTGGCTCACGGTAGCGAGTCGTGCGGTTACGACGGGAACGACGCATCTCTCGGCGGGACGACATCAATTCCACAACATCGTTGCGAGGGCGAAGTTCTGCTGAAAACAACTCTTTCTTAGTAGTCGTAGCGGATAGCCCAACGTGCTTACTACCTGCGTCCACACCCAGCGTCACATCCTGCACAAAAGTCTTGTTCGTCCCTATCAGTTTGACGGTGAATGGGGTTCTTTTGACAACCACAGCCTTGCTAGATTTTAAGAGCAGCCGCACCTTCGCATGGTTTTCTGTAGGCATAATCGGTTGTCCATTTTTACTTAATATATAGACCACGATGCGGTCGCTCCTTTCCTAAAATTTTAAGTTTGCCCCTATCGAAGCAGGGGCGTCTCGCCCCAAAGGGCGGTAGGTTGTCCGTAGCCAATGTTATCCAAGGTTTGATGCCTGCAACACTGTTCCTACCCTCAGAACTGTTTAATCACAAGCCGCAGAGCAGTGGATTCGGACTCACGTCCACTGGTGCCTATATATTCTCGGATAACGGAGTCCAGAAAATAGTTTCTCACATTCCCAGACCGAGGCTAGTCAGCAAGGGCTCGATGAGCAGCTTTCGCTATCCCCAAGCCCCCGGCTTTCAGCCGTGGGGTTGCTGACTCTATGTTTCTTTCCTACATCTCAGTATCAGCCGCATCACCTGCTCTACGGTATCTGCCATATTCCGTCTGGCAGTTACCGTCTCCATAGCTTCTTGGACTGTAACAGGCTCCCGCAGGATGGGGAAGAAGGCATCTATGCCGTGCTCATTACACACCCTGGCCTCCCGGGTTACGCAACCGGCAAAGGCTATGACCGGCTTATTGTACCTCTGGGCAATTCTGGCTACCCCAATTGGGGCTTTGCCCATAACCGTTTGCCTGTCCAAGCGGCCTTCCCCTGTAATGACAAGGTCAGCCTTAGCTATATGACCTTCGAGATTTATCTCATCCAGCACAATGTCTATGCCCGATTCCAAGGCAGCATCCATGAAGGTGCAAAACGCAAAGCCCAATCCTCCGGCGGCTCCACAGCCGGGAGTATGTGGATTGGCACTAGGATATTTTGCCTGTGCTATCTTCGCGTACATCCCCAGCCACTCATCCATCTGCACTATCTCAGCCGCACTGGCTCCCTTTTGGGGAGCAAAGACGGCACTGCAGCCATCCTGTCCGCACAGGGGATTCTTTACGTCGCAGGCAATGCGAAAATGGCATTTCTTCAACTCCGGTAGCACATGGGCATCATCAATGCTTGCCAAGCTCTTTAACCCAATTGCACCAAAAGGAATGGCTGCACCGTTTTCATCCAGCATATCGAACCCCAAAGCCTGCAGCATGCCTATACCGCCATCATTGGTGGCACTGCCGCCAATACCTACAATAAAATGACGGCAGCCGCTGCGAATGGCATCCAGGATGATTTCCCCCACACCATAAGTGGTAGTGTACAGGGGATTCCGTTTTTCTGTCGGAACTAAAGGAAGACCGGCAACAGAAGCCATTTCTATGACGGCGGTTTGTTTTTGTGGTAAAATTCCATAATAAGTAGATATCTTGTTTCCCAACGGCCCGGTAGCTTCCAGATGCTTAATGCTACCTCCCATGCCGCTTACAAGGGCATCCACCGTTCCCTCTCCGCCATCAGCAAGAGGCGAAACATAAACATCTGCCTGAGGGCACGCTTTCATGATGCCCTTTTTTACAGCCTCCCCTGCTTCTGCGGAGCTTAGGCTGCCCTTGAACGAATCAACCGCTACTACAATATTCATGTCCATACCTCAATTGTCTGACAAAACCTATTCTCTTTAATGTTCTTCGCACTGCCATGATTTACCTGCTGGAAGCAGCTCCTATTCATCTACGCCTCTTCCCCAATTCCCTATTTATGATAAGGAAACACAAAATGAAAAAAGAACTCCCCTATTTCAATGTCGGGTCCGCATACGGCGGTGCCCAGGACTGGTGCCACACCCACTGGATGAAAATCGGCGGCTGTGCCGCCATCACGGCCTGCGATTGCAGCATCTACTTTGAACTCTACAAGGCCAAGGCGGGGCTTTATCCTCACGACATACAAAACATCTCCAAAGCAAACTACTGTGACATCCTATTGATAATAAAATTTTCATATTTACGTGGTATCATGTGTTTAAAAGCAATTTTAACAGCACGGAGGATACCATCATGAGAAAGCTATATAGTGTCAGGCTTACGGATGCTGAGGTTGAAAAATTAAAAAGCCTTATACGGAAAAAATCAACCACAGAAACCATGGCCCGTCGGTGTCATATCTTGTTGGATATGGATGAAAACCATGTTAAAGACCGTATGACCTACAAGCAGTGTGCAAAGAAAAATGAGGTAGGTTATGTTACTGTGGCAAGTACTGTCAAAAAATTTGCCACTAACGGATTGGAGGACGCACTGAAATATCATCGTAACGAAAACTCCAACAATGCACGACGCAAGGTGGATGGTCGTATGGAGGCCACACTTGTGCAGATTGCCTGTGGTCCCGTTCCTGAAGGCCATAGCCGTTGGACAATTTCCATGCTTGCAGATGAGATGAAAGTTAGATTCGGCGAGAATTCAATCAGCAGGGATGCGGTTTGGCGTACGTTAAAAAAAATGAACTTAAACCACACCGCAGCCAATATTGGTGCCTGCCGCCGGTAGCTGATGCGGAATTCATTGCCGCCATGGAGGATGTCCTTGATGTATACGAGCGTCCTTATGACCCTATGCATCCTGTTGTCTGTATGGATGAGAAACCATACCAACTCTTAGGAGATGTACGCGAATCGTGGGCAATGCGTCCTGGCGATGATAAAAAAGTGGATTCTGAGTATGAACGGAAAGGAACATGCTGTATCTTTGCAATGGTTGAACCATTGGCAGGTCGGCACCATGTTAGCGTACGTGAACATAGGAAAGCAGTTGACTGGGCAGAGGAGATAGAGTATCTGGTAGATGTAATGTATCCCTCTGTTGAGAAGATTGTTCTTGTTATGGACAATTTGAACATCCACAAGCCTGCTTCCCTTTATAAAAGGTTCACTCCTGAAAAAGCTCATAGGCTAATTAGCAAACTGGAAATTCATTATACCCCAAAACATGGGAGCTGGCTGGACATAGCAGAAATAGAGCTGAATGTGATGACCCGCCAATGTCTTTCACGCCGTATTCCATCTGTAGAAAAGCTTCGTAAAGAGCTTTCCGTATGGGAGAGCGAACGAAATAATTCCTATGCCAAGGTTGATTGGCAGTTTAAGACTGCCGATGCCAGGATAAAATTGAAATCTCTGTATCCGCATGTAACGGAAGAAAATTGAGAATAAAGTATCGTTATCAACAAGATGCTACACTAGGCCTGTTGACGTTATGGAGGCAGGGAAACACATTGTTCCTGTATGCAAACAAAGAGCGTACACGTGCTGATATGCCCTTTGGGCAGGAAATTTATGTCAAATGCAGAAAGTATTGACAAAGACCAGGCCGATGAATGTACCATGTCAAACGAGGTGATCCCATGTACTATAGATTGAAAGATGAGTTTCGGCTGCGGGGCTGGGAGCTTTTGCCCACAGGCATCGTGCGGTGCCTTTCGGGGGATGTCGAATTTCTGCCCCCTGCCGTTTATCGCGCTTTGCAAAAGGCCTGCAGTTCCCTGCCCGTTGGGAGCACTCTCTTTTCTGCAGAAGAGCAGAAGATGCTCGCAGAACTTTGCAAGGCAGAAATTTTGGAAAAGTGCGAAAAACCTACACCTCTTTCCGAGGAGCAGAAGTATCGCGCCTATCCGAACCGCTTCCTCTACTCCATCCATTGGTCTATCACTGACAACTGCAACTGCCGCTGCCGCCATTGCTATCCTAAACTCCCGAACAATTATACACACAACTATGCTGTTATCTGATATAGATTCAAGATCTTCTGCTGCTTGCTTGTCAATGTTGTCATCAACCGTTTGCGTTTTCCGACTGAGACCTCACGAAGTGACTTCATCTCATCTACCACCTCCTGTAGGGTGGTGTTCTTCAGCCAACCGGCTTCACGGAGCTTATTCCTGAGCCATGCAGTTAGGATAGAAGCGAGAAATTGGATGAACAAGCGCCCCTCTACCGAGCGTGGCGTATGCATCCTCAATCGTTTCATATCTAGATCGTTTTTTAAGTCATCGAATTCCTTTTCCACTGCATCCTTGCGGCGGTAAACAGATAAAGCCTCGGCTGCATCCTTGATCTTGTTGCTGATCAGGACAAACCAGCCTGCATGATTCTTCTTGTAACTCGCAATGGCTTCTTCGTTGTATTCAACCTTTCTTCCGCGCTTGGGGGTAGCCTTGATTATGAAAAAACGGTCATAATACTTCTGATTTTCTGCTGTGGGGTGATTGTTGACAAGCTCATCGTGCCATCCAAGCAGTTTGTGGTTGAAATTTCGTTCATCCATAGCCGCCTTGAAACTGTCAAAGTAAGTATGGACATACATCCTGTGGCTGCCTTTCCATGGTTTGCTCTCGGTGACAGCATATAGTTCGTTTCCCATAACTTCAATAAGGTGGTGATGCGAGACAATCGCCTCACGATTACGCTCTACAGCTTTGTCAGCGAGCGAGGTTGAGAAGGGGACTCCTATGAGAAACTTATGGTGCAGCCTGTACAGTTCGTCTATATTTCTTTCGCTGTAAAAGCCTTTGTCCATGACCAGGCTCAGCGACTTCATGTCGAGAAGGTACATTTTCTGCAGGTTCATGCGAAGGGTACTCACGTCATGGATACTGCCAGGGAGCATCTGATAATAGACAGGCAGATGTGTTTTCTCACCTGTAACCATGAGCAGGTTGATCTGTGGCAGGGCCTCCTTGTCACGGTTGTATCCGTTGCGGACAAAGCTATTTTGCTCGCTATACGATGAGACACTGGTTATATCCAAGGCAAAAAAATCTTCCTGAGCATAGTTGGTGCCAGTCCACTTAGCAAAGAATGCCTGTTGCTTTTCTGCAGTAATACGTGTTAGCAGCTCACTGATACGCTGGTCACCAAGGCGGCCGCCGAAAGGTGTTCTGGCAGATGAAGACCACTGCTCGGCATGGCATAGTGAACGACCTTCGCTGACAAGATAATATGCACAAGTCAGCATAGCTTTCCAGTCATCAGGGAATGTTTCCTTCAAGATGCGCAACAAACCAGATTGTTGCGCGGCATTCTCTGCCAGCATGGATACGCCTATGTCCTCTACATTACAAGCGGCTGTGGGGGCAGACTGCTTGGCATCCACCTTACGGCGTTGACGATTAGGTACCACCTCACCCGTATCTGGATCCAGGTGGCCGATGCATTTGCGGTCATGCTTAACCTTGTGGGTCTCCTTATCCCTGTATGAATGATTGGAGTAAACATATGTTACACCGTTGTTTTTGTTATGCAGGTACACCAGAGATGCCATATCCGCTTCCTCCTCGAATTTGTGTGTATAAAACTCTAGATAAATTTTATCATTATTCACACGATAATTCAAGGCATAAAAGGACATAAAAACAATAAAATCTAGGGGTTAGAAAGAGATTTTCCTAGCGTGTGTATAAGTTTTCGGGAGGTTAGGTTGCTATATGTCAGCAGGAAAGCATACGGAAGTCGAGCCATCCCTGAAGGATTGTCTCGAGGTCGTCCGGCAGATGGAGGAGGCAGGGGTTCGCACCGTTTCGCTGACAGGGGGCGAGGCACTGGTGCGGCGAGACTTTTTCGACATCGTGGATGCGCTGATCGAAGCTGATATCCTCATCGTCACCGTCATGTCCAACGGACTATTGGTGAACGAAAAGACGCTGGACGAGTTCGAGCGGCGGAATCTCAGGCCGGAGTTCAACATGAGCTTTGATGGCATAGGCTGTCATGACTGGCTGCGGGGCGTTCCCGGAGCGGAAAAGGCTGTGCGCCGGGCCTTTGCCCTCTGCAAGGAGCGTGGCTTTCCCACAGGAGCGGAGTACTGCCTGCACAAAGGGAACCTGTCAGCGCTGCGGGAGAGCGTCAAACTCCTGGGCGAGCTGGGCTGCCAGACGCTGAAGGTAAACCGCCTGAGCCTTGAAGGCGAGGCGCTGGGCATCACTGACTATGCCCTTACCCGCAACGAGGAATTCCAAACCTACCTTGACTATATCCCGCAGTTCTATGAGGACGGCGCGCCGCTTTCGCTGATGCTGTCTGGCTTTTTCCATAGCGACGGGATGGAGGACTTTGATATTCCTTTCGTGAAAAACGAAGAGGGCGAGGATTGCGGCGACTACTGTCTGTGCGGTCACGCACGCAACTATATGTATATCACCCCCGAGGGCACAATGGTCCCCTGCATCCCCATGGGCAGCGCCGAAGGCGGGCGGCGGCATTTCCCGAACCTCAGGGACACGAAATTAGCCGATGCCCTCCGTGATTCCCACTATATGGGCTTCATCAACACGCGGCTGCGGGACTATTTCGCCCATAATCCTGGCTGCGCGGCCTGCGAATTCAGGAACCGCTGCGCAGGCGGCTGCCGTGGCCGCGTGGCCTCAGTAGGCGGCGGAGATGACCTCATGGCTCGGGATGAGGACACCTGTGCCTTCTTCCGCGGTGGGTGGTATGAGAAATTGCTGAAGTTAAAGGAGAAAATAAAATAAACCATAAACAATTTGCCAGCTTCGGAGATATAAAGAACAGAAAGATAACCGCATCAAAGGAGGCAATATCATGGCAAAGGAAAATGTAGTAAAGTTTTTTGAGAAGCTGGCAGAGGATGCAGCACTGGCAGAGAAGCTCAATGCTCTGGACAAGGCTTTCGCAGACAAAAATGATGCATCGGCTGATGATGCTGCTATGCGTGAGAAGGCAGCCGGGGCTGTTGTCCTCCCGCTGGCCGAGGAAGCAGGCCTGCCCTTTACCCTTGAGGAATTGAAGGAATACGAGCATGAACAGGTGAAGAACATGACTCTTTCCGAGGATGAGCTGGCTCAGGTGGCCGGTGGTAAGGGTGGTAAAAAGAAGAAACCAAAATATGAGCCTAGCCGTGGCAAAAACGCTTGTGCTTTTGTGGGCGTTGGCTTTGGCGTAACTATTAAGAAAGACAGAATGGCTGTCTGCATTTTTATCGGCGGCTCCGATGGCCCCATTGCAGGATGATAATATTGTCGGTGATCCTATCGTAAGCTGGATAGATAAGTAAATCTAATCTTTCCCAAGATAAGAAGGCCCTGGGGTAGGGTAGGATCCCATGACTGAATAGACGTGGCTGCTGCATGTACTGAAACGTGCAGCAGCCACATTTTTTATGAAAAAATGATATTCGTCTAGTATTTCGTTGAATACATACATAGTCAAAGTATCGTCTTTCCGTCTTTTATCCTAACCGGCTCGGCATAAGGGTGTTCTATTTTGTTACCGTCCTTGTCTTTTACCACAAAGTCTGGCATAGGTCTTTTCTTTTGCGAATCGGAAGAAGTAGTATTTCCCGTCATAGCCTTACCTTCTGCCAGTCCTGCTATAATGTCTAGTGCTTCCTGTGCCTTCTTCTTCTGCTTCTGCTTTTTGAGTTCAGATGGTAGGTGAAGTTTGAACTTGAAAGCTGCAATCTTTCTACCATCTCTAATTGTTTCAACTTCGACTTTATAAAAAGTTTTTTCGTTTATATCTTTTATGCTCCCCATAACCACCTTTTCTTTGAAAGTATTATTTCTACCTTCGTAGCTATCTAAGGACATTCCAAGATATTGTTTTAGTTCGTCTATGGTTATAGTTCTTTCATGTGTCTTTGTATTCTGGTATTGCAAAACTAATTCTAGTACTCTAATTGCATAACTTGAGTGTAACGCCCATACTTGTTCAAAGGGTAATTTTGTGAAAGGCTTATCAGCTAAATCTAAAAGCCAAGGTATCATAAAAGGGTTAAAAACCAGCGTTAGTCCTTCATCTGGTTTATACTTCAACTGTGCAAATAATGGATATACCTCGAAGCCTTTATCATCTATGTTTTTTATCTCAACTGTTTTCTTTGCGAATTCCCTGCATATTCCCTGCAATGTGTTGTAATACTTATTATTTCCAAACATCTCTATTAGTTCGCTAGGCTGTATTTTTGTTGTTGGAAAGTCCTTATAACTGCCATTATCCCAAGGCTTAACCTGTTCTGTCAATCGTGGAACCAAGTCCCGCAAGCCAATATAAAACAACCGTGTTTCAATTAGTGTAAAATCCCGCCGTCCTTCTACAAGCGGGTTGGCTTGATATACTATCGTTTCTTTTTTGCTATCCGTTTTATTCTTGTCTGCCATGTTATCGCCTCCTAGCCTAGCATTATAACATACTGACACCTCGTGTTCAATACACAGGTGTCAGATAACCTTACTTTTTGTTGTCGATAGAGACTTAAAACCTTACTTTTTGATGTCGAATCCCCTTAATTGCGACATAATGACACTTCGTGTTCAATACACAGGTGTTTATGTATGTTACTTTTTGGTGTCGATAGAGGCTTAAAAATGTTACTTTTTGGTGTCGATAGTGTTACTTTTTGGTGTCGAGTCAGCGAAAAAACCTAGTAACCATGCGGGTTCCCAGCTCCGAAAGATTGGAAAGATATTATATAAAGAGTAACGGCAGGGAAGAAAAGTGCCATTTTCTCGAATCGGGGAATGTTTTTACTCTCTCCGTATCGTTCCCCACCATGCTCAAACTACCTCCTACACACTCAATCCTATCTTAGGCTCTAGCCCAGCAAGCCACCACAAGCCCGTCACGGCGTTCTAGCCCTCCTACCCATAGTTATATATACCCTAGCCACGTAAAGCCCCTTAGAAGTCCTCACAAAGAAAAGAGCCTCCAGCTGGAAGCCCTTTCGATGCGCCAAATCGTGAATTCTATACTCATTTGTGTAAATACTATACTTTTAACTTGCGTGAACATACTTCGAACCTTCTCCTAAAATGAGTTTTGAAGTTTACTTCAAAAGACAAAACCACTGCACCCTGTACACCCTGTCACGCAACTTGAATTACAAGTATTTGAACATTTGTATTTTATTGTTATCAACTTCCATGAACACTCATGTTATTATTGTCTTAGAGGAGAAAAGACAGCCAGCCAATAGGAAGGAGAATTACCATGTCGAATGTCGCTTACATCAGAGTCAGCACCGTTGAGCAGAATACCGCAAGGCAGGAAGAAGCGTTCAGACAGGCAGGGATTAAGATTGACAAGCCTTTCACGGAGAAGGTTTCTGGCAAGGACACAAACAGGCCACAGCTTCAAGCAATGCTTGATTATGTCCGTGAAGGTGACACGGTTTTCATTGAGAGTTATTCAAGGCTGGCAAGGAACACAAGGGACTTGCTGAACATCGTGGACGAATTGGAGAAGAAGGGCGTTACTGTCCGCAGCGTGAAAGAAAACTTTGATACCTCCACCCCTCAAGGCCGTTTGATGGTCACTTTCATGCAGGGTATTGCACAGTTTGAGCGTGACCTGATAAAAGAAAGACAGGCCGAAGGCATAGCAATCGCAAAGGAGCAGGGCAAATTCTCGAAGCCCACCACGCCGAAGCCAGCCGACTGGCAGGACTTGTACAGCAAATACAAAACTCGCCAAATGACAGCAACCGCCCTTGCAAAGCAACTTGGAATCTCTCGTAGCTTGCTTTACAAATGGATTCGTGAAGAAGCATAGCACCCCAGCCCCAGCAATGGGGCTTTTCTTATGGCAACAAAAAAGGCCAGGCGGGTTTCCCCGCCCAGCTGTTTGCCTCCCCTATGTTGGCGCATAGGTTCAGACTTGGCATTGATACTGGTTCACCTTGCTGTGCTTAAAGGTGTTTGTCCAGCCACTTGCACAGGTAGAAGGCAACTACGCTGGCAAGAATCGAGATACCGAAGTTGATGATATACTGTTCCAAGTTTTTCCGCCCCCCTTCTGTGTGCAAATCCTCTTAAGCCCAAGGATTGTTATAGGGGTGCACAGCGAAATTATTATACCATGCTGGCAGGGCTTGTGGTATAATGCGGATAAGGCAAAAGTTGATGAAGATACATTCCAAGTGGTCGCACAGTTGGCGCTGCGTGACCTCCGCCACAAATAGGGCTACCCTTCGGGGTGGCCTTTTTTGTATGCCAGCGTGTTTTAATATTTCTACCACACCTTCCCCGCAGTTCCACCCCACCACAGGGAGAAGGGAAAGCCCATATATGCCCCTGAGAAGCCACAGAAGCCCTTCTGAGCGCTTCCAGCCGTTTGCCCATAGTTCTTTATACCCATGCACCCCTAGAAGCCATTCTGAGCGATTTTTGCCAGTCCACGCAGGGAGAAGGAGAACACCACCGCCCCCGCCCATAGAGATATACCCAAGCCCGCTTATATAGCTGCCATACACTACAGCAGGGTATTTCCTGCCTGTTGAGAAGTAGCAAAATATAAACCAGTTCACCACGGCTTCAAGGCCAAAATCCCGCAAGTCGCTATTTGCTATGATTTCCCCCACGGCTTCATGTGAAATGAATATACCCCTGTCAGCCCACCACGTCCCGCCTGAGCCGTTCCAACTTAGTCCACATACATTCCTATACCCTGCCCGCCTTTTCAGCGTACACGCTAAATTCTCCACACCATGACGGAAGGTTGATGTTTTTGGATCACCGCCCGCTGATGAGCGACCACCTGCCACCCAATAGGCATTTCTTCTGGCAAGAAATTTTTCCCAAAGGCATAAACACTTTTCCCACTTCGAGGATATAAAGAACAGAAAGCAACGAAAACAACACTCAAGACTGTAAGGAGGAAAACACAATGGATAAGAAACTTATGAACAATATGGAACTGGATATGGTAGCTGGGGGATTTCGGCCAAATCTTATTTTTCGTCCTCGCCCTCGCAAACATGATGCAAATTCTATGGCAGCAAATGTAGATGAAACACAAATGAAACTCCCTATCGGTGGTGGTCATAAAATTACTATGGCAGCAAATGTATTTGAAACGCAAAACGCAAGCGCTTGTGTTGGTAAATAATAGCGATATAGGCTAAGACATAGACAGAGGGCATATCATCAGATGTGCTCTCTTTTTGTTGTTATACCCCAATGGTTCAGCCCATGCGTTGTTTAGCAGATTTCTGCAAAACAAAAGAGCAGGATTTATCCTGCCCTTAGACTACATACCCTTGATACTGCCCATAAGTTCTTTCAAACGTTCCTGATTTCTTGCCCGCTGTTCATCTGAGATTGTGGGCTTTTCTTCCGTCATAGGCTTTACCGTGTCTTTTGCCAGCTGCAAAACATCTGCAATCTGCTTCTTCCGCTTTTCCTTCTTGAGTTCTGCTGGCAGGTGTAGTTTGAAATTGAAGGCCACAATCTTCCTACCTTCTTTCACGTTCTCATACTCAACTTTGAATTTTGTGTTTTCGTTTATATCCCTGATACTGCTTTCAAGTACCCGCCTTTTGAAGTTGTCCATGGTGCTATAGGTATCATCGGGAACGCCCAAACAGTACCGCAATTCTTCAACCGCTAATTTTCTTTCATGCGTTTTCGTGTTCTGATACTGCAAAAGCAATTCAAACAGGCGTATAGAGTAAGGAGAATGTAACGCTATTACCTGTTCAAAAGGTAGCTTGGTAAAAGGCCGATTCGCTAGATCCAAAAGGAAAGGTATCATTTCAGGACTAAACTTGAGAATCAGGCCTTTGCTCTTACTGTAAGTCAGCTTATGGAATACAGGACATAAAGAATAACCTTCTTCACCATCTTCCACATCTTCCTTTATCTCAACTACCTTCCTTGCTAAATCCTTGCTTATGCCCTTGAGAGTTGAATAATACTGATGACTGCCAAACATCTGCACCAGTTCTTTTGTTGATAGCACCGTTGTGGGAAAGTCACTGCTGGCCTTCTCCCGCCCCCAAATCTTTACCTTTTCTGTCAGCCGTGGTACAACGTCCCGCAATCCTAGATAGAATATCCTTGCTTCAATCAGGGAGAAGTCCCGCCTTGCTTCTACAAGTGGATTCGCCTGATACACCATTACTTCTTTTGCCATACTTGCCACCCCCTGCCACCATGATAACACATATCCGTACAACCTACAATAAAAATACGAATTACGTGTACAAATCTGTACGGGTATCAGCCCCAAATTCCCCCAAATCTGTACGGATATGTGTACAAATCTGTACGGGTATCAGCGAAAAAACCTAGTATTCATGCGGGGTGGCGGGGGGGGAAAGAAGGGGAAAGATACTTAGAAAGATAATGAGCAGGGAAGAAAAAGCCCATTTTCTCGATTCTTTGACCTTTCGCCCTTCCCTATGCTATCATGGAGATACCCGCCCATAGGC
>Ga0256405_10006740_pt1 | contig 18042 bp, 12 predicted proteins | sample RumenRJG_02DNA_FD_189096 | JGI IMG/M metagenome (GOLD analysis project Ga0256405, IMG submission 189096) | Bovine rumen microbial communities from Lethbridge, Alberta, Canada - RJG_02 | ecosystem: Host-associated > Mammals > Digestive system > Stomach > Rumen | place: Canada: Alberta... | reverse complement strand
GGGGTTGTTTGAGGGGGGGGATAGTTGGCACATTGGTCGCCAGCACCTTTTCATACCTGCGCCATGTTCGGCACTACGCTGCCAGAAATACCCACAAAAACTGGCGAAATCGTGTGAAAAAATATCAGCGCCGAAGTTTTTTCACACAAAAACTGGCAAAAACGTGTGAAGTACAACTGTGAATAACTTGCCATTTTCGCTTGCTTATAAGGATGCAGTTTCTCCAGTTTCTGCAGTTTTTTTTGTAAATTTGCAAGAATTTCACCCCTATGTCTTTCTTTAACCGCATATTTCCAAATAGGCGTAATTCGTCGAAAAAGGCTCTTAAGATAGATGAGTTAGAGAAACCAATAGTTCCTCCGACTCAGGAATATGCCCAATTGATGGCTTTCACTAAGGCTTTACACGCACTCCTGATGTCAGACAAGTACCTGGCAAGGAGTGACTACAAGCGACTGGTGGAGAATTATGCGGAACTGAACAGCTTCTTCCAGAACCAGAAGGCGGCCAAGACGCTCAGCTACTACTGCTCGGCCAATGGTGTACCGGGTGCTGAGGTAGAAACTTTCCTGCGGAACTATACGGATATCGCCAATCTGGAATCCGGTTCGGAGACTATCCGCCGGCACAACCAGACGTTCCTGGAGCGGCATCTGGAGTCCGAGAAGGACTACCTGGACATCATCCTCAAGTCCGTTGACCCGGTTATCAGCCTGGATGCAGAGCAGCGGCAGGTTGTGCTCTCGGATGAGGACTACACGCTGGTTATCGCTGGCGCAGGTGCCGGAAAGACAACCACCGTGGCGGCTAAGGTTCGGTACCTGGTTGAGCGTCAGCACATAGAACCGGAAAAGATCCTGGTGATTTCCTTTACCAACAAGGCCGTTGGCGAGCTGCGGGACAAGATCAATAAGGCGCTGCGGATAAAGTGCCCGGTGACCACCTTCCACAGCACCGGCTACGCGATTCTCCGGAAGCAAGATCCGGCCGGAAAGAATATCCGGGACGGTGGATTCCTCTTCAACATCGTCAACAACTATCTCAAGAGCAACATCCTGGAGCAGCCGGAACTGGTGGATAAGCTCATCCTCTTCTTTGGCAGCTACTTTGATGCGCCATACGAGGGCGATGACCTCAATTCCTTCTTCAACTACATCTCCAAGGCGGACTTCACCATCACCCAGGGCGACCACGTGGCTTACATCGAGCATTTCGGCATCACCCAGGACGGCCGGAACAACCGGTACAGCCAGGAGCAGCTGGAGCGCTACAAGGCAGCCATCAATGACAAAGTGAAGCTGCACCGCCAGCACGGCACCGAACTCATCTACACTTTCTCCTCTTACAACGACGGACGGCCGTTGCTGGTCCACCTTGAGGAAGAACTGAAGACACACGGCTTCACCCTGGAGCCTCGTTCCTCCAAGGAAGTCTTCGACAAGATCGTCTCCACTGAGGAGAACAAATACATCCTGAAGCTGGTCAAGTTGGTCTGCACCTTCATCCAGAATTTCAAGACCAACGGCTTCAACACCGAGAAGTTCTACGAATGGGAAAGCAAGTCCACCAACGAGCGCACGAAGCTCTTCCTGGACGTCTGCCAGCAATGCTATCTGGAGTACACCAAGCGCCTGAAGCAACAGCACGCCGTGGACTTCGAGGATATGATCAACGAGTCCGCCCGCATCCTCCGGGAGCAGAAGAATTCCGGCGTCAAGCTCGACTTCAAGTACATCATCGTGGACGAATACCAGGACATCTCCAGGCAACGTTTCGACCTTACCAAAGCTCTCAGCGAGGTCTGCGACGCCAAGATAATCGCCGTGGGAGACGACTGGCAGTCCATCTACGCCTACGCCGGCGCCCGCATCGAACTATTCACCCAGTTCAAGAAGGCAATGGGCTATGGCGAGGAGTTGAAGATCACAAAGACCTACCGCAATGCCCAGGAAGTCATCGACATCGCCGGCGGCTTCATACAGCAGAACGAATCCCAGCTGAAAAAGGCCCTAGTCTCCCCGAAGCACATCACCAACCCCATCGTCATCCAGACCTATACGGAAGAAGTGGACCGCAAGCAGTTCGAAGGAAAAGGCGGCCGCTACTTCCTCATCGGTAAGACCGTCGAAGCCGCAATGGAGAAGATCCTCTCCGAGAATCCCAAGTCCTCCATCCTCCTGCTGGGTCGCTACGGATTTGACGCATTCAATCTCGGCAAATCAGCCGACTTCCAGTACAACCCCGACGATGGCAGTGTCCGCTCCCACCGCTTCCCTGGCGTCAAGATTGAATTCATGACAGTCCACCGGGCCAAAGGCCTCGGCTACGACAACGTCATCATCATCAACGCCCGCAACGAACTCTACGGCTTCCCGTCCCAGATCCAGGAAGACCCCGTCCTCAAATACGTCGTCAAAGGCGACTACAGCATCGACTACGCCGAAGAGCGCCGCCTCTTCTACGTCGCCCTCACACGCACCAAGAACCGCGTGTACATCATCACCCCCGAGCACCATCCCTCCCAGTTCGTCACCGAACTCCTCCGCGACTACCCGCTGGTCACAATGGACGGCCAGCTCAACGACCAGTCCACTGACAACCTGGAGAACATCAAACGCTGCCCCGTCTGCGGCTACCCCCTGCAGCTCCGCTACAAGCCCCACATCGGCCTCAAGCTCTGGATCTGCTCCAACGAGCCAGAGATCTGCGACTTCATGACCAACGACCTCAGCGGCGGCAATATGTCCATCCTCAAGTGCGACAAATGCCAGGACGGCTACTTGATCGTGAAGGAAGGCAAGGTCGAGCCCTTCCTTGGTTGCACCAACTTCAAAGCCGACAAAACCGGCTGCGACGGCTTCATGACGCGGGAATACTATGAAAAGAATGTCCTTAACAAAGATCACTGATACCTATGGCATGGGGAAAAGATAGAATACAATTGGATAACGGAATGTTTGCTGATGCGCAGGCTCCGGAGATTATTTCGGCCAGCCGCAGCACCGATATTCCTGCCTTTTACGCAGACTGGTTCTTCGCCAGACTCAAGAAAGGCTATTCCGCCTGGACGAATCCGTTCAATGGCGTCAAAAGCTATGTCTCCTTTGGAAAGATACGGTTTATTGTATTCTGGTCCAAAAACCCCGAGAAACTCATCCCTCACCTGGACTATCTGAAAGAACGTGGCATCAACTGCTATATCCAGTACACGCTGAACGACTACGACGATGAGCGCCTGGAGAAGGGCGTTCCGAAGGTTCCTGAACGAATTGAGACGTTCAAGAGATTGGTAAACAAGTTGGGAAAAGGGCACGTCATCTGGCGTTTCGACCCGCTGCTTCTCACGGATACCATCGACATAGACCTTCTCCTAAAGAAGATTGAAGGCATCGCAGAGCTGCTCGTAGGCTACACAGAGAAACTAGTTTTCAGTTTTGCCGATATCCTCTCATACAGGAAGGTCAAAGCCAATCTGGAGGCCTCCCAAATCCACTACCGGGAATGGACCGTTCCGGAAATGGAAGAGTTTGCCGCCAAACTAAGCGAACTGAACAAGAAATGGGGATTCACCATTGCCACTTGCGGCGAGAAGATTGACCTGGACAAATACCACATCGCGCACAATCGCTGTGTAGATGATGACCTGATAATCCGCATCGCCTGGCAGGATGCAATCCTGATGAAGTTCCTGGGCGTGGAAATCCACGAAATGGAGTCTGGCCTCTTCAGAGATGCTTCCATTCCGGAAGGTGCCATTGTCCTGGATGAAGGCCACTACGCCGTCAAGAAGAAAAACAACAAGGACAAAGGGCAACGCCAGTTCTGCGGATGCATCATAAGCAAGGACATCGGCGAATACAACACCTGCCCCCACCTCTGCGAGTATTGCTATGCCAACAGCTCAAAAGAGGCAGCTATAAGGAACTGGCAGATGCACAAGAAGAATCCTGATTCAGATACTATTACGGGGAAATAGGATGGCATACAAAGACGAAATATCCGATCTTAGGGAAGTCTCCTTCAATAGTATCAGGAGCATTGCCAAGAACTATATCATGTCCCTTTCCGATGAGGAAAGGAACGAGCTGTATGAGTCATTGAATCACGGAGTTGATTTGCTGGACTCTGATGCTCAGATGAAGTGCTACCTATTCTCATTTGGCCGGATGCACCAGGCCAAAGTTTATCGAGCGCTTTCCTGCATTAGCCCTTCTACGTATGCTTCTGGAGACTTTGATATCGTTGACTGGGGATGCGGCCAAGGTCTGGCTACAGTCTGCTTTTTTGACTACCTCCGGGAGCGCCGAATCACGAACAGGGTTCACAAGGTTACATTGATAGAGCCCTCCGATGCAGCCCGTGAACGTGCCGCGATACATGTTGGCGCATACGTAGGCTCGAATGTGACGGTGTCCTGTATAGGGAGTTATCTAGATGATGTCAAACCGGAAGATATCGCTGGCGACAGCCCGGTCACCATTCACTTCTTTTCAAATATTCTCGACATTGGCTCAATCGATCTGAAGTCCCTGGCAGAAAAGGTTGGCTCAAATGTACAGGGGCAGCACTACTTCTTCTGCATCAGCCCGATGAATAGTGGCAACAGGAGAATAGACCGTTTCTATGAGTATTTTAATGCTCCGGAAACATTCATGAACGAAACAGCCTCGGAATATCGCTATTCTGAGGGCTCTAGTCCCTGTTCCTACAACATTAAGGTATTCAAGCTCGAGAACAATCAGATCAACCTCATTGCTGTCGATTACTATCCCGATGCCCAGTTCTTTGCATCTTATCAATTGGACGCAGTCAGGAATCTGATACAGAAAGCCGACGAAGATACCAAACAGAAGATCGCTGCCCTCTATAAGAGATTATCTGGATTCGAGGTAGCAGCTCCTTTTGATATTGGCGCCAGTATCTATGATGATGTAGACCCTATTCTTGCCGTACTTAATAATATGGTGACGAGGGGCCTTCCGACCAGAACCAGCCCCGCCATTGAAGACGCTTTCAGTCCTCTTGGCAACCAGAAACTTTCGGATAGCCTTGGAAGTTTGAACTATAACGCAGAAGGGCTGATACTGGATGACATTTTGTTGGCTTTATATGCAATAGATGGTCGTCTTACACTTGATGAAAAGTCCTACTGTTCGAAAGTCCTTGAAAGCAATTTCGAGAAAAGATTCATATTAGGTTCCGCTTCTGCAGAACTCCGCCAGGTCTTCATGCCGCAGAGGAGTTTGATGTCCATTACAGGCCAAAGAGCGCACCACTCCCAGCGCGTCGATTTTGCTTGCGAATACCCATACCCTCTAATCGGCCCTGATGGAAAAGAAAAACACGGTCTTGTTATTGAGCTAGATGGGCCAAATTATCATAGTGATAACAGGAAAAGGACATCAGACGATTTCCGGACATCTGACCTAAAGAGTAAGGGCTGGGATTGTTTGCGATTAAGAGACATCAGTGAATTTTCCCGGGATTCAGCTCCCCTGAATAATGAGTTCTTTGCCAAAGCGAAGGAGGCTTGGGGAAAGGCGTTTGACGCATCTTGGATCAAGGCATTACAACTTACCCTTTCTCCTATTGGGATAGCCCGTATTCAAAAGACTCTTATCGAAGCGCTTATTACCGGCCGGGTAGATTATAAAAAGGATTCACTGAGAATTCTAGCCCTGGAACGTGATGTCCCTTGCGTGGCTCTTGCTTTGAAGGATTTCACAAATTCATTCAACAATCTTGCTTCATTAAGCGAAGGCTACAAAGATATTCGTTTTCCCAGCATTCAGCTCGATGTCATAAGCTCCCCTGCTTTCGCCAATTCACCCCTTCACATCACTGATAGGAGTGATGATTCTCTCCATATCAACGTCATAAATGGAGTTGAAAAGGCGAATCATGCCAAGCAATATGATGTTGTATTTGACATAGCTGTCATGCGTCGTTCCGGGTTAGAAGACCGGTCTCTCAGCAGTTTTAAATGTAGCGAGAAGTGTTATTTCTTCATTCGCTCTGCTAATTATCTCCATTCTGAGAGACATATCTACACCTCCGACAGCATCACTTATCAGCCGTTAGTAAACAGAGATCCTCAAGGCAACTATATTCCTATCGATGTAAGGAAAGAAACATTACAGTATTTCCTTCAGTTGCTTTTCCGCAAAGAAGACTTCCGGCCAGGCCAACTTCCTATTTTGAGCCGTGCTCTTCAAAATAAAAGCGTTATCGGTCTGCTCCCGACTGGTGGTGGTAAGTCACTCACATACCAGTTGGCTGCAATGCTTCAGCCGGGTGTCACACTAGTGGTAGACCCGCTAAGGTCTCTGATGGACGACCAATATGATGGCTTAATCAAAGCAGGCATCGATGATTGTACATTTATCAACTCGAGATTAAGTGCTCAAGAGAAAGAGAGGAGGGCAAAGATGATGGAGACTTCAATGATGCTATTTGTATTCTTGTCTCCAGAAAGGCTTTGTACATACAGTTTCCGGGAGAAGCTAAGAAACATGCACAATGTCGGAGTTTATTTCAGCTATGGAGTCATAGACGAAGTACACTGCGTTTCTGAATGGGGACACGATTTCCGGTTTACATACCTGCATCTTGGACGAAACCTGTATCAATATGTCCTTCCAAAACAGAATGGCGATGATAAACGCTTGACTCTGTTTGGTCTCACGGCAACGGCTTCTTTTGACGTTCTGGCAGATGTCGAACGTGAACTATCTGGCGATGGTGCCTTTGAGTTAGATTCTGACACAATCATCAGAGAAGAGAACACAAATCGTCTTGAGCTACAGTATAAGATAGAAAGGGTCCCTATCGAGTGTGAGGAAGATAAATCCTTCGACAAGAACCATGTTCTTGATGAAGGACTGCCCAGAGCGGTAAAGATGACCGATAAATGGAGTGTTTATCCTTCGAAACAAGATTTCTTGACCACCTATCTTGAAATGATTCCGGGCTTTATTGAGGAACTTGAGAGTCCTGAGTCGATTGCTCTGATAAAGCGTCGCTTCAATGAACGGCAAAATATCGAAGGAGATATTGATACTGATTTATCAGTGGATTTGCCCGAGGATTTCTTTGGGGATGCTGAAGAATACTCCCAATCCGGAATAGTATTCTGTCCCCACAAGAATAACTCTGGCATCTCTGTCAATGATAATAAGGCATCTTTAAGTCAAAGCGTTCATAAACTTGGCACATTTATGGGTAGTGGTGACGGAGATGACGCCGACGAGATTGACAAAGAGTCTTTTGAGAATCTAGACTTGTTCCGGGAAAACAAACTCCCGTTAATGGTGGCAACAAAAGCATTCGGAATGGGAATCGATAAACCGAATGTACGATTTACCGTTAACATGAATTATTCCAGTTCCCTGGAGAGTTTTGTCCAGGAAGCCGGGCGTGCAGGACGTGATCGCAAGATGGCCCTGTCCTGTATTCTGTTAGCAGATTATAAACTTGTCAGGATCAACCGTAAATGCCCCGTCCATCTTGGCAACTTGTTCTTTATTCGAGACAAATGGTTCTATGATGGCGACTTGCAAAAGATTTTGAATCACTATGGTATCGAAATAAGTGAACAGTATTTTGATTATTGTACTCCGGACAAGGATATGGTAAAGCTACATTGCGATGTCTGCAATACACGCTTTGCCTTCAAATTGTGTAATCAAGATTGTCAAAAGTGTAACAAGGGACCATGCCCTGCCCCATGTCCAGAGTTCAATAGATGTCAGCTACAAAAAGTACCAGATGACGGCCGTGGTTTTCTATATAAGAAAGACATGGACGAAATACTCAAAAATTATAGTTTAACTATTCCAGCCAGGGCTTTTGAGTATCAGAATGTAGATTATGAAACAGTAATGTATTTCTACAACAACAATTTCAAGGGCACTCTTGTGGAGAAACGGACTATGTTTGAGCTACTGAGTCGTTCAAACACTAGAATCTTTTATGGGAATGACGCGGAAATAAAAGATACAATACAGGTTTATGACTTCTTGCATAAGGTGCTTGAGTCGGAAGAAGGAACCGAAGTTGTCGCTCTGATTTCTTCTATTCCCATTTATCTCTATGAGAATGAGGGGATAAAAGAAAGAGTATACCTGATAAAAAAAGAAGGTGCATCTCGCAAGATAAGGAATATCGCGACAGGAGTTGAATATAATACAACTAAGGATAAACTAGAAATTTTCCGGGATAAGAGTGATATTGCAAAAGCCATATACAGAATGTGCTGTATTGGCCTAATCGATGACTTTACTGAAGATTACGAGAACCGAGTATATCGAGTCGTCGCGAGGCGAAAAAAAGATGGGGCATACTTTAAGGCTTTGCAATCATTCCTTGAAAGGTATTATACTAAGGAGAGAGCGGCTCAAGAAATAAGCAAGGTCCCCAATTATAAGGGAGATAATGAAGTCCACAAATGCCTCGGTTACCTTACCGAATTCATATACGAAAAGATTGCCGTCAAGCGGAAGCAAGCCATAGATGACATCCGTACCTTCTGTATGGAAGGCATCAGTTATGGAGATAATTGGCTTGAAGCGAATGAGGCCCTTAAAGACTTTATCTACTACTATTTCAATTCAAAGTATGCGCGCAGAGATTATCATACGGAAAACGGTGAAGAATACTCCCTAACCAAAGATACAGAGGAAGGCAAGAAGTCGTCCTTTGAGACTCTTTTCAAGTTTATGGCAGTCATTGACGCTAATGTAGTGGGGACCAGCTCTCCTAAAGACAACATCAAGCACTTACAAGGTGCTGTTCGTTTGATTCGAAGAGCTGTTACGGATCTGAACCCGACATTGGACCTCCTGAACGTCTTCTGTCTAACCTATCTCAAAGTCGGCCAAAACAAGAATCTCCAGGAAGAGTTGAGGAATAGCTACCGTAGAGGTTATATGGAGTTCTATAAACGAACCGACGACAAAGAATTGTTCTACAAGAAAATGGAGGAGTTCAAAGAAGCTTTTACACAGAACGCACGCAATGCAGCAACGGAAGAAGAAATTGAGCAAATGCGTTTATGGGATGTTCAGTGTGAAATAGACCTGCATTCTGCCTGGCTCAACAATTTCAAAAACAAATATTTATCCGAATAATAAACGAAAATAGATATGGAAACAAATGAGCTTTTAACCTCCCTGGCAAGACTGGAGAGCACCCTTCAGGAAGTCGAGTCTGCAAAGAATCAGGTAAGGCAGACAGTTGCTGCTTACGACATTCTTCAGAAGCAGATCAAGGAGTATACGCAATCTCTGGACTCGATACAATCTAGCATCCAGGGTATTATTTCCTACCTTCATACCAGAAGGTCCGAGTTGGAATCTGATGCTGCTAGTATCTTGGCATCATTTGAGGCTGCAGCAACTCAGCTATTAGCGAAATTGTCGGAGTCAACGTCTGGGCTTCTGGAGGAATTGAAAACAAATCTAGCAAAAGCTAATGAGGCTTTCGCTAAGGAGAGTAAAGACATCGCCGTTGGCTTCAAGAATAGCACGGACGAACAGCTGGCTAAGCTTCAACAGAGTGTGCTGGCTTTGAAAGAATGCACTACGGCACTTGAAGGACTCCAAACAAGTGTAAAGGATACGCTGGCGGAGATCACTCAAATGAAACAAGGAATTGCTGAGCTCAAGCAGTCCCTGGAGACATCTCAGGGAGCCCAAGATGCAATCTTGTCAGAGATTAAATCCGGCATTAATTCTCTATCTGACGAGCTTGGCTCTCTCAAGACCGCTCAGGATAATGCATTTAATAAGGTAGATGCTCAATTCAAGGCTAATTCAGAGAAGATGGATAATCTTGCCGCGAGACTGGATAAGAGGCAACGTTTACTCTTTATAGTTGCACTAGTAAATACAGTCCTGGTTATTGCTCTTGGTGTTCTATTTTGCCTGAAATAGTTTAAGCCACATAATATTAAAGCACTTATTCGGTACTCAAATAAACACCATAGCATTATTCGATTCTTGATTGATACTCTTCTAAAAGTCGAGATCTTGCTCCTCAATTAGTTTTTGGAACAGGTAATCGTATACTTTTTTATGTGCCACTTTACCCTCAGCCATTAGCGCATCAATATCAGCATTCTCCCCAAAACGACCGCCCATAATAAGGTCCATATTCTTCATAAAAGTATTCTGGAAAATTGGAGCAAACCTGATTAAGACCTCACCGCCAACAGAGAAATCATACATCTGCATTTTAACTATAGCGACACTATTCTCTCGACTCTTAATTGCATATGTAAACGAGAAGGGAAACATCGATTCATCATTTAATGCGCTCAAAATAGTGTAGTTAAATGACTCCTTTTCAAGAATAGTAATAAGGATTCTGTCTTTATATAGATTCCTGTTGTACGGTTCATCAATGATGGCTTTGGACACAAGAAAGTATGCTATGCTCGCAATTGCTTGACGGGCATCAATATCATCAATTCTCCTAAAAGACAGAATATGTGTCAGAGTCTGTGCGACAAGTCGTAGTTCTTTTATTTCATTTAGAACAGCTGGATTGTTCTTGTAGTACTTTCGTTTTTTAGACAGGTACCGTCTTTTTGTTAGTTAATATCAAGCAGCCGACCGTAGGTATAGCTTGCTTGGTATCTGTCGGTCGATTCCCTGGTGATGACGGTGGTAGTTGTAGTCATCCATGAAACGAAGGATTCCCTGATAAAGCGCCGCGCCGTTTTCCTCCGGCTGGATGTAAATGTACTCATATTTTATGGTTCTCCAAAATCTTTCTATCCAGATGTTGTCCTTTGCCCGGCCACGGCCGTCCATGCTAATCCTCATTTCAGGATGTTCTGCGCACGTTTCCTTCCAATCCAGACAGGTAAACTGACGTCCCTGATCCGAGTTTATAATCTCCGGTGCTCCGTACCTCGCAATGGCGTTTCTCAGCACCTCAATGCAGTTGGACGCATCCAACGTGTTATGCAAGCTCCAGCCCAATACAAATCGACTGTAAACGTCTATGATGGCAGTCAGGTACATGAACCCTTTAGCCATCGGGATGTATGTGATATCAATACTCCAAACCTGATTCCTGTGGTTAATCTTCAACCCTCTAAGCAAATACGGCATGATGTACACGGCCGGTCCGGGAACACTCAAATGCTTCTTCGGATAGATGGCCTGGATGCCCATCAGCCGCATAAGGCGACGGACCCGGCGCTGTCCAACCTTGTAACCCTCATCCAGAAGGAAGTCTATCATCGGTATGACGCCCTTCTCAGGGTGCTCAAGGTGCTCTTTTCCATCTTACACATCATCTCCAGGTTCTCCGCACTCTCACCCTTGGGCATGTAATAGACCGCAGAACGGCTTATGTCAAGGATCTTGCACTGCTTGCTGATACTCAGCTTCTCCTCTGGGGATATCAGTCGTCTGCGGGTATCTCTATCACCAATTTTCTGGATACCCGCTTTGCAAACATTCGTGCAAGCGAGAGCAGAGAAAGTTTACTTTCTATGCCGAGCGCAGCCGAATGGACGCGTCAGCGAAATCCAGTTGCATCTCCAGGTCTCCAATCTTGCGTAAATACCGGTCCTTCTGCTTCTGGATTGCCTCGTCTTCAATCTTCGGGGTCTCAAACGCTGCGGCCGAGTTCTCTATGAACTCCTTCTTCCAGCGGCTGATCATCACCGGGGATACTCCATACTTGGCTGCTAGTTCGTTCAGCGCCTCGCGCTCTTTGATGGCCTCAATGGCCACTTTCGCCTTGAACTTGGCGTCGTACTTTTTCCTTGTTCCTTTCATGGTGCTAAGTTACTATTTTTTAACTTAGGCACCTGTCTTAAATCACGATAGTATTATATTCTTTTATGGATTAGAAATCTGATACATCAATAGTCAAAACCGTAGTATGGTTCCTGATACTCTATAAAAACAAAAGGTCGGCCAGACGCTTCAGCAAACTTTTGCCTTAAAGCCAGTTCTTCCTTTTCAGCAAAGAGTAACCGTCGTCCCTTCTCAATATATAATCTGATAATTGCAATATAGTATTCCTCGCCGACATAAACTTGTGCCGTCGAAAGAATAGTATAGTTCAGATATGGGGTTAGACGATAGTGCTCAATAAAATTTTGCCATTGAGTATTGATGCCATATAACGGAACAGGGACTGATACTGCTATTATCTTAAGAACATCGGCATTTAGATTCAAGATATATTTCCGTCCGGACTGATAGTCAAGACTCCAAACAACTTTCATCTCTTTTTTCAGCGCTGTTGGATAATCCATCGGAAGGTCATCTTGGTATACCGAATCAGTATTCGTTTCAATTGGTGTTACAGGAGGGGCTATACTAATAGGAGCCTCAACATCCCCTTTTTGGATGAATTGCTTAAGAGCATTTATAAAACAGAATTCATAGTCAAGACTTTTCATGGAGGTCGCCTTCAATCTGGCATGCTTTTCGAGAATGAAAAGTTTGACCAGAAGATCGCCCATGCCTAAACGTCCTAACGCCCATACCATCAGACTCCAATCGCTATTCAAGGATAATTCCATCATTGGCCGTACAAAGATGTTCTGAGGCTTTAATCCCAACAGATACGAGAATACTTTCTTTTCAGCTACCATCGGCTCTACCTGTTTGCCAAGTTTGGCCATTACATATAGGTATTCTGGAGCCGTCAGCTTTGATTCGTCAATTCTAAAACCTGCATTTCCCCCGAGGCGAACGCAAATCTGGTCATAACCAGCACATTCTGCAAGTTTTCCCTGATTCTTTTCAACCAACAGCGTGGAACAGTTCCTAACGGCTAGAATCGATAAAGACTTTACCCTTGTTCGCAGGCTACAATCCATTACGTCCTTCTCCAATGAGGGGATCCACCTATCTCTGAGTCTGGAGGCTGCCCATTTCGCATCCTTCTTGGATCCAGATAAGAAAGCCAGCAAGATGGCTTTCTGAATCTGGAAACTCTGCCCATCAAATCTCCGCATCAATTTGACGCTTGCCTCTTTAACTCTTTTACTTTTTTTATCTTTATAAAGCTTGAGCAGAGTTGTGATGGGCTCATTCTTCGGTCTCTCCTTCAGCTTATTATTTTTGCGATTACTAAGATATTCCCAATAGTCAAACTTTTGTTCTATATCGTATGACAATAACGATGGGGCATTGTCATCAACGGTAATTAGACGATAAAGATAAAGTAGAGCAGGCTTATCCAGAGCATCCAGCATCGCTGAAAACAGTATGTGTTGATCCTTGGCTGTTTCAACTCTTGCTTCTTTTGTGATTGGATTGTAAAGAGGCTTTGTTCCCTCTCCTGATAAGCTCTTTTCTTGCAGGTTATAGTATGAATAGGCATTAGCCTTAAAGAAAACGAACGTTTGAAGGGCCCGTTCTAATGACTCTTTATAAATATGTTGTTCACTTATCGCCTCTGCGTTATTCTCAATCGCCAAATAGTATTTGGATGATGCTTCGAAAAGATGCTTCATTGCGAACTGAGGAGACAGTCTCTCTTTGCATATGTCCAGATCACTATCAGACCTAATCCCGATTGAATCGAAAAGAATGGACACAATCTGTTCATTGTCGGGTAATTTAGGGAAATAATCTCTTAATAGATATGCTCGACATAATCGCTTATATTCCACTAATGGCAGATCTTGTACGTATGTTGAGGACGATGCTGAAAGAGGCAAACTGAATATCATCTCAAAAACTATGATTTGACCAACATGACCTTTTCAGCTCGACGAACGAACAATACTTCCTGCAAAGTATACTGCCTGTATAAACCAGTGCGAGCTCGGATTGACAAAGATTCAACGATTTGTTTTGTTTCTGTGTCAATGAAAACTTGAAAAAAAGAGTCTTTTCCAGAAGCCGTCTTGTACCTTGCCAAAACCGGAGTCCCATCATCCATATAGAACAAGGGGGAATGTTTTTCCCGAATAAAACGATCCATTCGGATTTGATGCCTATAGGGTAACAGGCCTTGATAGTTTGACGGTTTTGTTCAAGAGTTACGATTTCAGCTTCATAATTGTAAGACCGTCTCTTATATGTAAATGTGATTTTCATTGTACTTTTTTCTGCAAATATCGCTGAAATAGCCGTGCAAATCGGTTTTTCGCAAGGCTTGCGAAAAGGGTATTTCTATGCTTTTTTCATATCTTTGTAATTACCATTCATAACGAAACCAACCATGGCATCACGCATTAATACCTTCTGGCTTCATTATCGGAAGAAACACTCCCGAATAGCTGAGGCTATAGAGTATCAAACTAATCGTGATGTCGAGCAAATGAGCGACGAAGATTTCCTTGAGTTAGAAGAAACCTTCAAAATCCTATCAAAACGGTTTCACTGTCCTGTCAATCGTGTTCAAGGTGTCTTCATGAATCATATTGAAGATGCAAAGAATAGTTTTTATGGGGAAACGCCTCCTGATGCTTGGGAATATGAGACTATTTATGCATTGGAAGAATCCATGCAACGGCACGTAAAGAAAGAAAATACTGCCAATCATCTCTTTGCTCGATGGGCTGATGAAATGGACGGAATCTTTTTGGATGATGTAACGGAAGAGCATCCTTCCAAACCTGAAAGGGAGGGCTCGTCTCTGTCGGACTCTGTCAAGGAAGGATTAGTCTGTGCTGTAACGAAAAAGCCCTTCAACTATTATCCGAAATCTTCTATTCCCCGTATTTACGATTCTTTAGAAAGGCTTGCGTTCAAGTATGAGTGTCCAATTGGTAGACTCGAAGAAGCCGTAGTCAATGAACTTGATAATACGTTGGCCAGCCATTCAGAACCTCTTTATGAACTCGCCCGACAAAAAAGGCTCGTTGAGGTCCCGTCAGAGGCAAAGACGTTTGGCATTGAGGAGTATGAAACTGGGCAATACTTTGTCGCCAACTGGCTGGAGGCAAGAGCGGACCAACTTGCTGAGAGTGAACGGATGTTGGAAGATTTACGAGGGCAACTGCGAAAGGAAGGAATCTTGGAATCAGTTGAACGGAAGATGGAGGAACTGCATCTTGCCCCGGATTTGTCCAAGAATAACAACCTTGAGAATAAGCTTTTCAAGTTGGCACATCAACTTGCAGACTATATCGGGTATTATTTCAGGCCTTTCCCGAATGACGGATTCTATGAGGCTCTGATGTACTGTGGAATCCTTCTCCTCAATTTTAGGAACGATTACGAGAATGAATTGAATCTGGAAAAGGTTCAGGATGCTTTTTTCTTGCTACTTTGGGATGAGATCCTGCCTCATACCAAGCTTGAAATTGAAGATGTTCCGAGGTATTTCAATCAGAGGGTTGTCGCCTGGGGAAAGGATGAGAAAAGGATGTCTGAGGACGCAACATATAAACCTCTTGCTCTCTATAATGCATTCTATGTAGCTCCTTTGCAAGATGTTTCTAATTATTATGATATTCCGGTTGCTTTTGATGCTGACTTAGGTCGTTTTCGGGCGGTTCTCGATGCGATGAAGGTGCAGTTGGGATGGAAGATGAGTTCCTGGAAAGAGGATGTTGATTATATTGGACAGGAGATACGCGAACGTGTTGAGGTCCTCAAGCAGAAAGGATTGACGCCACTGGCGATATCTCAGATGATTGGACCTCTCGAATCAGACCCCTATGGAGTGACCATTGATGAAGATTATCATATTTGGCTGGATAATCCGGAACATACAGAGGTGAAGTTGCCTCCCATCCATAAGGCGGTATATCTCTTATTTCTAAAGCATCCAGAAGGAATCAACTTTAAGGATATGGATACACATCGGGCTGAACTTGAACAATACTATATGAATATAACCAGGCGGAATAACCTGGATGAGATTCATGCAACGATTGAACGACTGATCTCTCCGCTGAATAACTCCCTTAATGAGAAGTGTGCAAGAATAAAAGGAATCTTTGCTGGTCTTGTACCTGAGGATATGGTGAAGTGGTATGCGATTGAGGGGGAAAGGGGCGAAAAAAAGAAGATTGAATTACCTCGTATGTTACTTTCATGGAGTTGTTTTCAATGAATGTGCTTTTATTCTATCCTTTATTTGAGGGCAAAATCAATTATCGATTAACTCTCATAGTTTTATCTTTTACGATACGCGTATAGTAGCCGGTGTTTTATTACAGTAGTCATGTGATTGTTTTCTATAATCATTACCTCAATGAGCACATTTCAAGATAACTCTATTAGTGGTTTTCTAAACACAGAGACCTTTAAGTATGTTGATTCAAATCTGGAGCCTCTAATTAGCGAAAAACAACAAAGACTTGAACAATTCATATGTCTTTGTGAAAACAGAAATGTTGTACTTGTATATCGAGGAGAGAAACGGTTTTTAAAAATATACCAAGTTGAAGATGAGAATTTAGTTTCTCTCTCTCGCAAAGTATTCATGGTTGGTAATAAAGCCAATGTGTTTTTAAATAAAGAGGATGATTCGTATTCTGTACTCTCCGAAAAAGTATTTAACAGATTATATCGCGACATAAAAAAAGTACTAAAGCATTCTGCCAGCAAGGAAATAAAAGAATTCTGCAATCGAAAGGAAAATTTAGATTTCGTGCATTTTTTTAATAGTACTGAAAAGAGCACTCTTTGGTATAAAGTAATAGACCTGTCGCCTGAAGAACAAGAGGCAGTTCTTGACTATTACCTTTCCTTTCTTCATACCACAGGCAAATACATTTTGAAGGATAAGAGCCCTCTACTTTCCACTTCGAGGAGTTTCCAAGTCGCAGTTAAATTCGCCCAAGATGGCATTGTTTTCTTATCGTGGATTAAACGACAAAACAAAAATACACATCAAATCATCAATGAGCACAATTCTGATTTTCTGAGAATTGGGCTTCCAACATATGGATACAGTCTATTCCCTGAACAGGAAGAAGTCTGTATAAAATATGGTCTCGTCCCTCAATATATCTGGGGTATCTATCATATACCTTCAAAAAGGATTATTGTTAATCCTGCATTGTTTGAATCCGATCATTTAGAGAAAGTCTTGGACTATGGCTTTATTATTGACCAAGCTGCATTTCAGCAAACGTTATACTCAACTCAGTACAAACGGTTTTTCTATTCAATTAATAACAAGTATTGTTGGTTGAGATAATTAGAAGTATGATTAGCTATCAATTATTTGAATCAGTAAAGTATCTTTGTAACAACTCTTAGCATTTTATAGATGATAACCGATTTATTCTCAAATAACAATAAGAATTCGTTAGGGGAAATCGTAAGCATTGGCGGTAATGATTTTCTGGTTAACCTAATGAACAATTCAGTTTTTCGGATAGTATCAAGGAGTGAACCACAATTCGGTTATATAATTATCGCTATCGCTCTTGAAAAGGATGTCTTTATTGTTCATAATTGGCTGTATGGTGTTGTAAATACGGAGGGGAAGGCGATCATTCCATGTGAGTATCGGTCTATTGAGTTCAGAAAAGAGAATCTCTTTCATGTTGAGCTTGACTGCCCTTCGGATTGTTGGCCAAGATATGAAACTTTTTCGTTTGACATAGATAATACTGGAGCTCTGATTATCCATTCCTTAAATGGAGACCAAACTCGCCCCGACCTTGATGGAATTGCGAAATGGGATAGTATGGAGTTTGCCAAGTGTTATGTTAAAGGAAGATTTGGATTAATCGATAGCTCGGGTTCTTTCATCATCCGTCCGTTGTATTCCCGATTGGATTATTCGGGAGGAGCAGTAAAAGCCTCGAATGAGAATGAGACTTCTTTTTTTGTATACTCCCCGTTCGCCGGGATGCAAAAGCTTTCTGATAAAACGGTTGATGTAATCTCTTTGGAACCTTATACATACTATAAAGTACAGGACCAAGAAGGATATTGGGGAACAGGTTTTCCCTCATCCCCATTTAAAATATGTATGTCGTTTCCTGATTTTGGTTGACTCGGGTTTATAGATTATTACTGGTAAAAGTTGACCATTCGTCGTTATCCCTAAGATGGGTTTACCATCCGAGTCTTATCACTGTCTGGGGTTGACTGGAGG